>Ga0316189_10006500_pt1 | contig 11118 bp, 8 predicted proteins | sample LowCovwburrow_MG_FD_204930 | JGI IMG/M metagenome (GOLD analysis project Ga0316189, IMG submission 204930) | Coastal sediment microbial communities from Maine, United States - Lowes Cove worm burrow | ecosystem: Environmental > Aquatic > Marine > Coastal > Sediment | place: USA: Maine... | reverse complement strand
GCAATGGTCAAACCGTGTTGAGTGATACCGTGGCCTTTCCATTATCGACGCAACCCAATATTGGCGACCCGACGCAGGATGTCATCGCCTATAATGGCTTGCTAACCGTATCGGATATCTCCTCTCGATTAACCGGTGGTGAACTCGGTGGTCTGCTCGACTTCAGGCGCAATGTTCTGGAGCCGACACGTAATTCGCTCGGACGCACCGCCATCGCAATCGCCGAGACCATGAATATACAAATGCGTGACGGCATGGATCTGGATGGAAATCTTGGTCAGGACTTTTTTACCTACACCAATCCACAAATAAACAGTTTTACAACGAATACCGGTACCGCAACTATTTCCGCTGTGGTCAGCGACGTTAGCGCACTGACCATAGACAATTACGAAATAAGATTCGATGGTGCCAACTGGACCCTGACATCGGATAGCGGCAACACCGCGACAGTCGCCAACGGCGCACCAGCGACACTGACCTTTGAAGGCCTGACCCTCACCATAAACGGTGCCGGTGCGCTCAACGGTGATCGATTTACCATTAAACCAACAGTCGCAGCTGCCGGTACGCTCGAAGTGCTGACCACCGATTCACGTCAAATCGCTGCCGCTGCGCCAATTCGTACGCGATCATCTCTAAGTAATCTTGGCACGCTCGATATCAGCGCGGGCATTGTCACCGATGTTAACAATGCCAATTTATTAAATACCGCGACTTTTACCTTTGATACGCCACCGACCACTTTTACCGCCGATGTCGATGTGGTGGTCGGCGGTGTGCCTATCCTCGCTGGTGCGGCGATTACTTACACCAACAACATGACAATCGATGCGAATGGCTGGCAGGTCAACCTCAGCGGCGTGCCGGTGGCTAATGATGTGGTCACGGTTGAATCGAATGCCGGTGGTGTTGGTGATAACCGCAATGCACTTAATCTCGCCAATTTGCAAAACCTGGGCGTGCTCGATGGCGGCACCGCATCTTTTCAGGAAGATTACGGTAAGCTGGTTGGTTTTGTCGGTTCGGTAACCCTGGCGTCGAGTATCGAACGCGACGCGCAGGAATCGTTATTGCTTCAGGCAACCGAACGCAAAGATTCTAAGACCGGGGTCAATCTCGACGAAGAAGCTGCCGACCTGATCCGCTTCCAGCAAGCTTATGAAGCGACCGCGCAAATTATCAACACGGTGCAAGTCATGTTCGATACATTACTCAATAGTGTGAGGTAGCCATGCGAATTTCAACGGCACAAATTTATCGTCAGGGCATAGAAGCTTTTTCGCAGCAGCAGACTAAGTTAGCCAAACTGCAACAGCAGATTTCCACGGGGATTAAACTAACCAGGCCCTCGGATGATCCTGCGGCTTCATCCAAAGTATTGGAACTACAGGAAAAGGTTTCATTGCAGATGCAATACCAGGTCAATATCTCTGCTGCCGATACTCACCTCAAACTTCAGGAAGAAACCCTCAGCTCGCTTGGTAATATCAGCCATCGGCTTAGGGAACTCGCTATTCAGGGAAATAACGGTGCAATGGACAGGACTTCTCTACGCGCTATCAGTGTTGAAGTGAATGAAATCCTGGGCGAGATGGTATCGCTTGGGAATGCCCGTGATGGAAATGGTGACTTTCTATTCGCGGGTTATCAGAATAGTAGCCAACCTTTTACCACTGCCATTACCGGCTCGATTAATCACGTTGTATACAATGGTGACGAGGGCCAACGTTTTTTACAGGTAAGCGAGACACGACAGATTGCTATTGATACCCCAGGTAGCGAAGTGTTTTTACAGCTAGCCAGTGCTACTGCTTTAAATGAACTGGCTTCGGTTGCCAATACAGGAACTGGCATAATGGCGCCAGCCCACGTCTTCGATGCCTCGGTGTATGTCCCGGGTGATTACGAAATTAGATTTACCGCACCAGGCGTTTACGACGTATTTGATGTGACCAATGGCGTTAATATCGTCACCGGTGCTGTCTATACCGACAGTACCAATATCGATTTTCAGGGAATACGTACATCGGTTACCGGTGCTCCTGCGGCAGGCGATGTCTTTACAGTCAGTCAAGGGCAATATAAAGATATCTTCGAATCGGTACAGGGCCTGGTTGAGACTTTAAATACCGGGGCCAACCCGACCGTGCGAGACGCCAATATTTCGGAGTTTCTCGGTGATCTGGATAGTTTTTTCAATCGTACCCTGGACCTTCGAACATCGGTGGGGGGACGGATGAATAATATCGAAAGTCAGAAGGATTTCAACGAGGCTAATATCATCTCTACCCAATCTACGATCTCGGCCTTACGTGACACGGACCTTGCAGCGGCCATTAGTCAGTTGACCCTGGAACAAACTACATTGGACGCCGCCCAGGCGACTTTTGCGCGCCTTACCAGTTCATCTTTGTTTAATTTTTTGCGTTAGTCTGCTCCAAAGTGACAGGATATGCTTTAATTTTTCAAACGGATATATATTGTAAGTCTTTGAATTTAATAAAATAAATATTTTTTCAAAAAAACTCCTAAGGTTTTCAGCTTAACAGTCGTTAACACCAATGAGCGGGAAGCCATGCGAAACATCTGGCAATCCCTGATTTTACTTTTTGGCGCTTAATAGCGTAAAGCTTAGGAGATATACAAATGCCTCAATTTATCAACACCAATATAGCATCGCTGAATACACAGCGCGCTTTGAATACCTCTCAAAGTGCACTGCAGACTTCCTTGCAGCGCCTGTCTTCTGGTTTGCGTATCAATAGCGCCAAAGACGACGCGGCAGGCCTTGCGATTTCAGAACGATTTACCAGTCAAATTCGTGGTTTGAACCAGGCGATACGAAATGCTAACGACGGTATTTCATTAGCTCAGACAGCTGAGGGTGCGCTTGCCAGTATCGGTAGTTCACTACAGCGCGTTCGTGAGTTGTCCGTACAGTCAGCTAACGACACCAACTCGTCTGGCGATCGTCAGGCACTCGATGACGAAGTTCAGCAACTTATCTCGGAAGTCAATCGTGTCGCTAATAGCACCGAGTTTAACGGTCAACGAGTACTCGATGGCAGCCTGACTGACCTGTTCTTCCAGGTCGGCGCTAACCAGGGTCAAACCATTGCAGTAACTGGTGTTGATTCACGGTCGAGTGTTCTAGGTACCTCAGAATCTGCACTGGCAGCTGGTGGTATTTCACAGGATCAAATTAATAATCCGGCCATTGGTATTGCTTCATTCGCGGCCGAAACGACCATTACAGTCGACGGCGCAGCAGCTGCGTTTGTTACGACGGATTTGGTGGCTGCCACTTCTATGGAAGAAGCAATTCGCGCGATTAATACTTCTATTGATTTAGCAGCATCAGGCGATTCGGTGATAGCGGCTGCCGATTTAAAAGCGTCTTTACGGGTTGATAATGCTGGTTTGACCAGTATCGTAATTAATGGCAAGCACGATTTAAATACCGCCGCTACACCACTATTTACGGCCACTGTCATCACCGCAGTAACAGCCGAAACGGTTCCGACCAATGTTGTTGTAAGTTCAGCAGCAGCCTCAGCTCAGGTTACCCTGGAAGATATCGATGTCACAACGCGTCAGGGTGCTTTCGAAACCATCGGCGCGGTAGACGGTGCATTGAATCAAATCAACTCGCTACGCGGCGAGCTCGGTGCTGTTCAAACCCGTTTCGAGTCTAGCATTGCTAACCTGCAAACTACCTCTGAGAACCTGTCGGCATCACGCTCACGTATTCGTGATACCGACTTCGCGGCAGAAACTGCCGAGCTCACCCGTAACCAGATCATTCAGCAGGCGGGTATAGCGATGTTGTCACAGGCAAACTCAACACCTCAAAACGTGTTGGCATTGCTCCAGTAAACGCTAGCAAAGAAAATTGACTGGTTCTGGAATTTTCCAGGCCAGTCTGTATATAAGACGAGGATTTATTTATGGTTAACGAGACTCAAGGCGCAACAGTGACTAGACTGTCATCGATTGCAAACCTCTCTAAGCCTAATTCAAATCAGGAAGCGGGCAGTTTATCTGAAACTGGAGGCCAGGATTTGCCGGTTAAAGGCAATAGAGAGCCTCAGGCGGCTCCAACATCCGCCGATCTTCAAAATGCAGTAAGAGAAATAAACGATTTTGTGCAGACAGTTCAACGAGATCTAGCCTTTAATCTGGATGAAACCAGTGGCCATACTGTGATTAAGGTAATTAACCGCGATAGTCAGGAATTAATTCGGCAAATACCCACAGAAGAAGTGCTGGCAATTGCCACCCATTTGCGTGTTGTACGTGAAAATACCGTTGATCAGGTGGAAACACCGACTGGGTTGCTCTTTTCCGAGCGCACTTAGAGCAGGAATGGTCTATATATTGCTTGATATTAACGAGAAGGGGCGATTATCCGCGCCTTCTCATTTTTTAATTGTGGAATCGGATAATGAGATATCTGATTTCTTTCTTGGTAACTAATCAGGACAGGTAGAAACCATGGCTATTAGCTCAATCGGTGTTGGATCAGGCCTTGACCTATCGTCGATAGTTTCAAGCCTGGTGGTGGCTGAAGGTTCGCCCACCGAAAACCGGCTGCTTCAGAAGGAAAGAGATGTAACGACTGAATTATCGGCTTTCGGCGCGCTGAAAAGTTCGCTTTCACTTTTCCAGGGTAGCCTAAGCAATTTACAGTCATCCGCAAATTATAATGCTAAGAAGTTTACTAATTCGGATGGTTCTGTATTTACAGCGACAGCTGAAAACACGGCTGACACGGGGAATTACGCTATAGAAGTAACGGCTATCGCCAGAACCCAATCTCTGGCAAGCAGTGCGGCCACAGCATTCACCAATGTCACCGATACGATAGGTACAGGCACTTTAACCATTAAATTTGGAGAAACATCCACCGGGCCTTATGCGTTCACACAAGATACTTCGAAAGCGACGCAGACGATTACCGTAAGTGCGGCCAACAACAATACAACACTGGCCGGGATGCGTGAATATTTAAATGATAATGATTTCGGCGTACAGGCATCGATTGTAAACGATGGCAACGGCTACCGATTGTTACTGACGTCGGAGCGTTCTGGCGCTAAAAACAGTATGAATATTACTGTTACCAGTGATGGTGATGGTGACGACAATGATAATGCTGGCCTCTCTCAGCTGGCATTTAATGCATCGGCTCAGGCTAGTGTGACGCAGACTGTCGCTGCACAGGATGCGGCTTTGTCAATTAACGGTCTTAATATTACTCGGGAAACTAACACCGTATCGGGCGCAATCAGCGGCCTGACACTCAACCTTCTAAAGGCGGATATCGGTAACACGGTTAAATTAAATGTTACTGACAATCCCCAACCGGCTCAGTCTTCGATAAATGAATTTGTGAAAACCTTTAATGATCTGGTAACCAACATGAATGCGTTGACTGCCTATGATGCAGAGACCGGTTCAGCGGGCGTCCTGATTGGCGACTTCACTATTCGCAGCATCACCAGTCAATTAAGAAACGTGATTTCTGATTCCGTGTCGCAGTTATCAGGTAACTTGAGGTCTCTGGCTGACATTGGCATAACTACCAATTCCACAAATGGCACACTGGATATTGACGAAACGATCCTAACAGATGCTTTAGCGAATTTCCCTGAGCAGGTCGAAGCCCTGTTTAGTCGCCAGGGACGACCTACAGACAACGAAGTTAATTTTATTTCGGGCACCGAAGATACGTCTCCCGGAAACTATGCGTTAAATATCAGTACCCTGGCAACACAGGGCGTATTCAATGGCACGACCGTTAATTCACTGATTATTGACGGCAACAACGACAGTTTTAATATAAAAGTGGATGGCGTAACCTCAGGTTCGATCATCCTGGCACAGGGCAGCTATACCGATGGTGATGCTTTGGCTACTCATATCGAGTCCCAAATCAACGATGATGATGCCTTAAAAGGTGCTACAGCTTCAGTGTCTGTGGTCTACGATAGTGTAAACAATGAATTTGATATTACCTCGACGAAGTATGGTTCGGAGTCGAATGTGGAATTTACCGTGATAGATACCAATACCAGTATTGATCTTGGTTTTTCGGTCTCTAGCGGAGTCGCTGGCGTTGATGTCGCCGGTACTATTAATGGTTTAGCTGCAACCGGAAATGGTCGGCAATTAACCAGTGCTGGCGGGGATAGCAAGGGCTTGGTATTAGACGTGGTTGGTGGTCTCATCGGCAGTCGTGGCACAGTTTCCTATTCTCAGGGGCTTGGTTTTACTATCGATAACATCCTCAATAATTTTCTGGGTTCGGGTGGTTTAATCTCTTCCCGTGAAGATGGGCTTAATGGCGCGCTCGAAGATATAGAGCAACAGCGTGGCATATTGACAAACCGCCTTGAGAGCCTGGAGGCCAGATTGATTAAGCAATTTACGGCACTTGATACCCTGATTGCGCAATTTAATTCCACCAGTAATTTCCTGACTCAACAGTTGGCGGCTTTACCTAAGCCTAACTCTGTAGGAAATCGATGAAACTCAGATCGATTCAGGTTAAAGAATATCGCCCCGTTGTCGATATAAATAATTAAGTGAATCGGAGTAAAAATATGAACAACAATACTGCCGTGAGTCAGTACCAAAATACCAATAATAGTGCAATCGCTTTTGCCGATCCGCATGTGTTGATATTGCGCATGATGGATGGTGCGATTGAGCGCATCAATCAGGCAAAAGGTGCCATGCAGCAGAAGAATACTGAATTAAAAGGCAAGTTGATCGGCAAGGCCATTAACATCATTTCCGGGCTAGAAGGCTGTCTTGACCATGATCTGGAGAATGACCTGGTCAGCAATCTTGGTGCATTATACGAATATATGAATATGCGCCTGCTCGAAGCAAACGTCGAAAATGATACTACTAGACTCGACGAGGTTACCGGACTGATGGGCGAGATTAGACTTGCATGGGTACAGATTCCCAACGAAGTCAGAATAAGCCACGCTGGTAAGGCGGGTGACACAAAGTAATGAATAAGCAATGTGCATTGAGCAAGGCCATTAGCCTGACTAATGAGATTTTAAGCATGCTCGAAGAGAAAGACTTCGAGGCCGTCTCAAGGCTGGATGTCAGCCGACAACCACTCATTCGAGAAGCTTTTTCAGAATCCCTGAAAGAAATCGACCAAATCAAAGCCCATCATTTACATAGCCTGAATCAACAAGTAGTAGAAAGACTCAGCGAGTTCAAGCAGACGGTTCTCCAGCAGCAAAAGCAAGTCCAGAACGCATCAAAAGCAACCCAAGCTTATGGTAGTTATCAACTATAAATTGACAGTTTTTATTAAATAAAACAAAAGCGTCAAAAATAAAAGTAAATAAAATACATTTTTTCGACATTTTTTTGGCATTTTCAACTACACTCAAAATTAGAATATAAATCGTCAAAAAAACGGCATATCGATAAATTATTTTAATTGATGAGCACCGAATACATGGATATAAAGCCTAATCAGGTTTCAAATGAAGTATTAGTCGTCGATTCAAATTATTCCAGAGGACAATCTTTTGTCGCCGTCCTGGCATTCATGAAGGTTGAGGCCAGTCTGGTAACGACGGAAGATCTGACTGAAATTTCTCCTAATAGTCTGCGCAATTATCTTGCCGTCTTTAGTATAGAAACAGACGATACCAAACAATACTTCCTGGAACGAAATAAAGCCGATAAGTGCCACTACCCGGTGGTTTTGATGGTTGATCGAAGCGATGCCAATATCGACGATATGATTATTCAACCACCTTATATCCGTGGTCTGTGTTTTCAGTCGGATTATTATGCTTTATCCCAGGTGCTTGAGCAGGCACGCATTCACAATCGTAAGGAACGTCGAGTCAAAAAACGTGAATGTCAGCCGTTGATCGGCGTCAGTCACGAAATAGCCAGAGTCAATCAAATGATCGACCAGGTAGCCGACACAAATGCGTCGGTTTTGATCCTCGGCGACTCGGGTACCGGTAAAGAAGTTATTGCCAGAAATATCCATGCGCAAAGCTCCCGTAGCCAGAAACCTTTTGTGCCCATTAATTGTGGTGCGATTCCTCCGGACTTACTCGAAAGCGAGTTATTTGGTCACGAAAAGGGTGCCTTCACGGGCGCTATCAGTTCGCGCCAGGGGCGTTTTGAACTTGCCGAGGGTGGCGTCATTTTTCTTGACGAAATCGGTGATATGCCATTGCCGATGCAGGTTAAGTTATTGCGTGTCCTGCAAGAGCGCTGTTACGAAAAAGTGGGCAGCAATAAGTCAGTCAAGACTGATGTGCGTGTCATCGCGGCTACTCATAGGCGGCTTGAAGATTTAATCGCTGATGGCAAGTTTCGCGAGGACCTGTTTTACCGGCTTAATGTTTTCCCGATAGAAGTGTCTTCGTTAAGTGAACGTGTCGAAGATGTACCTGTTCTCGTTGAGGAAATGATTTCACGGATCGAACGCGAGAATCGAGGCTCGGTTAGACTCAGCAAAAAAGCCACGGCCATGCTGCAACAATATTCATGGCCGGGTAATGTCCGCGAGCTGGCAAATTTGATCGAACGTCTGGCAATTTTATTTCCCCACGGTGTGGTCGATTCTAAAGATTTACCTGCCAAGTATCTGAGTGAAGAATATATTGATCAGCACAATGAGGTCACTGATCTTGATTTTGGCGCAGCAGTTCTTCCCACTGCGGCCGAAAATCTGCCGATGGATGGCATCGATATGAAAGAGTATCTCACCAATATCGAAATATCGCTGATCGAACAGGCACTGACCAATGCCAACAACGTTGTTGCGCGGGCAGCTAATATGCTCAAAATGCGCCGCACGACATTAGTCGAAAAAATGCGTAAGTATGAAATAGAGCGCGTCGAATAACGTCATTTTTCTGTCAGTAACAAAGCCTTTAATCAGATAAGTAGTTGAATTATAAAAGTTTAAATTAACTGGTTCGGCTTGTGCACTACCAGTGGTAGTGAATACTTTAAACCATCAAATTGACGATTTTTCTGTACCGAAGCAGCAACCGGCGCAGCATCTTCGAGCCTTAATCGATGCCATTCCCGGTGGTGTCGTTGTGCTGGATCCTCATGGGCTGGTGGTTGAAACCAATGCCGCTGCGGCACAATTACTCGGTGAACCGCTCAATCGTGAACCCTGGCGGAATATTGTCACCCGCGTTTTCCTGCCGAATCTGGACCAGGGCGAACTGAAAACCGAAGACGGTCGCCAGTTCAGTATTTCCACACGCCCATTGGGTTTCGAACCGGGGCAAATTTTATTACTCAGTGACGTCACCCAGACTCGACAGCTACAGCGCGCAGCGCAACAGAATTTGCACTTAATGACGATGGGAAAAATGATGGCCAGTCTCGCGCATCAAATCAGAACACCGCTCGCCTCGTCAATGCTCTACCTGTCGCAAATCGTCGATGGCGATATTGATCAGGAAACCAGCCATAACTTTAGTGAAAAGGCGCTGGCAAGAATCAAACACATCGAAAAACTAATCAACGATATGCTGGTTTTTGCCCATGGCGGGCAATTTAATATGAGCCAGTTTTCGATCGGCGAGCTGATGACCGATTTGCAGGATCAACTGCGCCCGCATATTGATCAACGGCAGGCGAAGTTACTGATTCAGGGCGCTGAAATCAATGCACAATTGCGCGGCAATCGCGATGCGCTGCTTGGTGCACTTGGCAACCTATGCATGAATGCGCTTGATGCGGCCAAACAAAATCCAGTGATTCGAATTAAGATTTCGCTGACTTTACGTGGCCTGCTTTCGATTACGGTAAAAGATAATGGTTGCGGCATTGACGGGCAAACGCGAAAGCATTTGTTTGACCCTTTTTTCAGCACCAAAGTCGATGGCACGGGCCTTGGGCTTGCGGTAGTTAAATCGGTCATCGAATCGCATCAGGGGCGTATTGCAGTTGCCTCGAAGTTGGGGCGCGGCAGTCGATTCCGGATTTTTCTGCCTTGTCAGCAAGGTTTGAAAAGTCAAATTAGCTCTGGTGAGTCAGCTAAATGATAAATTTAAAATGGGAAAATATAGATGGTTGATGTACTTGTAGTCGAAGACGATGCTGATCTACGCGAGGCGATTTGCGATATGCTTGCGGTTAAAAAAATCAGTTACCACGAGGCAGAAAACGGTCATGCGGCACAACAGTATTTGAGCGAGAAATGCGCCGCACTGGTGTTGAGCGATGTACAAATGTCACCCGGCAATGGCTACGAGCTACTCGCCTGGATCAGAAAGAACGCCGTCGATGTTCCCGTTATTTTGATGACCGCATACGGTTCGATACCACAGGCCGTAGACGCCATACAGGCGGGTGCTGTGGACTATCTGGTGAAGCCATTCGAAGTCAGTAGCCTGGTTAACACGCTTAAACAACAGTTGCATCAGTCTGAAGCTGCGGAAGAAAATATCATCGCGGTTGATCCCGTCAGTCAGGAAACACTGAAGCTGGCGCGAAAGGTCGCACAATCTGAAGCAACGGTTTTGCTCAATGGCGAAAGCGGCGTCGGAAAAGAAGTTTACTCACGTTATATCCATCAGCAATCTAGCCGCAGCGACCAGCCGTTTGTCGCCATCAACTGCGCTGCCATTCCCGAAAATATGCTGGAAGCATCGTTGTTTGGTTACGAAAAAGGTGCCTTTACCGGTGCGATAAAATCCAGCATGGGTAAGTTCGAGCAAGCGCAGGGTGGCACTTTGCTGCTCGATGAAGTCACCGAAATGGATTTGGGGCTGCAGGCCAAGATACTGCGCGTCCTCCAGGAAAAAGAAGTCGAGCGCCTGGGCAGCTCAAAAACCATTAATCTCGATGTGCGCATCATCGCCACCAGCAACCGAAACCTGAAAGACGAAGTTCGCGAAAAACGTTTCCGTGAAGATCTCTTTTACCGGCTTAATGTCTTTCCTATCACCATTCCTGCATTGCGGCATCGACGCGATGATATTATTGCCCTGGCAGAAAAAATCATCGCCCAATATAGCCGGGCTGCGGGTCAGGCCATACAGCTATCCGAAGCGGCTGCCGATCTGCTTTGTCAACATAGCTGGCCGGGTAACG
>Ga0316189_10006499_pt1 | contig 11120 bp, 9 predicted proteins | sample LowCovwburrow_MG_FD_204930 | JGI IMG/M metagenome (GOLD analysis project Ga0316189, IMG submission 204930) | Coastal sediment microbial communities from Maine, United States - Lowes Cove worm burrow | ecosystem: Environmental > Aquatic > Marine > Coastal > Sediment | place: USA: Maine... | reverse complement strand
TACCTTTTCCACGGTGGCATTTACTGGGCTGAAGAAGTGGCCACAACCTCCTTTATATGGAGTGTTTTTGTGGGTTCAGCTGCTGCCTACCGTTATAAGATGCATATCGGTATCGATCTTGTTTCAAAGTTCGGTCCTGCAACCTGGCGTTCATTCATTGCAGTGGTAATCGATTTGATGATGCTTGTTATCAACGGCTATATCGTTTATCTCAGCATCTTTTTTATTAACGCAAATAAACTAAAACGAACCCCGGTATTAGATATTCCCGCGCTCTATGTTAACCTGGCATTGACTGTCGGTTTTACCCTGATGGTTTTTTACGCTCTGGGGTTTCTCTACCGGGACCTTCGCAAATTGTTAAATTCGAAAAATGATTAATTACCGGAAAGTATAGGTCGAACTGTATCAGTTATTCTCGGCCGATTTTTGTCAAAAGGCGTTACAACTCTCTAGAATTGAAATCATGTCAACATTTCCTGTCATCATTGTAATGGCGCTTTATTTCACCAGTATTCCAATTGCTTTTGCCCTTCTGGCTGCAGCGCTTGCCTACTTTACCTTCGGCGATGTGGGTACACCACCGGATCTGATATTGCAGAAATTTATCACCTCAACCTCCTCTTTTCCTCTTCTGGCCGTACCGTTTTTTATCATGGCAGGAGAAATCATGAACTACTCTGGGATAAGTTCAAACCTGATGAAGATGGCCGATGTACTTACCGGGCATTTACGGGGTGGCCTGGCCCAGGTCAATGTGCTGCTCTCGACCCTTATGGGTGGTATCTCCGGCTCTGCCAATGCGGATGCGGCCATGCAATCTAAAATTCTGGTACCCCAGATGACCAAGCGTGGTTACAGCGCACCCTTTGCTTCAGCTATCACTGCGGCTTCTTCAGCAATTGCGCCAGTCATCCCACCGGGAATCAACCTCATTATCTACGCATTGATTGCCCAGGTATCAGTGGCTAAGATGTTCATCGGCGGATATACACCTGGAATTCTCATGTGTTTTGGGTTGATGTTGACCGTGCATTTCATCGCCATTAAAAGGGACTATCAACCATCACGGGAAAAGATGGCTTCGGCAAAAGAGATCTTCAAGCAACTCAAGGAATCAATCTGGGGTCTGCTTCTGCCATTTGGCATTATCTTTGGTATTCGCTTCGGTATCTTTACCCCCACGGAAGCAGGGGCTATGGCGGTCCTGTTCTGTATTATTATTGGTGTCTTTCTCTATAAGGAGCTGAAGTGGAAACACGTTCCAATTATCCTTAAAAACACCATCCTTTCCACAAGCTCTGTCATGCTGATTATTATTGCTGCATCCGTCTTCGGGCAATACATGAGCTGGGAACGCATCCCGCATCAGCTCACAAAAAGTATTCTGGCTATTTCTGATTCTCCGTGGATTATCCTGATTGTGATCAATATCCTGCTTCTTGTACTTGGCATGTTCCTCGAAGGCGGTGCCCTACTGATTATTGTCGCACCTCTTCTGGTACCACTTGTCAAGACGATGAATATCGACCTCATTCATTTTGGTTTGATTATGATCGTCAATATCATGATCGGGGGGATAACACCGCCCTTTGGCTCGATGATGTTCACTACCTGTGCCATAACCGGGGCAACTGTGAGTCAGTTTGTCATCGAAATCTGGCCTTTTATCCTTGCTTTGCTTGTGGTACTCGTGATCGTAACCTATATGCCTTCAGTGGTATTGTTTCTTCCTAACCTCTTATAAAGAGGGCGCACTTATGCTTCTCATTGGACACCGGGGATGTTCCTACCCCGGCTATAATCAGAACACCATCCGCACCTTTAATAAAGTAGCGCAGGAAGGAGTCCCTGCTATTGAATTTGATGTACAGTTATGTGGGGATGGGCAGCTGGTAGTGGTCCACAACCTTGATCTTGAAGAGGTGTCCAGCTCAGATTCCATCATGCTGAAAACCCTCTACGCAGGAGATACCGCCCGAGGTAAGGACCGCATTCCCTTCCTGGCCGAAGTGTTAGAGTTTTTTGCATCCCTTGGTCCGCAAGTTCGTCCGCTAATTCACCTTGAACTCAAAGGAGACGGTACTGGCAAACCGGTAGGTGAAATTCTCGAAAAATACGTTGCAGAAGAAAAACTTCTCCATTCCGACCTCCTCGTGAGCTCTTTTAATTGGCAGGAACTGGGAAATATCCGCAAAATTATCCCGACACTTAAAATTGCCCTCCTCGACGGTGCCATACGACGCACAGTGCTCATTGAACAAGCAGGCATTGCGGCAGAATCTTATTTTGAACAGATTTTTGCCTATGGCAGTGAACAGTGCATGCTGCCCCGCTTTGTCACTCTAGCAGAAAACCTGGATCTGCTTGGTAAAGAGTGTGCAGACCCGCAACTGCGCAAACTTTTGGCAGAAGAGATAGAAACATGCCTGGCCGGCAGGTATTATAACGATAATTTACTCGACACGGCCTGCGCGATGAATGCTGAATCGGTGAATCTCTGGCATCACACAGTTACACCTGAGTTTATCGATAAGGCGCATAGTAGAGGCCTTACTGTGCTGGTCTATACCGTAAATAGTCCCGATGAATTACAGGCGCTTGCCCATATGGGTGTAGACGGTATCTTTACAGATTATTATTTGGGGTCTGCCTCTTTACTTGCACCTTATATTGACCCTTGATCGCAAAACAAATCGTTTTACCCCCGGCATTTCCGCTTGGCGCTGCCACGACTGCTATCAACCATTCACTGTATGTGAGCTACAATTTTGCAAGACTAGCGACTGATTACGCGAACCTGGGAAAATTGCCGATGCCCTTCTGGCGAGCCGTGAAAACCAAAACCACTTTGTTTTGCTCCAACCCACGGGACATTACCACCACCGCCGACACCTTGATTAATGCCTATCATACCGGCTTCCAGCTGTTGAGCAACTTCACGTGCATCCACGCCTCCAAAAACAACCGCACCCAAGCCATAATTGCTATTATTCGCGCGAACAATTGCTTCTTCAACATCTGCAAAACAGCTAATACACACAACCGGGCCAAATGTTTCTTCCTGCTCGATACGCATATGGGGGGTCATATCAGCCAGAACGGTTGGTTTTAGATAACGCTCTGGATTATCTGAGCTACCAAGGAGCAGCCTGGCATTTTTCTCTAGTGCATCCCTGATATGTTCAATAATCCGCGAATGCTGTTTGCTATTTATTATCGGGCCGATATTAACACCCTCCATGTCCCAAGGACCAACTTTATATTGTTTGGCGGTAGCAACAACGTACTTTTCAAATTCAGGTGCTATTGACTCATCCACATAGATGCGTTCTGTCGATATGCACATCTGCCCGGCATTTTCGAAACTGCTTGCAACGGCAAAATGTGCCGCTGCCTGTATATTCGCATCTTTCATAACAATCATCGGGTCGTTGCCACCGAGTTCCATCACAAGCCGCTTAAGTGAGGAGGATGCTCGTGCCATAATATCTTTTCCTGCTGCCTGGGAGCCAGTGAACCCAATTATATTGATATCGCTCTCAACAAGGATTTTTCCCTGTTCACCATCACCATGGATTATCTGCACCACATCCCGTGGAAAACCTTTATGAATGATATCAAAAAACGCCTGGGCAATAAGCGGAGTTTCTTCAGAAGGTTTCCAGATTACGCTATTTCCTGCCATGAGTGCAGGTATAATGAGGTTATTTGCCATAGCGAGAGGATAGTTCCAGGGCGATATGATGGCAGCAACACCTAAGGGCACATATTCAACAGTAGAACCTCCGGCATTTATACTGCGTAAAGCTTCAAGAGAAGATTTAGCAATATACGGCCCCCCCCATATGCTGCCCTGAGCTTCGGATGTTGACCGTCTTATATCCTTGCCCATTTCTCTACTGAGAAGTTCGGCAAGCCTGTTTAAAGAGGGCTCTGCGGCAGAGTAGGCCTTTTCGATACAGCCCAGGCGGTCTTCAAGAGAATATTTTCGCCAGTGCTTCGCAGCTTCTTTTGCGTTTCCAACAACTTCTTGAATTTCAGCAACCGTTGCTCTTTGCACCTCACCCAGTATTTCACCATTGCTGGGGTCATAAGATATTACATTCTGATTCATTGCTCGTTCCTCTTGGGATTTAACGTGTAGTTCGTCACTCAACAGACTGTCCGGGTATAGATCATATCACCTGTAATTGAACACATTTCCACCTATCCTCCTAACTAGATAAACAATATGAAAAATACTGTCCGACGTATCATCACATTTACTAAATTTTTAACACCAATGGTATTACGACCGGCAAAGTGTGAGAGATGAGCTGCTCAACAGGAATGGATTACAAAATAACTACGAGATAGTCTGGTAATTTCTTTTTACGGTGTATTACTGAAACAAATGTCGATATCCGAATCCATAGAAAACGCCCAAACGCCTGGCTATTAATGGTGTCGTTATCTGATGGCCGAAATAGCCGTTCATACGTTCAAAGTCACCAGTTCTCACGCTTCTCTATTTCAGGTCAGAAATATCCTTTTGCATGAATCTGAAGTGTCATTTTGCCCGTCCCTGGTTAACCTACCGATGACAGCTTCTGCAGCTGATCTCTGGCTACCTGCGCCAGAGATACGCTGCCAAATCTCCTGATATTGATTTCTGGAAAGCGCTCCGCCATCATTTCTTCAAACGTCACCGTTTTTGCCAAAGTCAAAACTTTCGTCCAGTATTCGATGACATCTTTCAGGTATTCTTCGATTTGGAAGGCCCGGGAACCGGCGTCGTAAATGGTACATCTTTCCAGGGGGTATGAGGGTGCCTCGAAATTTGATTCAATAAATTCTGGCGCCAACAATGAGTTACAGCGCATTAAATCGGTGCCGGTGATTTTGATTGCTACCTGCGACTCGGCTGTTGGTACGAAAAATCGGCCTTCAATATAGCAGACATGTGTTCCCTCATATCCTGGAAAGTGTCTGCGACAGGCTTCGTCTGCCTCAATCAATCGTTCCTCACTTAAGGGGCCGCCTATGGTGAAGAAAAGAATCGAGGACAGTTCCATCCCCTGCTTGTCCGCCTCCTTTATCATGATGTCCAACCCATGTTTCAGGCTGGTCCCGGTTGCAACGACATCACCAATAATGATCTGGGCTCTTTTCGGAAAGGTTATCTTCTTATACTCATCCTCTGTTATATGCCATTGCTCCGGGCTTTCAGTTACTCTGGCTCGCTGGGCTGTGACAAAGGAAGTACTATGATTATTCCAGCCAAATGCTTTTACCAATGCGCCACGAAGGCCAAAATTTAATCCTCCACGAAGGATATTGAAAACCACTGAACGGTTTTCCTGCAGTTCCAGCTGCGTGGCTCTTTTGGTGAGTCGAAGGAAGGTCGCACAAGCCTTCTCTAGCTTTTCGGTATAGTCGTAGCCCATCACCAATGGATCGTTGCAAATAGCTCTGGTTTCAGGAGTGGAGAGAATATAACGGTTAACCGCTGTTTCTCTACGATCTTCGAGTCGATAGACAACGCTATTCTCTTCTCTGTTTATTTCTTTTAGCATAATAAGTATAATATGTTTAAAAACAGTATCTTAGACTGATTTTATTGGTAAATCCATAGACAAAGAAAATAATTTTGCTTTGCCGCCGGTTGAGATACGGGCAAGACTATACCCACTCTGCGGTAATGTTGCACCCTCTTGTACAGATTTTATCTCAACTCATTGTGAGCCGCTTGCAAAACGGCAGTGGCGAGATGTGACGGTATATGCACCGTTTTAGTCCCGTGGGGAGTGAAGCAATACTCGACAGGTACAGCGCAGGCTGTACTCGACTTTGCACGCCCAGGTGCACGCTTAATCTTTTCTTGTGGATGGCATATCACGCGCGATGGAAAAGACCTTTATTCAACATCTTTTAAAACTTTCGTGAAGCTTTTCGGATGGATTGGAAGACTAGTTCGCATTGTTGACATAGACGACCAGGTTGAAGCCTGCAGGAGAGTGTTCGACAGTGATACTCTTTGGACGGTTGTGCGTGGCAGCGATCTCGAAGAGGGTGATAGTCAAGGGTTGCCTGTCTGGAGCCGTCATGTTGGAGACCCTGTTCTGAAAAGCAACATCACACGTAGGGTAGATCATCTCATCCAAGAGGCCCCTGCGATTGTTGGTTGCAAAACACCTTCGGCTCTTGCTTATACCACCGAAAGTTAAAATATGCGGTCACTTACATGGAATAACAGTATTGGAAGGTAGTGTCTGACTTTAACATCAGTAGATATATAGCGTTTTGAAATTGATAAGAACACAGGACCTCCGCTGGGCCAATAGTAACGGCTGGCTTCAGCTGCGTGCCCCTCAGTTTTTTCGCCTAAGCGCCGCAGCGGCTCTTCGCGTCCACTTCACACCTTGGTTATGTGAATTTATAAAGTAGCAACTGATTAAAATCATGCTCATTTGTTTTTCTTTGCTGCCCCCGTCCCTATACTTTTATTGATGTATGACTTTCACCACATAACAGGTTATTGAAAATGTTACAGGAACGACAAATATCCAATTTCTTTTTATATGTTGACTCGCTGATGCCTCCGCAAAGAGTGCCACACATATACCAGCAGAGGTGACCGCTCTGAAATTCCCACGCCGAGCACTCCTCTTTCTGTTGGCAGTCTTTTTGTTCCCAGCATGGTACAAGCTGGTTAGATGTTTTCCTTTGATTGAATAAAAGGAAGATGAGATGCCTCTCGATGTGAGTTGGAATCGTTCGCCACCCCTGTTCATAGCTGTGGATTGCTTTTAACGACATCCCCAACAAGCCTGCAAGTTGTTTCTGTGTTTTACCCAATTTCTTTCTGAATTGGCTAAATTCTGCTTTTTCCATAGCTTAGGCCTCCACACCTGATCAGTCCACATGAATGTACTTGATCCATAATCCGCTTCCTTCTTTCCAACAGGAGCCTTGAGAGTATCTGCAATTGTCCGCTGTTAAATGTTCGTTTTAAATCACCTGTGGCCGTGATGCGTCATTATGTTCCACATATTCCGACACGAGGCACACCGCTGTTTGTTGCTGAAGACCATGTCAGAAAAAATCTCTTCAAAACGCTCCAAGCCTTCTTGCACAGTAATCTCCTAGAGATAAAGCCCATCTAACACACGACTTTGCCAGGGTGACCACGAAGGATTTTCAGAGCGAGAACGGCAACCTGACTGGCATAAAAAGAACGATCATCCGGATAATGTCTTGCCGTATTTTTCCATTTGTTAACCGGTGCAAGCGGGTCCGTACACAATGTACCCCTCTCGGAGTTCCAGAGATTTTTGCAACCGTCACACGCCTTTTCCTCACTCTCGTTAGAAAGAGGGCAACTGTTAACCCATGGTTTCTGAAGCTTTGCCACATACTTCATATAGTATTCACGATCATGTGCCGGGTAGCCGCAGAGCCAGGTCCACATCTTTTTGAAATTCAACAATTCATCTCTTCCAGTCATGGTATTCCCTCCCTTAGCAGTGGTTTTATGGAGATCCTTTCTGGTCATTGTGATTCATCACAATGTCGCGGGAAAGCTCGATTCTCCGGGGCATACTTCCTGACTTTCTAGGATTTACAGGTTCTTTTATATGATTCTCGAATATGATGAGATCCAGCTTATTCAATCCTCCTCTGTCATACTGGTTTATTAATGTATCCGGCACCTTCGTGGTATTTCATTTTCATAAGCAGTCGATACATATCAGAATGCCACACTGACAATAAAAGCAGCTATTGCTCCTTTGCAGGGCAACACTTATCACCTCTCTGCTTTCGGCAGATATCCTCCCGGTCAGCTGACATTATTTCATTAAGAGCAAGCTGGTCGTCCTTAACAATATCTGTCTGGTATAGTTGTTCCTCGAGCCATGCCATAACCTGGTCACAGCAGTGATTAGAAAAATCCAGGCGATAATGGACCCATCGTCCCTCTTTATAGCTGTCCAACAGTCCGGCCTGCATGAGGATTGATAGATGTTTCGAGATTGTAGCGCCTGAAAGTTGCAACAATTCAACAATCTGACAGGCGCACATGTCATTGGATTCCCACAACGCCGCAATTATTCTAAGTCGGCTCTTATCCGATAGTGCACTAAATAATGTTTGTAGTTTTTCCATGATAGTGGCGTGTTAACGAGTTTATTTCAATTGACACATTGTGCATGGGTTTGACTCAACCAGAGATAACCCACACATTATTTAGATATTTAGCTATATATCTAAATATATTTTACCACAGAGTATCACATTTGTAAATATGGAGCGGTTTTGTCTATTGCTGAAACGGAACAGCTGGTCTGTAAAATACAGTGAAAAACTACTGTCGCGGGAATGATCATGTCAAATATAAATGGACACGGGGTATAGCACTTATCAAACAAGAAAACTCTGAAGATATTTCTTGTGCGTTTAGAATACTGTTATTACTTTTTCGACAGGGAAAGATATTCCTTGGAAATATTTAACCTGTGACAGTAGCGACAAAGGAAGCACCGACGCTTGAACTGAAAGAAACCTCGGATTACCTTCGATTGGGCGAAATTTAATTCAACGATCAGTTTTAAAAATTACATCTTCAGTTTGTATACGTGACAACCCTGTTTTTTCTCGTTATATTAGTTTGTTATTATTCTCTATTTTGCTTCGTTATTTGTTTCAGGACAAGGTTTTCGTCATCATAGCACCGTCGGGTACAGAATGAAGTTGATGGCAGAATACACGCACACCGCTTTGCCCCCCGCGCGTATGGGTTTTCTGCATGAGCTGTTTCCTCCTGTCAACTATATTACAAGATGCTTGAGGCCTGCTATACAGATGGCTCCGGAGATGAAGTTGAATATCTTTGCATCTGCCACATCTATACAATAAAATAGACTAATTGCTGATACCAAACGAACAATCAGGGCCAACCACCAAGCAATACATCTCTAAATTTAGAGGTGGACTACGAGACAAGGCGAAATATTTACCACATCCACAGCCTGCTGTTTAAGGAGTATAGAGATCTACTAGACTACTGAAACATACATCGGAGGCAATATGCCTGAATCAAAGCAACAAAATGAACGTTTGATCGTAATGCTCATTATCGGCGTTATAGCATTAAACTACCCGCTGCTTTCCTTATTCAGCAAAGCCGAACTGATCTTCGGAATCCCGATCTTGTATCTTTACCTGTTTGTGTTCTGGTTCATTTTTATTGTATGCATTGCAGTAATCGTTGAAAAAACAAAATCTCAACCGTTGTTGACTGATCTGCTCAATTCCAAAAGAGTGGAATGATATGCTGCAGGAATGGGTCTTACTGCTGATATCCTTCTGTTATCTGGGAATTCTTTTTGCAATTGCCTATTATGGAGCCAAGAGAGCTGACGCGGGACGCTCCATAATCAGTAACCCCTATATCTATACACTTTCCATAGCTGTTTATTGTACTGCATGGACCTTTTACGGCAGTGTTGGTCGGGCAGCTACGACCGGCGTGGGGTTCTTGCCTATTTATCTCGGCCCTACCCTGATGGCCGCGCTGTGGTGGTTTGTCCTGCGAAAGATAATTCGCATAGCCAAAGTACATCGCATAACATCTATTGCTGATTTCATTTCCTCACGATACGCCAAAGACCCCATGATTGGCGGGATTGTTACAATTATCGCTGTCGTTGGAATCCTGCCCTATTTTTCTATACAGTTAAAAGCTGTCTCAACAAGTTTCAATGTCTTGCACACATTTCAAGGCCCCACGGTGGTTCAGTATGTCGCTGGTTCTATCTGGAGAGACACAGCATTGTATGTGACGCTCGTCTTGTCTGTTTTTTCCATCCTTTTTGGTACACGTCACATAGATGCCAGTGAACGCCATGAGGGGATGGTTGCAGCAATCGCCTTCGAATCAGTTGTTAAACTTGTGGCATTTCTGGTGGCAGGCATCTTTATCAGCATTTATCTATTCTCCGGACCGGCAGAATTACTCCAAGATGCGGCTAAATCACCGGAACTGTCAAAATTAATGAAACTTGAGGCGCTCAACGGCGGCTATACAAGCTGGTTCACACTCACTTTTCTGTCCATGATGGCAATCTTATTTCTGCCAAGACAATTTCACATACTGGTGGTTGAGAACGTCAACGAGGATCATGTAAAAAAGGCCATCTGGCTGTTCCCGCTCTATCTGTTCATGATCAACATCTTTGTACTGCCGATTGCACTGGCAGGTCTTCTAACATTCCCTGGAGGGCTGGTTGACCCAGACACCTTTGTATTGACAATCCCCCTGCATGCACACCAGGATCTCGTCGCCCTGCTGGTTTATCTTGGCGGGCTTTCTGCTGCAACGGGAATGGTGATTGTGGCAACTATCGCCCTGTCAACCATGGTGTGTAATGACCTTGTCATGCCGGTTCTATTGCGGGTTAGATCTATACGGAAAAGAGATTTGAGCAGTGTTTTATTGACGATACGCCGGGGAAGCATCCTGGGTATCCTGCTCCTTGGCTATGCGTTCTTCAGATTGATAGGTGAATCGTACGCCCTGGTGACACTGGGATTGGTTTCTTTTGCTGCCGCAGCTCAGTTTGCCCCTGCGATTCTTATTGGCATTTTCTGGAAAGGAGCAAGCCGTAGAGGAGCAATTGCCGCACTTATAGCCGGCTTTGCGGTTTGGAGTTACACACTGCTGATCCCTTCTTTTGCAAGATCAGGCTGGATAGCCACATCAATCCTTGAGCCAGGCCCATTTGGTTTAGCATTTCTCGGCCCCTATCATCTATTTGGACTCGACATGTTCGACCCACTCACTCATTCAGTATTCTGGAGCATGCTGGCTAACGTTGGTTTTTTAGTCGGAGTGTCACTTTTCGACCGGCAAAACGCCATGGAGCGACTCCAGGCTGTTCAGTTCGTAGATGTTTTTCATCATGGCGGGCTTGACAGTCGCCTGTACAGTGGCACCACCACAGTCTCTGAACTAAAAAACCTCCTCGAACGCTTTATGGGTGCCGATCATGCGTGGAAGGCCTTTTTTGAATATTCCCAACAACACGATTTTGACGCACGGACAACTCCCAATGCCGATTCAGATCTGGTGAGATTTG
>Ga0316189_10006497_pt1 | contig 11122 bp, 11 predicted proteins | sample LowCovwburrow_MG_FD_204930 | JGI IMG/M metagenome (GOLD analysis project Ga0316189, IMG submission 204930) | Coastal sediment microbial communities from Maine, United States - Lowes Cove worm burrow | ecosystem: Environmental > Aquatic > Marine > Coastal > Sediment | place: USA: Maine... | reverse complement strand
TCGTGTGATTACTATGGACAATCATTTCACGAATTTTAAATGAGATAAACTCATTTATTCGCTCATATTAGTGCAATTCGTGGCAAAACTAATAATATCAATACAATTATAAACTAGAGCCTATTCGTTATATCGAACTCACTTTATTAGTTTTTTTTACTAGTGTCTGATAAACATTTTTAAAAAGCGGGATTTCCTTAACGGATTTCCCGCTTTAGTTTATGTCTTGAGCTTTACTACAAAATTAGACCTATGAACAGAAGTAACAGCTACTAGGAATACTTACTCCCAATATCATTACTTCGGACAGTTATAAAACAGATAAAAAAACAGGAAAAACACTTGTTTAAACTGGGGCTTAACCTCTGTGATTTTCAGTTGTTATTAAATTAATTTTGCATTAGCATTGTGCATTGTTGTAAACCGTTTTTCACAAAACCTATGGATTCTGCTTTGTGGAAAATCTAAAAATCTAATTTTTAGAGCCCAATTTAAAAACAATATAGTATGAAAAATGTATTTAAAATTTTAACATGTATTACGCTGATAGTTACGATGTTACCTAAGGTAAGCGCAACTAACATTTCCAGCGAGGAAATAAATGTAAATGCAATGAAGAATTGGGCAGCACGTCATGGCATGACAGGAAAAAAGTATCAAGATGCCGTTACAAAGTATCACAAAAGTGGCTTTAAGCTAACTTATGTAGATGGCTATTACGTAAACGGAAAAGTCTACTTTGCTGCACTCTGGCAAAAAGGCAACACATCGGGTCTTATTGCGCGTCATGGACTTACAAGTGCCCAATATCAATCTGAGGTAACTAAATATCATAAAAAAGGGTATCGTTTAGTTCTGGTTGACGGTTATTATAACGGTAAAGGAGCACGTTATGCTGCAATTTGGCAGAAAGGAAATACGTCAGGTTTAATCGCTAGGCATGGACTTACAAATGCGAAATACCAAAAAGAAGCTACTAAAAATCATAAAGCTGGTTACAAGTTAGAACATATTAGTGGTTATGGTATTAAAGGTAAGGCGTATTATGCTGCAATTTGGAGAAAGGGAAACAATTCCAATCAAATTACACGTCATGGACTTTCAAGTGCTAAATATCAAGAAGCAGTTACTACGTATTGGAAAAAGGGCTATAGAGTAACTCAAGTAGATGGTTATGATGTTAATGGTAAGGCATATTATGCCTGTATTTTTGAAAAAGTAAAAGGAAGATATAGTGCCAGACATAATATGAATAACAAAAACTATCAATTACAGGTAGACAATCATTATTATCAAGGATTTAAGCCAATAAGTGTTAGCGGCCATGATGCTGGCAAGCGTGGAGGATATACGGCTGCTTTTAAGAGTATTGGTGGTTGGAAGAGTGCCGATGTTAGTCAGTTAGATTCTAAGGTAAAAAAAGCAATGAAAGACTTTAAGATTCCTGGAGTTTCAATAGGCATAGTTAAAGACGGAAAATTAGTCTATGCAAAAGGCTATGGATATGGAGAAAAGGATAAAAAAGAGATAGCTGCGGCTACTAGCTTATTTAGGCTTGCAAGTGTAACAAAACCAGCAACTAGCGTGGCTATTATGCAACTTGTAGAACAAGGTAAATTAAAACTTTCAGACAAAGTGTTCGGTAATGGTAGTGTATTAGGAACCTCGTATGGAAGCAAATCATACGGAAGTAGAGAGAAGGCTGTAACAGTAAAACAATTGTTAGAACATACTGCAGGAGGGCATGCTTGGGACAATAATACTAAGCCAAATAGTAATACCGACAAATGGGGAGCTCCAATGTTTCAGAAAAAAGAGTTCGGGAAGGACCATAAAAAACTAATTGGTTGGGTCTTAGACGACAGAAACCCAAGTGATACTCCTGGCAGCCTTTATGAATATTCAAATTTCGGCTATTGCTTATTAGGAAGAATTATTGAGAAGAAAACGGGCATGAGCTACGAAAAGTATCTTAGAAACCATGTGTTTAAAAAATGTGGAATTTCAGAAATGTATATTGGCAATAATAAAAAAGCAGATAGACGATACAAAGAAGTAGCATATTATAATCCTAATGGAAATCCTTATGCATTGCAAATGAAAAGAATGGACAGTCATGGCGGATGGATAGCCTCTTCTGTGGATCTTATGAGATTCATTGTGCGAGTAGATGGGCAACCTTCTAAAAAGGACATTTTAAAAAAATCAACTTTTAATACTATGATTAAAGGGTCTTCGGTTAATGCTGGTTATGCTAAAGGCTGGGGAGTTAATAGTAATGGTTCAGTGATGTCTCACGGTGGAGGAATGAGCGGTACGAGTACAGTCTTAAAAAAGATGAATAACAGCATAAGCTATGTTGTTTTGTCTAACTCTACAGGTAATGGCAAAGGACAAGGAGGAGCTTTATCAAAAGCAGTTGAGAATGGAATAAATGCTATCTCAGCTTGGCCAAATATCGATCTTTTTTAAGGTAAATTACAAACTCAATTAGTTGGTATGTGATAATTTATAGTAATAAGCTCTGGTTTTAAATATTAAAACCAGAGCTTATTTAGTTTGCAAAAACTTCAAGCACAACACGATTAGCATCAACGGCGATGTCAATAATTTCAATACTTCTTACCCATTTTAGCTATAATTTTAGTGCGAGTTATATTATTAGTAATTTTCAAATTATATAAAAAGTTTAGGACAACTAAAGCTTAAAACCTATAATATTTATTCTATTTTTGAATTATAATTGATTTTTTTAAAGAATGAAAATAATTTCAATGATTCCTGCACGGTATAGTGCCACACGTTTCCCAGGTAAACTCATGCAAGATTTAAGTGGTAAAACGGTAATCCGCCGCACCTATGAAGCTACAGTTGAAACTCATTTATTCGATGATGTTTTTGTGGTAACCGATAGCAAAATTATTTATGATGAAATTGTAAATAATGGAGGTAAAGCGATAATGAGCATTAAAGAACATGATTGCGGAAGTGATAGAATTGCCGAAGCTGTTGAGGATTTAGATATAGATATTATTATAAATGTTCAAGGAGACGAACCATTTACTGATAAGGAATCGTTGAGAAAATTGATAGGAGTTTTTAAAGAAGATAAAAATAAAAATATTGATTTAGCATCTTTAATGGTTCATATTACTGATGTTGAAGAAATAAATACCCCTAATACCGTAAAGGTTATTGTAGATAAAGCTAATTTTGCTTTATATTTTTCGCGAAGTGTTATCCCTTTTCAAAGAGACAAAAATGTAGGTGTAAAATATTATAAGCATAAAGGCGTTTATGCCTTCAGAAAAGACGCATTATTAGATTTTTATCATTTACCGATGCTTTCTTTAGAAGCCTCTGAAAAACTAGAACAATTACGTTATTTAGAATACGGCAAACGTATAAAAATGGTAGAAACCAATGTGCAAGGTGTTGAAATTGATACACCTGAAGATTTAGAACGTGCTAAAAAATTATGGAAATAAATTACAAAAACATAAAAGTAATTGGTTTTGATGCAGACGATACACTTTGGGTAAACGAAACCTATTTTCGTGAAGCAGAAGAAGACATTCAACGTTTATTGTCAGAATATGAAACCCCAAATAAAATAGATCAAGAGTTATTTAAAATGGAAATGAAAAACTTACCACTTTATGGTTATGGTGTAAAAGCTTTCATTTTATCTATGGTAGAAGTCGCTTTAGAGTTGTCAAATTATAGCATTTCTAATAAAACCATCGAAGCTATTTTAAACATTGGTAAAAATATGCTAGAAAAACCTGTAGAATTACTTACTGATGTAGAAGATGTTTTAAGTGAGCTTTCTAAAAAATATAGATTAATATTAGCAACCAAAGGCGATTTGTTAGATCAAGAACGCAAACTTGAGAAATCTGGTTTAATAAAATATTTCCATCATATCGAAGTGCTAAGCGATAAGCAAGAAGCTAATTATTCTAATTTATTAAATCATTTAGATATAAAACCATCAGAATTTTTAATGATAGGAAATTCTTTAAAATCAGATGTTTTGCCCTTGGTAAATATAAAGGCAAATGCTATTCATATTCCATTTCATACCACATGGACTCACGAAAAAGTAAGTAAAAAAGAAACTAATGGTAAAACATATAAAACCATTAGTGGTTTAAAAGAGGTATTAAAGTTATTGAAATAATTAGTAAGATATTTCATTACTTTTTAATCGAGTAAAAGTTAAAATAATACTATTTTTACATTTTGTAAAAGAAAATATATTAAATGAATTATAAAAACTTTCCAATGGTGCCAAGAGTAATTTTTGGCAGAGGTAGTTTTAATCAGTTAAGCGATATTATTGCTCCAAAGCGCTTAAATATTAATGCACCATTTATTTTTTTGGTAGATCAAGTATTTAAAAACAATACATGGTTAATATCCAGAATCCCGCTTTCTTATGATGATAGAATTATATACATATCTGCTAGCGAAGAGCCCAAAACATCTCAGGTAGATGAACTTGTTGAAGGTATTATTTTAAATACCAAAGAGCGACCTTCTGGAATTATTGGAATAGGAGGAGGTACCATTTTAGATTTAGCAAAAGCAGTATCTATCATGCTAACAAATAAGGGTGAAGCAAAAAATTATCAAGGCTGGGATTTAGTTAAAAACCCTGCAATATATCATGTTGGAATTCCAACTATATCTGGTACTGGCGCAGAAGTTTCTAGAACAACGGTATTAACTGGTCCTGAACGGAAGCTAGGCATAAATTCAGATTTCACACCTTTCGATCAAGTTATATTAGATTCAGAACTCACAAAAGATGTACCTACTCAACAATGGTTTTATACAGGAATGGATTGCTATATCCATTGTGTTGAGTCGCTTACAGGCACCTATTTAAACACGTTTAGCCAAAGTTATGGCGAAATGGCTTTGCAACTTTGTAAAGAGATATTTTTAGGTAATACACTTTCAAAGCTTGAAGCTCAAGAAAAACTCATGATGGCATCGTGGCATGGTGGTATGAGCATTGTGTATTCTCAGGTTGGCGTGGCACATGCTATGAGTTATGGTTTATCTTATTTATTAGGTACAAAACATGGTATAGGTAATTGTATTGTTTTTAATCATTTAGAAGAGTTTTACCCTGAAGGCGTAAACGTGTTTAAAGCCATGAAAAAGAAACACAATATTGTTTTGCCTGAAGGGGTATGCGCCAATTTAAGCGATAGAGAATTTGATATAATGATTAATATCTCTCTTGGCTTAGACCCGCTTTGGGAGAATGCTTTAGGTAAAAATTGGAAAAAAATAATTACGCCTAAAAAACTAAAAGAACTTTACCAAAAAATGTAATATGCGGTGGTTAGCCAAATTTATTTATTTTAAGCTTTTAGGGTGGAAAGCTCTTGGTAATACTAATTTTTCCAATAATTCAATTAAAAAAGCAGTTATTATCGCTGCACCTCATACCAGTTGGCACGATTTTTACATTGGTGTTTTATTGCGTTCTGTATTGAATATTAAAACTAATTTTGTTGGTAAAAGAGAATTGTTTGTTTTCCCCATAGGATGGTTTTTTAGAGCCTTAGGAGGCGCTCCAATTAACAGACAGTCTAATGAAAACAAAGTAGAAGCCATTGCAAAATTATTTGCTAAAAATGATGAATTTAGAATGACCATGGCACCTGAAGGCACTAGAAAGAAAGTAGAGGAGTGGCGAACTGGATTTTATTATATAGCCAAAAAAGCTAAAGTGCCAATTATTATGTTTACACTAGATTTTAAAAATAAACAAAATAAAATTTCAGAACCTTTTTATCCAACAAACGATACCAAAGCGGATTTTGAATTTATGTACAATTTCTTTAAAGAGGTAAAAGGGAAAGTACCCCAGTATTCTTAACTATTTGTGATTCCAAGCATTTTCATCACCCTTATTATTTGGCGATAATCCTAATATTTCATTATTCGTATTTACGCCCAAACCAAGAACAGTTCTATTGGCATAGTTAAAATATGCGACGACTTGATTTACTTCTAATATTTCCCCATCGTTGCAGTTGTGTTTGCGTAAAATTTCAATATCATTTATAGAAATTTCTTTAGCATTAAATGTAAGTTTCTTTGCATATTTTACTAGTAAAACTTCTTTTTCATTTAAAATCGTTTCTAAAGAATCGTTTTCAATATTAAATTTAATTAATTCAGCTTTTTTATCATCTTTTAAAAAGCGTTTCATGCCTTCATAATGGTGTTTATAACAATATTCACATGTATTAATATAACTTGTATAGGTTCCTAAAAGCTCTAAAAACCAATTTGGAAACGTATTATTTGTATGATGGAGTGTGTTTTTATAAAGACTCATATGCCCAACAAGCGTATGCGGTCTTAAACTGTGAATACGCAACACATTATCTATTTGATTATTTGGACCTTTAATCTTGTTATAAACAGATTTTAATTGACCTGTGGCTTCTTCAAAAGGAATTACTTTTATCCAACTCATTTGTATTATTTTTTAAAAACATTTGTATTCAATTAAATTATGGCATGCATTTTGATTTTAGTAATATAGAATCACGAATGAAACATAAAGTAAACCAGTTACTGGCTCTAAAAAGAAACATTCGCTCTATCATACACTTAAAGCTACTTTATCTAAAGTAGCTTTTTTATTTTTCATTGATAATTGTTGTAGACATTCAATAATTGCAAACACATTTAAAATTAATTTTAGCATTTCAGGTTCTTATTACAAAGCGTTACTTTTTGTTTAATGAGATTCTGAAATAAGTTCAGAATGACGTTAAAAGTATAATTATGATAAAAACCCAAATATGCAATAAACTAATCAACAAAAAAAGCTGATAAGTATCTAGTTTTTAAGCATTTTAAATTTTTCATCGAAAACATTAGTTATAAACCCTTTAAAGGTGTTATTTTTGCACGTCAGAAAACTGAAAATATGTCTAAAATATCTACTATAGAATTAGAAGAAAGAAAAGCTGGTAAAGACCTGTATAGCTATCAAAAAGGTGCAATAGATAAGATTTTTACAGCTTTTGAAGAATCACCAGACGATTATCATTTATTATATCAGCTTCCAACAGGAGGTGGGAAAACGGTTATTTTTTCTGAAATGGTTAGGCAATATTTAAAGCATCATAAAAAAAAGGTGCTTGTAATGACGCATCGTATTGAGTTGTGCAAACAAACCTCTAATATGCTTACCGAATTTGCGGTACATAACAAAGTGATTGATAGTAAAGCAGATTTAAGCGACCAAAGCGAATATAGTTGCTTTGTAGCTATGGTTGAGACTTTAAACAACAGGTTGAATGATGATAAATTAGATATATCGGACATTGGTTTGGTTATTATTGATGAAGCACATTACAATTCTTTTACAAAATTATTCAAATTTTTTAGTCAGTCGTTTATTTTAGGTGTTACAGCAACACCCTTAAGTTCGAGCATAGAGTTGCCAATGACCGATAATTATGATGAATTAATTGTAGGCGAAAGTATAGAGTCTTTAATTGAAAACGGTTTTTTGGCTCGTGCCAATATGTTCTCTTATAATGTAGGTTTAACCTCGTTAGTAGTTGGTGCTAATGGCGATTATACAGTAAAATCTTCTGAAGATTTATATACTGATAACGACATGCTTAGCAAGTTAATACAAGCCTACGAAGAACGATCAAAAGGCAAAAAAACATTAATTTTTAATAACGGAATTAATACCTCGCTGCATGTTTACGATACCTTTAGAAGAGCAGGCTATCCCATTGCGCATTTAGATAATACCAATACAAAAAAGGAACGCGCCTTAATTTTAAAATGGTTTAAAAAAACACCAGATGCTATTTTAACATCGGTTAGTATTTTAACAACAGGTTTTGATGAGCCAACAGTTGAAAGTATTATTTTAAATCGAGCAACAAAATCCTTAACCCTGTATTACCAAATGATTGGTCGTGGCTCACGTATTTTAAAAGATAAAAAGACTTTTGATGTTATAGATTTAGGAAATAATTTTCATCGATTTGGTGCCTGGGGTGACGATTTAGATTGGCAAAAAATATTTAGATCGCCGTATTATTATTTAGATACTTTATTAAGTGACGAAGAGCTAGAAAGCAATTTTAGATATGAAATGCCCGATGCATTACGTGAAGAATTTTCAAAATCTAAAGAGGTGTATTTTGATGTGCAAAAAACCTACGTAGAGTCTATTAGAGCAGGGGAGTCCTCAAAAGTAGTTTTAGAACGTTCTATCGAGCAACATGCTAAAATATGTATTGAAAACAGCGAAGATGTTTACGATGCTTTAGGCTTAGCAAAAATGCTTGGAGATGATATCGATTTTAGAATTGGGAGATATACCAAATGCATAAGTAAAAGCACCTTTAATTTTGTAGAATGGCTTAAAGGCGATTACAAAAAGAAATTAAACTCTTATTTACGCTCGAATTTCGATGCCGTTTTTGAGCAAATTCACGGGTATCCACCAGAAGATTAGGATTGTCCTGCACACCGATTCGCTACAATAAACTGCAAGAAAACTTCTGTTTTATATAACCTTGTAAACCCGCCTTTTTGCTTTTTTGTGCAAAAAAGTAAAGCCCAAGCAATAAATTCTGTCTTTTTTCGAACGTCTTAATACTAAAAAGCTATTATTACAACGATTATTATAGCATCATAAAAATATGATGTACCTTTGTAGCATTATTAACAATATAAAATCTGCAGGATAATTTAAACTATGGCAAAATCACAAGTCACATTTAACAAAATTGAAAAAGAAAAAAAACGCTTAAAGAAAAGAGAAGAAAAGCAAAAAAAGAAAGAAGCCCGAAAAGCCGAAAAAGAAGCTAATGGAAGTGGTGGAATTCAGTTTGCTTATGTTGATTTTAATGGAAATTTAACCGATACACCGCCAGATCCAGCAATGCGCGAAAAGGTTGAGGCCGAAAGCATTGAGTTGGGGATTCCTAAAAAAGAAGATAGACCAGAAGAAGTATTTACTGCAAAAGAAGGGAAAGTATCTTTCTTCGATCATTCTAAAGGTTTTGGTTTTATTATAGATAGCATAAATCAAGAAAAATATTTTGTTCACGTAAGTGGTTTAATTGATGAAATTACTGAAAACGATAAAGTCACTTATGAGCTTGAGCGTGGACAGAAAGGCATGAACGCCGTTAGAGTGAAAAAAATCTAGTTTTTTTCTTTTAAATATTGAAACTCAAAACGTAATATGAGTTTACCCCGAAAAACTATTCTTATTGTATTAGCTTTCTTTGCTATATATGTTATTTGGGGATCTACTTATTTACTTAATAAAATTGCGGTTTCGCAGTTACCACCTTTTTTTCTGGCATCAGTGAGGTTTATAATTGCGAGTATCATTATCTTTTTTATTGCAAAATCCTTAAAAGTTAAGCTTTCAATTTCCAAAAGACAATTTATAAACGCTACTATTGCTGGTTTCTTATTTTTAACTTTAGGCAACGGACTTGCCGTTTTAGCCTTAAAGTATATAGATAGTGGTTTTGCAGCTTTAGAAATTTCTGCACAGCCATTAGTCGTGCTTATTATGATGCGTATACTTTATGGTAAGCGTATTGCACTTATGTCTTATATAGGTGTTTTTTTAGGTTTTGTAGGGATCTTTCTTTTGGTAAGCCAGAAACAAATTATAAGCCAAGAAGGACAAATATTAGGCATGGTTTTAATTTTTGTTTGTATGCTAAGTTGGGCTTATGCTAGTATTTTTGTTGGTAAAGCAGATTTACCTAAAAACTCATTTGTGAATACAGGGTATCAAATGCTAACTGGAGGCATAATGTTAGGTCTAATTAGTTTAGTTTTAAACGAACCTTGGTCTTTACCTAATGTATGGCAAAGCGATGTACAATGGTCTATGCTCGGACTTATTATTTTTGGTAGTATTGTAGCATTTACAGCCTTTAATTACCTTTTAAAAGAAGTATCCCCAGAAAAGGTCGCTACCTCTACGTATGTTAACCCCATTATTGCTTTAATATTAGGCTGGTGGATATTAAATGAAACCATTACACTTCAATCTATTATAGCTGCTGTAGTCTTACTTACAGGCGTATATTTTATAAATACTAAGCGAAAATTTAAACCTAGAGGTATTGGACGTTAAAAATGCTATAAAGTTTATGCTGATTAGCGCGTTGGCTTTTGCATGCATGAATACCACTGTTAAGTACTTAAGTGAAATCAGTCCGTTTCAAATTGTATTATTTAGATCTGCTAGCTCGTTAGTTTTTACTTTTGGGTTTCTATTAAAAAACAAAATCCCTATTATTGGTAAAAACAATAAATTACTGATATTAAGAGGGTTAGCGGGTGTTACTTCAATGACTTTTTTCTTTATGTCTATCAAATATTTATCGGTTGGCACTGCGGTTTCTTTGCGTTATATAGCTCCAGTTTTTGTAGCTATTTTTGCAGTTATTTTATTAAAAGAAAGTATAAAACCTTTACAATGGCTCTTCTTTTTAATGGCGTTTGCAGGTGTCATTATTTTAAAAGGGTTTGATACTCAATTACATTCTTACGGTTTGGTTTTAGTGCTATTAGCAGCTCTTTTTAGTGGCTTGGTTTACATCATCATTAGTAAAATAGGTAAAAGTGAACACCCTGTAGTGGTTGTAAACTATTTTATGATTATTGCAAGCTTAGTAGGCGGGGTGCTATCTATTAATAACTGGGTGAATCCTGTTGGTTTTGAGTGGTTATTACTAATTCTGCTTGGGGTTTTTGGCTATTATGGGCAGGTATATATGACTAAAGCTTTCCAAACAGCATCAACAAACCAAGTGGCTCCGCTAAAATATATTGAAGTCATTTTTACAGTGCTATTCGGGGTAATTATTTTTAATGAAGTTTATACCTTTTGGAGTGTTTTTGGTATTGTGCTTATAATTGCAGGCTTAATTTTAAATGTTTTATATAAGGCCACTAGCATCCGAAAGTCACTAAATTAAAAAGCCCTCAGAATCTTCTATTTTTGTTTTCGACAAAAAAAAGTTTAAATATGGGACTCTTCAGGCGAAACAAAAATAACAATAATCCAGTACTTCGACAAATA
>Ga0316189_10006495_pt1 | contig 11123 bp, 13 predicted proteins | sample LowCovwburrow_MG_FD_204930 | JGI IMG/M metagenome (GOLD analysis project Ga0316189, IMG submission 204930) | Coastal sediment microbial communities from Maine, United States - Lowes Cove worm burrow | ecosystem: Environmental > Aquatic > Marine > Coastal > Sediment | place: USA: Maine... | reverse complement strand
GTGCTAATATTAAGAACCACTTAAGCGGATTTGAATATGACCATATATTATTTTCATATCACGGTATTCCAGAAAGACATATATTTAAATCAGATACAACAAAATCGCATTGTAAATTAGACAAAAGTTGTTGTATAACTCCTTCAAAAGCGCACCGTACTTGCTATAAACATCAATGCCTTGAAACTACTCGACAAATTGTAGAGCAATTAGAATTGAAAGAAGGCACTTATAGTAATTCATTCCAGTCACGTCTTTTAAAAGATCCTTGGCTTAAACCATATACTGATTTTGAGTTAGAAAAATTTCCTGAAGAAGGTAAAAAGAAACTAGCAGTTGTAACACCTGCGTTTGTATCAGATTGTCTTGAAACTTTAGAGGAAATTGCCATGGAAGGAAAGGAAGAATTTTTAAAGGCGGGAGGTAAAACATATAAGCACATCCCATGTATGAATGACAATGATGACTGGGTAGATGTTATGTGCAATTGGATAGAAGAATGGAAAGAAAAAGAAATAGTGCATTAAGATGGAATATTTATATATAAAATCGCTGCATATAATATTTGTAACCACCTGGTTTGCAGGATTATTCTATATAGTACGTCTATTTATTTATTTTAAAGAGGCTGAAGAAAAGGTTGAGCCCTCCAAATCAATTCTTCAAAATCAATATGCTCTTATGAGTAAGCGGTTATGGTATATTATTACATGGCCTTCAGCAATTTTAGCCACAATTTTCGCTGTTTGGTTACTTATTTTACAACCCTTATGGCTTGAAGCGAATTGGATGTTAATCAAACTAGCCTTTGTTGTCCTATTATTTACATATCACTGGTCCTGTCAAATAATGTACAATCAAATTGAAAAAGGCTATTTAAAATATTCATCTTTCTCATTGCGAATTTGGAACGAAGTAGCCACCATTATTTTATTTGCTTGTGTGTTTTTGGTTGTATTAAAAAATTCATTAGGTTGGATCTTTGGTGTGGTGGGTATCGTTGGCATTTCAATACTGTTAATGCTCGGTATTAAATTGTATAAGAGAATTAGAGCAAAAAATAATTGGGAAGAGAAAACTTAATTCATTTTGTTTCTTAAATTATTTTCAACGAACTTAGCTTATCGACGAATATACTTCATTAATACAAAACTATAATTAAACATTAGAAACAAGATATTATGAAAAAAATCTTTATCATATTCATAGCATTAGGAATATTTTCTTGTAAGCCAAACTCTCAAACCAATAAAGGTGAAAAGACTGGAAACTATAATGGCGTAATTGAATACGGCAATTTTTCTGATACGATACTCTTTGAAATTGAAAGTGATTCTATCAATTTTAAAGTTTTCTTCACAAGTTTAGAGCAAAATGCCAATAGAATTCCGTTTCAGAACGTTGAAGTAAGTGGTGATTCAATAAATTTCAAGTTGCAAAGCGACTTTTACACATACTCCTTCAAAAACAAATGGATAAACAATCATAGTAAGCTTCAGGGTTCACTTTCTGTTGATACCATCACAACTCACTACACCTTAGAAAAGGAACTTTTAGATAATAGCAATACTCCAAAAAGTGAGGAAATTAGTTTTGAGTCTAATGGATTTAATCTAAATGGAACAATTTGGTATCCGAGTAATAAAGGTAATAAAGGACTGGTAATTGTGACTTCTTCTGGAAACGCAGACCGAAGTGCTTCACGTGCCGAAGCCATACTATTTGCACAAATGGGATTCACTACTTTCCATTATGATAAAAGAGGTACTGGAAATTCTGAGGGTAATTGGGAGATTGCATCAATTGAAGAACTTTCAGCAGATGATGTCACGGCAATAAAATATTTCTCTAAAAAGACTGGAATTGATCTTAAAGAAATTGGAATAAAAGGAAGTAGTCAAGGAGCTACCAAAATTCCTTATATTTTAAGAGAATTAGAGAATTTGAAATTTGGAATTGCCGTAAGTTGTCCTGGAGTTACCTTACTAGAAAGCGATTTAAACTATTGGAAAAATAGAAATGCAGAAACACTTGGAAATGAAATTGAGGACGCAACTGAATTACAACGAAAGGTTTTTGAATTTATAGCAGGAAAACTATCAAAAACAGATTTAGAAAAGGCTATAGATAATAAAAAATCAAAATCGTGGTTTACAAATATATGGTTGCCAAATTTTGATGAAGTCCAAGTAGATAAGAAACTACTTTTTAGTCCAATACCTTACTTCGAAACTACCAAGCAACCCTTACTAATCTTACAAGGAACATTAGATGAAATAATACCAGCTAATAGTCAAAAACTCATTAATAATGCACTTATAAAATCAAATAATAATAATTTTGAAACAATTTTAGTAAAGGGAGCCTCTCATTCAATGCACTATGTTGGAGAAAGTGATTTCCCATATTGGTCAAAATTGCATCCTGATTATTTAAACACTATTGAAGATTGGTTGAATACTATTTCTAACACAAAATAAACACCATTAAAACAGGTGTTTTTTCAAAACAACAAGCGTAACTAAAAATTATGCCTTCATACTATTTGCAAACGGAATTCTGTTTATAATACTGCGCCCTAAAGTTACTTCATCAGCATATTCCAACTCATCACCAACCGATATCCCGCGTGCAATGGTAGATACTTTAATGTCTAAATCTTCAATTTGTCTATAGATATAAAAATTTGTTGTATCACCTTCCATTGTAGAACTAAGGGCAAAAATAATTTCTTTTATAGTGCCGTTTCTGACTTTATTTACTAAACTTTCTATTGTCAAATTTTGAGGGCCAATTCCATCAATTGGTGAGATTTTTCCACCAAGAACATGATACATCCCTCTAAACTGTGCGGTGCTTTCTATGGCCATCACATCACGAATATCTTCAACAACACATATAAGCTCATCATTTCTGTTCTTATTAGCACATATTTCACAAATTGAAACATCAGAAATATTGTGACATTTCTCACATAGCTTTACCTCATTACGCAGTTTATCCAACGCTTTGACAAGGTGCCCTGTTTGCTCTTTTGGCTGCTTTAATAAATGCAATACCAATCGGAGTGCTGTTCGTTTACCTATACCTGGTAATTGAGACACTTCGTTCACAGCATTTTCTAATAATTTAGAAGAAAAATTCATAGTGGCAAATGTACAATTTTTGATTGATATGTTGGCTTGACTCAGGTAGAAAAGTCTTAAAAAAGCTTTCCTGAATAATCGGAATGCCGAGCCTGTTAGTTTAGTTATTTATAAATCTAAAAAAACTATCTTAGCTTTATATATCTAGTGACAAATCATCTATCAACAATCATAATTCGCAAGTACACAAATGCAGCCAATTCATATAATATCACTTATACTTATCTATTTTGCAATCTTGATTCTTATATCCTATTTGACAGGAAAAGATGATAGCAATGAGGTATTTTTCAAAGCTGAACGAAAATCACCATGGTATGTTGTTGCATTCGGAATGGTGGGTGCTTCATTATCCGGAGTCACATTTATTTCAGTTCCAGGCTGGGTAGATGCTACTCAATTTAGCTATATGCAAATTGTATTTGGTTATGTAGTCGGCTATTTTGTTGTTGCCTATGTATTAATGCCGGTATATTATAAATTAAATGTAACATCAATTTATCAATATTTAGATGATCGCTTTGGAGTGGTAAGTTATAAAACAGGGGCCACTTTTTTCTTTATATCAAGAGTATTAGGAGCAGCCTTCAGATTGTTTTTGGTAGCTTCTGTATTGCAATATTTTGTATTTGATAGTTGGGGAGCACCTTTTGAAATAACAGTTATCCTATCTGTATTGTTGATCTGGATATACACTTTTAGAGGAGGTATTAAAACAATTGTTTGGACAGACACCTTACAAACTTTCTTCATGATAGCTTCCTGTTTTGTAGCTATCTATTTTATCATCGACAAATTAGACTGGTCATTTGGAGAATTTTTAGCTTCAAACGAGTTAAAAACATATAGTAAAACCTTCTTTTTTGACGATATTTTGGAAAAAAATCACTTTATAAAATCGTTCGTTGGTGGTATGTTCGTGACTATTTGTATGACTGGTTTAGATCAAGATATGATGCAAAAAAATCTAACCTGTAAAAACTTAAAAGATGCTCAAAAAAATATGGTGTCTTTTAGCTTAGTATTGATGGTAGTTACATTTATATTTATGCTCTTAGGAGCCTTATTATTTATTTATGCAGATAAATTTGGAATCATGACACCTGTTGTTGATGGTCAGGTAAAAACAGATCTTTTATTTCCAGAAGTTGCATTAAATGGTAATCTAGGACTGGGTATAGGTATCGTTTTTATACTCGGATTGATTGCAGCGGCATACAGCAGTGCCGACAGTGCACTAACATCTTTAACCACCTCTTTTTGTATTGATTTTCTGAGTATTGAACAAAAGGAAAAAAGTAAACAAAAAGGAATTCGAAAAAAAGTTCATATCGCCATGAGCTTTATGCTTATAATTGTCATTATTATTTTTAAATATGTACTGGAAGATAATGTTATTAGTAGTTTATTGACGGTAGCATCTTATACTTATGGTCCACTTTTGGGCTTGTTTGCCTTTGGTATATTTACAAAAATTGCCATTAAGGATTCTTATGTATGGATTGTAGCAATTGTTTCGGTAGTATTGACTTTTATCATTAATAAATATTCTACGGTATGGTTTGGTGGTTATATTTTCGGATTTGAATTACTTGGACTTAATGGTTTAATTACTTTTTTTGGATTACTTTTATTGCGGAAAAAATAAGATGGAAAAAGACTTAGGAAATCATAGAAAAAATTATAACAAAGATGCGTTGTTGGAAGCGAATACTCCTGAGAATCCTATGGAATTATTTAGAGATTGGTTTTTAGCAGCAGATGCATCAGATCTTGTTCCTGAAGCGAACGCTATGAATGTTGCCACCAATGGTTTGGATGGTTTCCCTAAAAACAGAATGGTATTGCTTAAGAAGTTTACCTGGGAGGGTTTTATTTTTTATACAAATTATAACTCAGAAAAAGGCAAGGCGATAGCTCAGAACAATGCAGTTTGCCTATCTTTTTTTTGGCAGACCGTTGAACGACAAATAATCATAAAAGGGCATGCAGAAAAATTAGCCGAGAATTTATCGGATGGTTATTTTGAATCTCGTCCAGATGGTAGCAAATTGGGTGCCTGGGCCTCAAATCAAAGTGAGGTGGTTAATTCTAGGGAAGAACTTGATAACAGACTAAAGTCTTATGAAGAAAAATTCGGCGAGAGCGACATTCCACGACCGGCATATTGGGGTGGCTATTTAGTTAAACCTATATCAATCGAATTTTGGCAAGGCAGACCAAATAGAATGCATGACAGAATTTATTACGAAATCACAGAAGACTACAATTGGAAAAAAGTTCGATTAGCACCTTAAATCTTATTTAAAAACATTTATATTTGGATATAACATTAACATAAGATATCGCTAAATCCATGAAAACACTTTATATAGTTCGCCACGCCAAATCGTCATGGGAATATCAAGGAATAAAAGATATTGATAGACCTTTAAAGAAACGAGGAATTAATGATGCTTATTTAGTATCTGAAGTCATTCAAAAAAAAGTTGATACCCCAAATCTTTTTGTGTCCAGCTGTGCTAATAGGGCTTTACATACTGCAATGATTTTTAGTTATACCTTTAAATTTCCCTTAACCAATCTAAAAATTCGCAAAGAATTATATAGTTTTAGCGATGGCTATTTGATTAAAACTGTAAAGGCATTTGATGACGGATTTGAATCTGCAATTGTTTTTAGTCATGATCATGGTATCAATACTTTTGTAAATAAATTTGGAGATAAATTTATTTCACATGTACCAACATGTGGAGTTGTTGGAATTAGATTTAAAGATGAACATTGGAAAAATATTAAAAAAGGCGAAACTTTTTTAGTTGAATTCCCAAAACATCATAGAGTAGCTAAAGAAAAGTAAATTTTGGAAATAAAGAAATACGCGGCTATTGACATAGGCTCTAATGCTATCAGACTCCTGATCGCCAACATAATTATTTCAAAAAGTAAAGACATACAATATAGAAAATCTTCTTTAGTACGTGTGCCTATTCGCTTAGGAGCTGATGCCTTTTTCAAGGGAATTATTAGCAATGACAATAAAGATCGTATGATTGATGCTCTTGAAGCCTTTAAACTACTTATGAAAGTAAATAAAGTAGAAAAATATAAGGCTTGTGCAACTTCAGCTATGAGAGAAGCTACCAATGGTAAGGCTGTTGCAGAAGAAATTTTTGAAAAAACAGGAATTAAAATAGCAATTATTGACGGAAAAGAAGAAGCGGCAATTATTTCTTCAACTGACTTAAATGAGTTGATAAAAAGTGATCAAACGTACTTATATGTTGATGTTGGTGGAGGTAGTACAGAGTTTACTATCTTTAATAAAGGAAAAATTACTAACTCAAAATCCTTTAGAATGGGTACAGTTCGTTTACTGAACAATACTAAAGAAGAGAATAAAATTATTTTTAACCAGGTAGAAGCCTGGATAAAAAAGAGTACCAAAGGTCTTGGAACTATTTCACTTATCGGATCAGGAGGTAATATCAATAAACTTTTTAAAATGTCTGGCAAAATCATTGGGAAGCCACTTTCATATATATTTTTGAATGCTCAGTATAAGTTTTTAAAGAATATGAGTTATGAAGAACGCATCATAGAACTAAGTTTAAATCCTGATAGGGCTGATGTTATCATACCCGCAACAAAAATTTATTTAAGTGCTATGAAGTGGAGTGGAGCGAACAAGTTATATGTGCCTAAAATTGGATTAGCTGACGGGATTATAAAAAGTTTATATAATGAAAAATTAAATTAAAAAAGCCATTGTAAAAAGCAACATATATTGCTAACCAAAACATTATGTAGTATTGCTTATCTAATTTTACAATGGCTCACCTCAAATTTAATTTTCTGCAATAAAAGACAAGGTATCTTCTAAGACCTCATCATTCCATAGCATTCTGTAATGTCCAATTTTATTATATGTTTTTAACTCTGAATTAGTATGATTTGCTTTCATTATTTCTTCTGAATTGCGGTAAGGTAATATTTTATCAGCCCTATCATGCACTAATAACAACTTCGTAAATGAAATGTTTTTTAATTTGTCCTGAACATTTACATATTTTATTTCTTCTTGGATAGTTGCTTCAGCATTTTTCAACATAAACGAAAATGTCTTATCAGAAATGCCCACAAAATTTTTAAAATTTGTAAATATCTCTAATAATGAATTTGGCGAAGTTAGAAACACAAATTTGTCAACGGTATAAGCTATTTCTGACATCGTATAGGCTGTCATTGCTGAACCAAACGAATGAGAAATAATTGTAAAAGGTTCTTGCGGATTAATGAATTCAATTAATTTCTTAAATGCTTCTTTACATTCATACAAATTTGTGTATTCTGATTTCGAATTGGCATGTCCCGGCAAGTCAAAACTTATAACTCTATAATTTCTCTCTTCCAATTCAAAAGCAAATTTTGTTAAGCTTCCGGCATTAGAATCCCATCCGTGTACTAAGAATACTAATTCACCTGCTGGATGTCCAAATTCGTAACAATGTAGATCCTCTTTTTGAAGAGGGATCCTAAAGTGTCTGGCTTTTTCATAAAAAGTCACCTCTTTTTTACTAATATCCTTCTTTCTCACTTTTTGAAATAATTTAAAAGCCATTTTTCCACCCAACTGAGGTGATAAAAAAGAAACTATTTTATAATAAATTTTTAATATTTTTAATTGGTACTTCATTTGTTCAATCATTCTTTAAGATAAGATCATCTTAAACGTTAGTTCTTTCTTGCTTTATAATAGTTCTTATCTGCTATATAAATGGTTTTTATAATCTCAGCATAAATTGTTGATTCCTTATCCTGAAGCCGTACTGGTAAATCAATAGTATACGCACCCTTAATTTTTACATTTTCTTTAATTTCATTTAAAATTTCATCAGTAATAAGAAATCTGGCATAAACTGTTTTGTTAATAGGTTTTTTAAATTTTATGTGCGCAGATTTATCCCAAACCACATATTTGTTACCTAATAATTGCATGAGTTGTAGCATATAAAAAGGATCTGTTGAAGCATAAATACTACCACCAAATATGGTGCCTACATAATTTCTTGTTCGCCAACTTAAAGGCAAACGAATATGAATTTCTCTATAATCATTTGAAATAAAACTAACCCAAACTCCTGTACCTCTAATTGCTGGAAATAAATTAAAAGAGAGGCGCTTTAATTTCGATTTTATATCTTCTTTTTTATCTGTTTTAAATTGACTCATAATAATATACTGATTGGTATATATTTGTTTAAAAAAAATTATACTATAAATAATATCATTGAAATAATAAAACAAATGGTCGCAATAAAAATTCCTATTACCGGAACTTTAAACCAATATCTTTTCGCTAAAAAAAGATAAAATATCCCAGTACAAATATTCAATAACAAAATATTAAATGAACTTTGATATACTTCAAAATGTTGACTTACTAAAATAATATTGATCAACCCAATAAATATTGCCCCGGCACTATGACTGGCATTAAACCCAATCCAGGCATTCCACACTGAGGTCTCTTTTGTTAATATGGGAGATGTTGATTTCATTCTCTCTGTAGTTTCACCATCTCTAGTGAGAAATTTATTGGTAAAAAATGTATACACAAGATGGATAATTCCTAATATTAAAAAAATAGAACTGGCTATAAGAATGAATAATTTTGAAGTCATTGATCTATAATTTAGTGGTCATTTTACCTAAATTTATCTTCTCGGCTTTAGCAAAATTAATTTCTCTTACCAAGTCCATTTTACCCCATAAATATTTATGTCCTTTCAATTTATTAGTTGATCTCATTCTTCTCATAAGCGCTCTTATTTCACCCTCGCTAGCCTTTCTTTTTTTACCAAGTGCTCCATATAATTTAATTGCAGGAAGTCTTGAAAATTTTTCATTAAATAGCGATTTTGCCCAAAACCATTTACTGCTGTTTACTCCTAGCACACAAATATTAATATTCGAGTTCATATTAATGGGTAGTTTGGATGGGAATTTTTCAAAGTAAAATCCGGTTTGATCGTCATTTAAAAACAACGATCCTATGGGCGTAACAGTTGGGTTATTTTCTGAATCTACAGAGGCAATAGACACGTGTAAGCTCGATTTAAAGCTCTTGCTAAAATGCTCCTGTATATTTTCCCACTCTGATTTTATATCCATAAAGCTATACTTGTAATTCTGTCTGGATCATTCTATCAACATGGTTCATCATATCTAATAAACAGTTTTCATCTTTTGAGATTACCGCTGTAAAAATAGCACCTTCAATTAGTGAGAATATCCTGGTTCCGTAACACATTGCATTGATGTCATTTCTAATTTCATTCTTAAAAATACCTTCCTCAATTATCGATGCTATACTGCCTTGCAATTTATCAGCTACTTGCTTCACTCTTTTAAATAAAGCAGGGTTTGTATAATTAGCGTCAACACCTACATTTAAGAGTGGACAACCACCAAAATCAATACATATTTTATAGTATGAACGGTGGAAATTGGTAATGGCATATAATTTAGCAAGGGGGGAATCAATATCATTTATAATGGCTTTAATCTGACCCATTTGATATTGAATAATATAATTAAAAGCTGCTAAGGCTAATTCTTCTTTATTCCTAAAATTACCATAAATAGCACCCTTTGTTAATCCTGTTGCTTCGGTAATATCAGATAAACTTGTACCCGTATATCCGTTTTTATTAAATATCGGGGCCGTTCTTTCAATAATATATTGACTGGTTTTTGCTGCTTTTGTAATAATCATAGGGCGAATATATAAAAAATATACCAATAGGTATATAATAGTTAAAAAAAATTAACTTAAGTACTTGAATAAAATTCTAATTCCTACTAAACCGATTAGCACCGCTGTCAATCTTTTAATAACAAATGGTTGAATTGTAGTAGCACTTAAACGTGATCCTATTTGTCCGCCAAAAAAAACCGTTACCATTAGTAAAAAAGCAATATTAGGTTCAAAGTAAAAATCAGGATTTTGGTATTGACCCAGTAATCCAGCAATTGAATTTGCCAAAATAAAAAAACTGGTTGTTGCTGCTATTCTTTTAGGGGTATCCCAATTTGTTAAATGTAAAAACGGGGCTAAGAAAACACCTCCGCCAATTCCAACCATCCCTGAAACAAATCCGATAAGCCCTCCTATAGTTCCATCTTTTAATTTAGAGGTTACTTTTGTACTTTCTTTTGATTCACTTACAATATATTTTGAAATCCACATAAAGAAAGCAGCAAGTATCAGTATTATACCTAACAAACTAAAAAAAGAAGTGTGATCAATTTTTATATAGCCTCCCAGAAAAGCAAAAGGTACACTAAGCAAGACCAAGGGAATAACTTTTTTCCAATTATAATGATCGTTCTTAGCAAAAATATACACACCACCAGAAACCACTACAATATTACATAACAGAGCAATGGCTCTAAATTGAATATATGCCAATCCTGTCAAAGCCAAAATTGCCAAATAACTTGAACCGCCACCAAAGCCAACCGAAGAATATAGGATAGCAACTAAAAAAAACAAGCTTACCACTTCCCAATTATCAATAAAAACATTTAAAAGACTTGTTAGATCGATCATATAAAATTATAAGAGTACCAAAATAGAAAAATATATTTTATCATTTTGATTCAATCATTAAAGTATATGAATACACACTAAAATATCTCTTAAAAACAAGTCATATCATCTTTTATTCCTTCTTACTTTTTTCATCCATAAAAACATGATAAGACCTAAACATCCGCAAACAGCAAAACCAATAAATAATGGTAATGCAGTTTCACCCACAAAACTACCAATATACGTTGCCATAGGAACTGCCATTATGGTAGACAAGAATCCTGTTATTGCAGAACCAATTCCGGCAATATGACCAATTGGTTCCATGGCAATGGCTCTTAAATTTCCGAATAGGAAACCAAGTGTAAAAAATTGTAACG
>Ga0316189_10006494_pt1 | contig 11124 bp, 10 predicted proteins | sample LowCovwburrow_MG_FD_204930 | JGI IMG/M metagenome (GOLD analysis project Ga0316189, IMG submission 204930) | Coastal sediment microbial communities from Maine, United States - Lowes Cove worm burrow | ecosystem: Environmental > Aquatic > Marine > Coastal > Sediment | place: USA: Maine... | reverse complement strand
CCACCTCGAGCGCCCGCAAAATTCGCTGGCTGTCATTGACTTCCAGCTTTTCAGCCGCCGGCCTGTCCTGCTCAAGCAACATTTCATGCATAACAGCGGGACCCTGCTCACCAAGCTGTGTCCGCAAATCTGTCCGAATTTTTTGAGATATCTCAGGCACCGGTGCCAAACCCAATTCCAACACCTTAAAATAAAGCCCGGTGCCACCGACAACAACCGCTGTCCTGTCCTCTTTCACCAGAGCTTTAATCTCGCGCCCGGCATCATCGAGCCAGCGCGCCACAGAACACCGTTCAGCGCCCGCCAGATAGCCATATAGACGGTGATCAATCAGTTGTTCATCTGCCCGTGATGGTCGCGAGGTCAGAATATCCAGTTCGCGATAAACCTGCATGGAATCTGCATTGACAATAACCCCGTCCAGTTTTTGTGCGACACTAATTGCCGCACTGGACTTGCCGCTGGCCGTTGGTCCTGCGATAAGAACAACTCTCATACCAATATTATCACTTCTTAAAACTACGGATAAGGCCACCATGGACACTGTTCTGATTGCGATTGCAAGTCCTCAAAAGCTTAAACTGTCCCCGGACCATATGGCAACCGCCATGACAGCGGCCAACATTACCGGGCAACTGAACTGGCTGTCAGAAAATGAGGCTTGCGAAGTTGCTTTTACCGCTCATGAGGGTTTTGATGCAACCGCCACAGAAATGGCCGTCCGCGAAGCCCTGTCAGATTTTGCCATCGACATTGCCTTTGTTCCGGCGCTTAACCGCAAAAAGAAACTGCTGGTTGCCGATATGGACTCAACCATCATTCAGCAGGAATGCATTGATGAACTGGCCGCTGTCGCGGGTATCGGCCACAAGGTTGCCGACATCACCGCCCGCGCCATGACCGGCGAGCTTGATTTTCAAGACGCCCTGCGCGCCCGCCTTGCCCTGCTAAAAGACCTGCCCGAGCAGGCCGTTGTTGAGGTCATCACCAAGCGCCTGACCTTCACCCCAGGGGCCCGCACGCTAGTCCAGACCATGAAAGCCAATGGCGCCATAACCGCACTCCTTTCGGGCGGTTTTACCCATTTCTCCAGCTATGTCAGTAAATTTTGCGGCTTTGATGAGCATCAGGCCAATATCCTTGAAATCAAGGACGGCAAGCTGACCGGCAATGCTATTGAACCGATTATGGACAAGGATCAGAAAAAACGCTCTCTGGCCCAACTAACAGTCATGAATGCCATGACCTTTGCCGACACCATGGCGGTTGGTGATGGGGCCAATGATCTGCCCATGCTGCTGCGCTCATCCATGGGCGTTGCCCTGCACGGCAAGCCGACAGTCCGAAACGGTGCCAAATACCGCATCGATTACGGCGATCTGACAGCCTTGCTCTATATGCAGGGTTACAAACGCGATGAGTTCAAGGGCGAGCTAAAAGGCCCGGCCGGTGTGCAGGTAACAACCAGCTAGAGTTACCCGCGCTCAAATGAACGCGGGCAAATTTCTCTAAGCCGTAATTATTCCAGCCGCAGCGCGATGAAGTGCGGATCACCACCACGGGCTGTTTTCAGCACCAGTAGCAAAATTGAACCGCGACCTTCTTTTTTCAGCTCTTTGACCCGTTTTTCAAAATCAGCCGGAGCCGCCAGTTCTTTTTCACCAGCCTCGGCAATGACATCACCGGCTGCAATACCTTTTTCAGCCGCAACACTGTCAGGATCAACCTCTGTCACCACAATACCCTTGGCAGTGTCAGACAGTTTGTACTTGGTCCGTGCAGCATCATCGATACCGCCCAGCTTCATACCCAGAACCTTCACAGTTTCTGATGATCCACCCTGTTTGTTCTTGACCTTTTTGGCGATAAGCTTTTCACCATCTTCAAGACGTCCCAATGTGACGCCGATGTGCTTTTTGTCACCTTTACGGATAACAACCACATCAACCTGTTTGCCAACCGGTGCCCGTGCCACAATACGCGGCAGGTCTGAAAGCTTGTTCACAGGCTGTCCGTCAAATTCAACAATAACATCACCAGGTTTCATGCCGGCTTTTTCAGCCGGTCCGGTTTCAGTCAGGTCAGCAACCAGCGCGCCTTTTGAGTCTTTAAGGCCAAGACTTTCAGCCAGATCATCGGTAACCGATTGAATACGTACACCAAGCCAACCCCGGCGGGTTTCGCCAAACTCGCGCAACTGATCAATAACCCGTGTTGCTGTACTTGAAGGAATCGAAAAGCCGATCCCGATCGAGCCGCCAGATGGGGAGATAATCGCTGTGTTGATACCAACAACTTCGCCGTCCATATTGAACAATGGTCCGCCTGAATTACCCTTGTTGATCGCCGCATCGGTTTGAATAAAATCATCATAGGGACCCGAATTGATATCGCGGTTACGGGCAGATACAATACCCAGCGACACCGAGCCGCCAAGGCCGAACGGATTACCGATCGCCATCACCCAGTCACCAACCCGAAGTACTTTTGAATCACCCAGCTTCACCGCAATCAGTGGTTCTTTGGGTTCGACTTTCAACACCGCAATATCGGTCTTTTTATCGCGGCCCAGCACCTTTGCCTTGAGCTTCTTGCCATCGGTAAAGATAACTTCAATCTCATCGGCTTTATCAATCACATGATTATTGGTGATGATAATACCTGAAGCATCAATGACAAACCCTGATCCCAGTGAACTGACATTGCGACCACGGCGCTTGCCGGGGCTCTTTTTTTGTTTGTTTTTTGGTTTTTGCTTATCAAAGAAATCTTCAAAGAAATCTCGAAACGGTGAATCCTCTGGCAAATTCGGCAGTGGCACCGAGCGTTGGCGTTTTACCGCCTGCTTGGTGGAAATATTGACCACAGCCGGTTGCAGACGCTCGGCCAGATCCGCAACAGAAACCGGCCCGGACGCCAGCGCACTTTGTTGAGGAACGCTGGCAACCATAAAGGCGCCAACCAGCAACAGGATAAAGCGTGTTTTAAAAACCAGATGCTTCATAAAACTTGTCTCCACAGGATTCAAAAAATTCAAAATACCTACAAATACTAAAATTTAAAGTGATTAATCAGAACACTTTACCAATAATGGTCATCAATTGATAATCAGTTTCTCATGATGACAACAAACTTTTTGCGATCCAGACAATCGCCACGCCGATCCCAACCGCCAAAACGCCCAGATTCCTGAGCGTTTCGGCTGGAATGTCTTCCATCATCAAGATCATGGTTTTCAGCCGATTCGGGGCTATTACATAGAATAGCCCCTCTATGACGAAAACAAGACCGATAGCGGTGATGAAATCAACCATTGTTATTCAGATTTCTGCTTCTTTTCACCGTTGAAATATTCAAAGAATTCTGAATTCGGGCTCAGCACCATTGTCGTGCCACCGTTAGCACCGCCAAGGCTGGTTCTGTAAGCCTGCATCGAGCGATAAAAGCCAAAGAACTCAGGGTCTTTTGAAAATGCTTCAGCAAATACTTTGTTGCGTTCTGCATCACCATCACCCTTGATGATTTCTGACTCACGCCGGGCATTGGCTACCAGTTCAACCTTTTCACGGTCAGCACCGGCACGAATAGTAATACCCCGGGTGCGCCCGACAGCACGCAATTGTGCAGCTTCTGCAAACCGTTCAGCATTCATCCGCTCATATGTCTGTTTAAGAACATCTTGCATGAGATCGGTTTTACGGATCCGTACATCGACAATTTCAAGACCGAGTGAGATCGCTGCGGGGCGAACTGCATCGCGAATTTCCGTCATCATCGCTGCCCGGTCTTTTGACAAAGCTGCCGTAAATGTCCGTCGACCATAAGTTTGGGTTAAAGCGGATTCAATCCGTGTTGCAACCCTGATCCGCGCTTCAGCCAGTGATGCGCCGACCACTTCACGAAACTTGATCGCATTAGCAACCCGCAACACCGTGACGGTATCAACCCGGTAACGTCGCCCGTCAACCACCTGAACGCTTTTGTCATTGCTTTGGATGAACAACAACCTGTCTTCAACCGAAACGGTTTCCTCAACAAATGGCGTTTTAAAATAAAGCCCTGGTTCTTCAACAACCCGTTGAATTTCACCAAAGCGGGTCACAATAACCTTTTCGCGCTCATCGACAATAAAGATTGACGAAAAAACCACAAATGCAATGCCTGCCAGAATAAACAGGCCAAATGTTTTAATAAAACCCATTATTGACTACCTCCGCCTTGGCGTTGTTTGGCAATTTCAGGCAATGGCAGATAAGGGACAACACCCTTGCCGCCTTTGTCATCAATGATCACCTTGTTTGAATTTGACAAGACCTGCTCCATGGTTTCAAGGAACAACCGCTTGCGTGTCACATCCTTGGCTTTGGCATATTGCTCATAAATTTTTGAGAACCGTTCAGCCTCACCTTGCGCCTCGGCAACAACCTTGGCTTTATAGGCTTTTGATTTCTCAACGATCTGGGCAGCTTCACCGCGTGCTTCACCAAGCAATTTATTGCGATAACGCTCAGCTTCACGAATAAGCTTGTTTTGTTCCTGTTCAGCCCGTTGGACTTCTTCAAAAGCATCAACAACCTGTGGCGGTGGATCAGCCTGTTCAAGCTGGACACCATTAATATTAATGCCTGCATCATAAGAGGTCAGGGTTTTTTGAATAAGTGTTTTCACTTGTTCCTGAGTAGCAAACCGGCCCTTTGTCCGCACAATATCAGCTGGCGTGCGGCCAACAACATCGCGCATGGCGCTTTCTGAGACAACTTTGATCAAAGCCTCAGGTTGCTGAATATTGAACAAATATTTTTTGGCATCGGCAATACGCCACTGTACCGTAAAGCGAATGTCGACCATGTTCTGATCGCCAGCCAACATCCGGCCATCATCTGCATTACGTCCACCAAAGGTGACGTTGTGCTCTTTCTTCACTTTCAAAAGCACTGCCTTTTCAAGTGGCCAGAAGGCAAACCTCAACCCCGGCTCCATGCTGCGGTTATATTTGCCAAGACGCAAAACAACGCCCTGTTCATCCGCCTGTACCCGGTAAAAACTGTTCATCAGCATGATGCCAGCCAGCGCCACAATAACAATGAGCCAGATAAATGTGTTTGCTCCACCACCACTGCCACCACCGCCAGGGAACATTTGCTTGATCTTGTCCTGCCCCTGTTTGATTATATCTTCAAGGTCAGGTGGTTGCTGTCCGCCACCACCATTAGGCCGTTTTGGTCCTTCACCCCAGGGGCCGCCCTGGTTACCATTATTTCCACCTTGATTACTCCAGGGCATAGGCAACTCCGTGTTTCGCATTTGCGCAGTTAACATCGATTGTTATGGCTATATAGGTGCTGGTGCCGTGCAAGTCCATAAATACCGCTCACCTTTAATTAAAACCTGGTAATAAAACTGTCAAATAACAGCCAAATCAGGTTTTAACGACAGGCTTTGCCACAGACTCCGCCAAAGGCTTCGCCTCAGGCCTTGGTTTGCCGGCCCAACAGGCCTTGGCATGCCACTCCATATGATCGCGCATAAATGAAGCGATAAAGAAGTAGGAATGATCATAATCCTTTTGCATCCGCAAGGTTAGCGGATGGTCTGACCTTTCACAGGCCTTTTCAAGCAGGTGCGGTTTCAGTTCTGTTTCAAGAAAATCATCACCGGTCCCCTGATCAACCAGCAAATGCAGTTTTTCATCAGCTTTAGCGATCAGCTCACAGGCATCATGGTTTTCCCACACTGACTTGTCAGGCCCCAGATATCCACCAAGGGCTTTTTGCCCCCACGGGCAGTTTATCGGTGAAACAATCGGTGAAAAGGCTGAAATAGATTTATATTTTCCAGGATTTTTAAGCCCGATGGTCAAGGCGCCATGCCCGCCCATCGAATGTCCCAAAATCCCCTGACGAGACATATCAGCATTAAAATTGCTGCCAATAATTCCCGGCAATTCCTTGGTGATATAAGAGTACATCCTGTAATTTTGGGCAAAGGGCTCTTGCGTTGCATCAACATAAAATCCGGCGCCCAGACCAAAATCATAAGCCCCTTCAGGGTCATCAGCCACATCATCGCCGCGCGGTGACGTATCAGGGAAAACCACGATCATCCCCAACCGGGCCGCATGTTCCTGCATCCCCGCCTTGACCATGGCGTTTTCGTGCGTACAGGTCAGCCCCGAGAGATACCACAACACCGGCACCTGTCGGCTTTTTGCCTCTGGTGGTTCATAAACTGCAAAGGTCATCTCTGTACCGGTTGAGGCACTGACATGACGATAAACCCCCTGACGACCGCCAAATGATTTGTTAAAGGATATTTTTTCCATATTTCAGCGATAAACCATTCCCCCCTATTTTGGCAACATATTTGGGTCAGGTTCATTAATATCAGGGTAAGGAGCCTTGTATAATTCGTATGATTTTAATCTGTGACAGGTCCAGATAACTAAAAACTGTTTGACAAAACGGTAACCATTATATAACCATTACGTTATGGAACAAACCGGTTATACTAATCCTCAACCAAATCTGGATGCCGTCTTTCATGCCTTGGCGGATGGAACCCGGCGGGCGATCCTGTCGCGGCTTGCAAAAGGTGAAGCATCGGTCAACGAGATCGCCGAACCCTTCGACATCAGCCAACCGGCTGTATCACGACATTTGAAGGTGCTCGAACGAGCCGGATTGATCGAGAGAGACATCGATGAACAGCGCCGTCCCGCAAGACTGAAAGCTGAAAGAATGATCGCTGCGGTGAACTGGCTTGCCGATTTTAGACCAATGTGGGGGACGAGCTTTAGTCAGTTAGATGACCTTCTTGTCCAGATGAAACAAAACAACAAATAGGAAACCGAGCAATGGCTGACTTACCAGAATTTGTGATAGATCGAGAATTTGACGCGCCACGAGAACTGGTTTGGCAGGCATGGACTGACCCTGAATACCTGCATCGCTGGTACGGCCCGGGCGTTGAAACCCTCATTCACAAATTTGAGCTGGAACCGGACGGGCTGTGGCTCAATGAGATGAAAATGAAAAACGGTTCTTTCTTCCAGAAGGTCATTTTCAAGGAAGTCATCAAACCAGAGAAACTTGTCTGGCATCACTGTTCTGCCGATTCCGATTGGAATATCGCGGCCAACCCCATGATGCCGGACTGGCCACGCATATTGCTAACGAGCGTAGTTTTTGAAGAAAAGAGTGCCAAAACTAATGTACGCCTGTCTCAAATCCCATTAGATGCGACAGACGCCGAAATTGCCTGCTTTGCCAAGATGAAAGACGGCATGAGCGGCGGCTGGGGTGGCGGATACGCCATCATTGACGAAATACTTGCAGAATTAAAGGCAAAATGAGTGAAGGGATAATCGCCCGCCTCGCCTTTGTTTAATACTTTGCTGTTGAGTGTGCTGTTGCAAAATGGATGGTATATGCAACAGCTACTCATTACCCCCTGCCCTAACCAATGAGTGCCGTGATCTCGTCATTATCCTGCCCTATACGGGTGCCCACACCGCGCCCATAAGCAGATCACAAGGCAAACCGGGTTGTAGAACTGATGCTTTAAAATCACCTTACTGGTAAGTGACCATCTGGATGCCTATATTTGAACCTCAAATTATCACCAAAGATCATTACTCAAGAAAGCATCCCTCATGAAACGCTTCTTACTGGCCGCCACAATTCTTTCTACACTTACCGGTGTCGTTCAGGCTGGCTCTGATGACCCAGAACTGATTTTTGAAAAGAGTACTGTCTTTCGTCTGTTGTCACCAGATGCCAAGCTGGCAACTTTTGCTATTGATGATCCATTGGTAAAAGGCGTTGCCTGTCACTTTACCATTCCCGAAATTGGCGGCTGGAAAGGTTGGGCCGGGTTTGCAGAAGAGCGTTCGGAAATTTCGCTGGCCTGTCGTCAGATCGGACCGATCAGCTTCACAAAGAAATTTAAGCAGGGCGAACCAATGTACAAAAAACGCCGCTCTTTGTTCTTTAAAAAAATGCAAATTGTTCGCGGCTGTGATGCCAAGCGGAATGTGTTGGTTTATCTGGTCTACTCAGACAAAGTTATCGAAGGCAGCCCCAAAAACTCAACCAGCACCGTACCAATCATGCCCTGGGGCACAGCACAAGCACCAAAGTGTGGTGCATTCCTGGAGTAAAACTCCAAGCAGCCCTGAATCTGTTGCAAAACCCTTAGGTTTTGCAACAGCTCCTTGTTATATCACCCAGACCTAACCAATGATCGCGGCAATCTCATCATCATCCAGCCCCATCCGGGTGCCGACACCTTTGCCATAGGCGGCATCACATTTGCCAAACAATCCGACCTGCTTTTTGACAATCTCCATATCAACGCCCTGCATGGCATCGCAGATATTATCCATCAGACGTGATTGCTGCTCAGGTGTCATCAGACGGAACAGATTACCCGGCTGGGTGAAATCATCATTGCCATCGCGATGGTTATAGCGCGCTGCATCGCCATCTATTTTAAGCGGCGGTTCAGCCACATCTGGGCGTTCTGCCGGTCCACCAACGCTGTTTGGCTCATAATAGGCATCACTGCTGGTCGCCGGTTTCATGAAATTCATCGAGCCGTCTTTATGATAATGATGCACCGGGCATTTGGGCGCATTAACCGGCAAGGCTTCATAATGGGTGCCCAGACGATAGCGATGGGCATCGGCATAAGAGAATATCCGCGCCTGCAGCATTTTATCGGGTGAAAAACCAATACCCGGCACAATGTTCGACGGTGAAAACGCTGCCTGTTCGATCTCGGCAAAATAGTTTTCAGGATTGCGATTGAGCTCAATCTCGCCCACTTCAATCAGCGGAAACTCGCCATGTGGCCAGACTTTGGTCAGATCAAACGGATTGTAAGACGTCTTCTCGGCTTCATCTTCGCTCATCACCTGAATATAAAATGTCCATTTGGGGAAATCACCGCTTTCAATTGAACCATACAGGTCTTCCTGCGTGGTCTCGCGCGACTTGCCGATAACCTCAACGCTTTCCTCATTGGTCCAGAAATTATGCCCCTGCTGGGTTTTGAAATGAAATTTCACCCATACCCGCTGATTGTCGGCATTGATCATCGAATAGGTATGCGAGCCATAACCGTTCAAATGACGCACATCACGCGGCAAACCACGATCTGACATCAAGGTGGTAATCTGGTGCAGGCTTTCGGGCGACAATGACCAGAAATCCCACATGGCATTCGGATTGCGCAGATTGGTGCGCGGATGGCGCTTTTGGGTGTGAATAAAATCGGGGAATTTATACGGGTCGCGAATAAAGAATACCGGCGTATTATTGCCAACCATGTCCCAATTGCCTTCATCCGTATAAAATTTCAGCGAAAATCCGCGCACGTCGCGCTCGGCATCAGCCGCGCCCTGTTCACCAGCAACGGTAGAAAACCGTGCCAGCAGATCGGTTTTTTTACCAATTTCAGCAAATGCCGCCGCTTTGGTATATTTTGTAATGTCTTTGGTAACTGTCAGCGTGCCATGCGCACCCCAGCCCTTGGCATGAACAGTGCGTTCAGGGATGCGTTCGCGGTTTTGATGGGCCAGTTTTTCAATCAATTGATAATCCTGCATCAATACCGGTCCACGCTCTCCGGCAGTCAATGAATTCTGGTTATCGCTAACCGGCGCACCGGCAGTCGTGGTTAAAACGGGGCATTTCGACATGTTTTTATCCTCTTGCTATTTTATGATTTGATGCCCCTAAATAGCCGATTGAACAAAACTAGTAAAACGATGTATATTAATATATATAATCGGTTTTTTCTATTTATAGGTTGCCATGAAATATCTGCCCAGCATAAAACAACTGCAATACTTAACCGCTCTGGCCCAAACCGAACATTTTGGCAAAGCGGCTCAAATATGTAATGTCACCCAATCAACATTAAGCGCCGGTATCAAGGAACTGGAAACGGTTTTCGGCATAATCCTGGCCGAACGCACCAAGCGCTCGGTCATCATCACCCCTATTGGTCGAGAAATAGCTGAACGGGCAACAAAACTGATCCGCGATGCAGAGGATATGATGGCCCTGAGTGCTGCAAGCGAGGGCCCATTGACCGGTCGTTTGCAAATGGGCGTCATTCCAACCATAGCCCCTTATTTATTGCCGCAATTATTGCCGCTGCTGCGCAACAGCTATCCGCGCCTTGACCTGACCCTGCGTGAAACCCAAACCGCTGTTCTGGTTGAAGAGGTCTTAAGTGGCAAACTTGATGTTGCCCTTCTGGCGTTACCGGTCAATGATAACAGGCTGGTCGAACAACCTTTGTTTGAAGATCCATTTGTCCTGGTCATCCCCGCATCGCATCCGCTGGTAAAACAAAAGCAGATTGATGCCAAAACACTAAATCAGGAAAACCTGCTACTTCTCGAAGAAGGCCATTGTTTTCGCGATCAAGCTATTGAGTTCTGCTCCACCAGCGGCCTTCCAGATAACATGTCACAATTTAGCACTCTAGGTGCCACCAGCCTTGCAACCATTGCACAAATGGTATCTGCCGATTTTGGCATTACACTTCTGCCCCAAATGGCCCTGGAACAAGAAACCGCCCATAACAAAAAACTGGCCGTCCGACCGTTCACCCCCCCGCAACCATCACGCACCATCGGCCTGATCTGGCGCAAAAACAGCCCGCGTCTTGCAGATTTTGAAGTCTTGGGTGGTGTGATTAAAAGCGTTTAAAACCGCTTTAAAATACCACCACAGAGCGAATGCTTTCCCCCGCATGCATCAGATCAAACCCCTTGTTGATGTCTTCCAGCTTGAGCGTATGAGTGATCATCGGATCGATATCGATTTTGCCATCCATATACCAGTCGACAATTTTCGGCACATCGGTGCGACCACTGGCGCCACCAAATGCCGTGCCGCGCCATGAGCGTCCGGTCACCAATTGGAATGGACGGGTGGAAATTTCCTGTCCGGCACCGGCAACCCCGATAATAATCGATTCACCCCACCCCTTGTGGCAGCATTCAAGCGCCATGCGCATGACATTGACATTGCCGATACATTCAAATGAATAATCTGCCCCGCCATCGCTCAACTCAACCAGATGAGCAACCAGATCACCCTCAATTTCAGC
>Ga0316189_10006491_pt1 | contig 11129 bp, 9 predicted proteins | sample LowCovwburrow_MG_FD_204930 | JGI IMG/M metagenome (GOLD analysis project Ga0316189, IMG submission 204930) | Coastal sediment microbial communities from Maine, United States - Lowes Cove worm burrow | ecosystem: Environmental > Aquatic > Marine > Coastal > Sediment | place: USA: Maine... | reverse complement strand
GCGTTAGAGGGTGCGGGCCCCGATTGGTTCGCCTTATAATCGCTGTAAGCTTTATAGGCGAGCCCACCAAGGGCTGCCATTCCGCCGTATTTCAAAGCGGCGCCGCCATACTTGCGACCTTTTTTTGTTCCCAATAACAGAGCCACCACGCCTCCCGCAGCCGCCCCACCGGCCAACCCTCCAGGAAGGTTACTCATTGCGCCTTTCGCAGCACTGCCGACTTGAGAGGCCTTATTGACCGCCGACGCACCTGCTCCAGAACCTAAAAAACCATCCAGCAAACGATTGATATCCATTACACCCCATTTCCATTTTGTAGTTAATAACAGGCATGCTCAATAGTCCTTAAAAGTGACCTAATTATGACAAAACCAGTCAGCTGGCTCGACCGTAAAACGTGATTCGAACTTCTTCTGATAGGGAGGTTCCCGACTCGGTATTTTCGAAAGCGACGACAATATCGGCATTGGCATCAATTCGGATACATTCTCCGGAGAACATATGAGCAAATAACGCACTTGGCTCGGTCCCCTTATCTTGAAAAGAATGCCTGGTTCTGAGTTACGTATGAGAAAAAACTGATTATAGTTCACAATATATCGGCATGACAGTCGCCCCAGATGCATAATATAAGTCTACGTTAGTAGCTTCCCATCCAATATTAATTGTACTTTTGAGGATATCTATTTGAAACATCCGTTCATCATCACCAATTTGCAAGCCCGTCATCTTTTACTGGATAGACAGGGTCTTTCCTCCTCCCCCAAAGCTAAATTGACGACAGAAGGCCTATTGGAAATAATTCGGTCTTTGGGATTTGTTCAGGTGGATAGCATTAATACGGTTGCTCGTGCCCATCACATGATCCTGTTCGCCCGAAATCAAACCTATCGACCCAAACAGCTGACGCATCTTTTAGAGAGTGACAGAAGCTTATTCGAGCATTGGACCCATGATGCAGCGGTGATCCCGACTGAATTTTACCCATATTGGCGCCACCGTTTCAAAAGAGATGAAATCCGCCTGCTCAATCGGTGGCAGAAATGGCGTAGGGAAGGATTTGATGATGTGCTAGCGGACGTTCTGGGTAAAGTAACCAGAGATGGCCCGACGATGACCAGAGATATTGGTTCCAAGAGGAAAAATGGCACGGGATGGTGGGATTGGAAGCCTGAGAAATCGGCTCTGGAGTTTCATTGGCGTACAGGAAATCTTGCCATTACCGGACGGGATGGATTTCAGAAAATATATGACATTACCGAGAATGTGATCCCAAAGTCCCATAGAGAAGCAGACGTTCCCGAAGACCAGTGTATTGACTGGGCTTGCCGCTCGGCTCTAATGCGTTTAGGCGCGGCGACTTCTGGTGAAATTGCCGCCTTTTGGGACTTGGTTACAGCAAAGGAAGCTGCGGCTTGGGTCAAGGATAACTTGGACAACAACGATTTAATCGATGTCCACGTTGAGCCCGCAGAGGGTAATAAGTACAGCAAAGCCATCGCTTTCGCTGATCTGCCCCACCGGATCAATGAACTCCCCTGCCCGCCCAAAAGAATGCGCATTCTTTCTCCCTTTGACCCTCTCATTCGGGACCGTAAACGTTGCCTTCGCCTATTTGGTTTTGACTATCGGATTGAAGTTTTTGTTCCACAGGAAAAACGTAAATATGGCTATTATGTTTTTCCGCTTTTGGAAGGCCATCAGTTTATTGGCCGGATTGATATGAAACGTCTTCATAACACCTTGATTGTCGCAGGCCTGTGGTTGGAACCTGGCATCAAGTTGGGGAAAATGCGAAAAGCCGCTTTAGACGCAGAGCTTGATCGACATCGCCGCTTTGTTGGGGCAGAAACCGTGAAATTCGCGCTAGACAATCCCGACGACACGGCTACCTGAGTTTGCAGGGCGATAACGTCTGCTTCCGATAACCCGACCCGGTTACGCAGTGCCTGCCATTCAGCACTGACGTAACCATTGTGCAAGCCCGTTAAACCCCGCGGTCGATGCGAAGGTCTTCAAACTATTTGGTTATAATCTCCGGCCCCATGACCATTGTGGGGAGCCACGTTGAAAACCACGGAATATAAGTAACGATGATCAGGAATATGAACATGATGCCGACAAATGGCAATGCCGCCCTGACCACATTCATCACAGACATTTGTGCGACACCCGCCGTAACAAACAAGTTAAGCCCAACCGGTGGCGTGATCATTCCAATTTCCATGTTAACCACCATGATGATACCCAAGTGAATGGGATCGATGCCCAATTCTATAGCAATGGGGAACACAAGCGGCGCAACAATTACCAACAACCCCGACGGCTCCATGAACTGTCCACCGATCAGCAGGATAATGTTGACAATAATCAGGAACATTATCGGGCCAAACCCGGCGGCAAGCATCGCTTCCGTAATCATTTGCGGAATGCGTTCTTCCGTTAAGACATGCTTGAGAATCAGGGCGTTAGCGATGATGAACATAAGGATAATGGTCAACTTGCCTGCCTCAAACAGAGCCCGTTTTGTGTCAGGATGCCACAGTACCGAGATCGCTCGAAGCATCACCGGACCGCCGCGCAACCCGTCTTTACTAAACGGTCCCATGTCACGGTAAACAAAGTTTGCAATGAAAAACGCATAAACAGCAGCAACGGCAGCCGCTTCGGTAGGCGTAAAAATGCCGCCATAGATTCCGCCAAGAATAATGACGATAAGTAACAAACCCCATAAGGCATCCCGGGCTGATTCATAAATCTCAGTCCATCCTGCCCAAGGCTGAGAGGGAAGACCTTTCCATCGGGCGGCAATATAAATACCGACCATCAACATAGAACCCGCAAGAATGCCAGGCACCACGCCAGCAAGGAACATTCGGCCTACAGATACGTCGGTTGCCGCTGCATAAACCACCATGACAATGGATGGCGGAATGAGGATCCCAAGTGTACCCGCATTACAAATAACGCCTGCCGCAAATTCTTTCGGGTATCCAACTTCACGCATACCAGCAATTACAATTGAGCCAATTGCGATAACGGTTGCTGGTGATGAGCCGGAAAGTGCCGCAAACATCATGCAGGCCAAGACCGACGCGATGGCCAATCCGCCTTGAAAATGACCGACCAGGGCAATGGCAAAACGAATGATCCGTCGGGCCACACCACCCGTTGACATAAACGTCGACGCGAGGATAAAAAATGGAATAGCCAGCAATGTATAGTGGCCGTGAAAAGCAGAAAACAACGTCTGAGCGACGGAAGCCAGTGATCCGTCTGCGTAAACGAGAAGGAAGATGATGCTGGAGAGACCAAGCGAAACCGCAATGGGCACACCAATCAACATCAAAGTGATAACGAGGGCAAATAGAAGGGCAATTGCCATGATTAACTCTCCCCTTTGTTAGAGTCGATCATTTCATCTTCTAAGTCTGTAGCTTCGTGGTTCGCAATGATCAGGGTGACTTCGCCTTTTGCCACCTGCCAGCCAATCTGCAAGTACCGCAATGTCAGCAATGCAATACCAAGCGGTAACGCGAAGTAAGGAATGAACCGGGGTATTTTCTCATACCGCTCACCCTCATTCAGAGCATCAGAAAGAAACTGGAGAAATTCAGGCATGGGCACATCGTCGGTTTCCAAAAATGCGCGCTTGCCGGCAAACGGATACCAGTAGTCCCAACTGCCCTTAAGTAACAGCAAACTGAAGAGAATACAGGCCGACACCGCAATCATTGTAATGATTTTTCTGCCGCGGAGCGAGAACATGTTGACAATAACATCGACGCCCAGATGGAGGTTTTTCTTGACGCAATAAGACGCACCGAGCAGCACTAACCACGCGAACAGAAAGACTGTTACTTCAAGTGCCCAAAGCAAATTATCGTTGAAGACATAACGCGTGATTACATTTGCGAAAGTCACAATCGTCATTAGGCCCAACAGAACTGCGATCATTGTTTCTTCAAATTGGTCGACGCGCTGCCCAAATGACAGTTTTGCCTGCTTGTCCATGAAAACCTCCCTTGAACTCATAATACTGTTCGGCGGGGAGCATTAATGTCTTTTGCATCTTTGCTCCCCGTCGACAATTTGGACGAACTATATGAGGCGATTAACTACCTGCGTTTGCCGCCTGAGCAGAGGCAATAGTATCGGCACCAATGTCTTTCTCGAACTGCGCCCAAACTGGCTTCATTGCATCAACCCAAGTTTTGCGTTGCTCTGCATTCAACGTACGAACGATACCGCCCGCTTCGATAACTTTCTGCTTATTGGCTTCGTTGACTCTAAATGATTCCTTGTTGCGGACGTCCGTGACTTCTTTCAGAATTGTCGCAAGTTGGCTGCGAATATCTGTTGGCAATCCACCCCACCAATCGGTCGATGTTACGACCAAATAGTCGATGATGCCGTGATTTGTTTCGGTTACGCCGTCCTGGACTTCAAAGAATTTTTTGCCATAGACATTGGACCAGGTATTTTCCTGACCATCGACAACTTTCGTCTGCAGCGCTCCATAAACTTCCTTAAACGCCATTTTCTGTGGATTGGCGCCAAGTTGCTTGAATTGGGCAACCAGCACGTCGGACGGCTGGACGCGGAATTTCAGGCCTTTCGCGTCTGCCGGTTTGAGTAAAGGACGGTTGGCGGACATCTGCTTCATTCCGTTATGCCAGAATGCCAATCCGGTAAGACCTTTTCTTTCCATGGATTTCAGGAGTTTTTCACCGGCTGCAGAATTCTGGAAACGATCAACGGCATCGATATCGTTGAACATGAACGGCAAATCAAAGATGCGATATTTTTTGGTAAATTTTTCGAACTTGGATAGCGATGGCGCTGCCAGTTGAACGTCGCCATTCAGCATTGCTTCGAGCACTTTGTTGTCATCATAAAGGCTGGAATTCGGAAATACCTCAATGCAGGCTTTTCCATTCATTTCCTCATTGACGCGCTTTTCTAGAAGTGTTGCCGCAATGCCTTTAGGATGTTTGTCAGTATTCGTTACATGACTAAACTTGATCTTGATTTCGCCGGTTTCGCAGCTCGCAAATGCAGGTGAGCCGAAAGCAAACGCGACCACGCCCAAGCTTACTGCCGTAAAAAATCTATTCATAAAATTATCTCCCTATTTGATGGTATCGGATTTCTGGGCTCCTTAGCCCCGGGTATCACTGCCCCACAAGAGCAATCCATATGCCACATTTAACTGAAACAAAATAATCTCTAAGGTTATCTTCCAACTCATTGGTTTTGCACAGAAATGTTGGCCTGAATATTCGCACAAGAAAACTAAATCTCTTAAGGGGTGTGTTAAAAACTACCCATACTGACAACTCAATGGGTAATTGTCTACGCATTGGACCATTTTGATAGATGTTTTTTGGCTCCTGAGGAAATTATTCACTCAAATCCGATTTATCGACAGAAATTCCGTATTTTTGAATTTTGTCATACAGAGTCTTGCGGGAAACTTGAAGCGCCTCATAGGTTCGTTTCAGGCTATTTTCATGTTTTGCCAATGACGTTTCGATCAACTGTTTTTCGACTGACTCCATTTGTCTTGCCAGACTTGGTAATTGCTCATCTACATTCTGATCTGTTAATGCATCGACACCGAGCACATACCGAAGTGCAGCATTTTGCAGTTCTCTCACATTGCCTGGCCAATCATGAGAAAGGATTTCTAACACCTTTATGGGCGGCACGGTGAGTGGTGCACGTTTGAAACGCTCGCAGGCTTGATTGACAAAATGCTGAAAGAGAAAAGGGATATCTTCACTTCGCTCACGTAGCGGCGGAATACCAAGAGCGAGGACATCAAGACGGTAGTATAAATCTTCACGAAACTGTCCCGCATTGGCCTGTTCAAGCAAATCGACCTTCGTGGCGGCTATAATACGTACGTCCACCTCAATTTCATCATTACTCCCCAACGGGACGATGGTTCGATCTTGCAACACCCGCAATAACTTGATTTGCAACTCCATGGGCATGCTCTCGACTTCATCAAGAAACAAAGTGCCTTGATGAGCATGATAAATTCGACCGATACGTTTTTTTGTAGCCCCGGTAAATGAGCCAGCCTCATGACCAAACAGTTCGCTTTCTATAAGAGTCTCAGGAAGTGCTCCACAATTTACGGCGACGAAGCGCCCTTCACTGCGATTACTGTAGTCATGCAGGCTGTGAGCCACCAGTTCCTTGCCAGAACCCGTTTCGCCAATAATCAGAATATCCACATCAGTCAACGCGTAATTCATGATTTGATCACGCAATTTCACCATCCCAGGTGTCCGACCAATTAGCCTATGCTCAATATCTGACTCTGTGCCCAGGACTGATCTTAACGCCTGATTCTCCAAAGCCAGATGGCGTTTTTCAAGCGCACGGTTGACGGTTTCAACCAAGAAATCAGACGAAAACGGTTTTTCGATGAAGTCATAGGCACCATCGCGCATCGCGGCGACGGCCATATTAACGTCGCCGTGGCCGGTAATGAGAATAACCGGCAACTCTGGGTCTAAAGCGAGGGCCTTGTCCATAACCTCGAGACCACTGGTGCCGGGCATTTTTATGTCTGTAACGAGCACACCCGGCCAGGATCTCCCGATCCGGTCAAGCGCTCCATCTGAGTTGGCAAAACTATCAACTTCGATATCTGCCAATTCCAATGCTTGTCTGCTTGCCGCTCGAATATGTTCTTCGTCGTCGATTAGCACCACTTCTTTCTTCACGAGATGGCCTCCTTAACAATATCGCCACGCTTCAATCTGAGAGTAAATTCGGCCCCTCCATTCGGGCTGTTGTTTACACTGATTGTACCGCCAAATTGGTTCACCAGACCGAGAGTAACCGATAATCCAAGCCCCATTCCCCGGCCTACCTCTTTGGTCGAGTAAAAAGGATCAAAGATGTTTGCAATTTGATCTTCCTGAATGCCGGGGCCCGAGTCAGACATGATAAAAATCACGTCTTCGCCGTTCAAAGACACATTGATATTAATATTCTTAACTGAAGTATAATGCATGGCATCAATAGCATTAGATATCAGGTTTACGAATATTTGCTGTAGACGCACGTCCCCCCCCATCACCATAATATCGCCGGCTGGCATTTTTTTCAGAACTGTGATTGATTCATTTTTAATACGTTGACCTAACATAAGCAGGCTTTCGTCCAATACGGTGCGTATGGACGTGGGTCGCATTTCAATCGTTTCCTCAGGGGCATAAGTTCTCAAATTACGAATGATGCGGGCCATCCGGGCCGTTAATTCTGAGATCAATTTCAAATTCCCCTTCGCCGTATCGAATTGATTCCGGTCAAGGTAGGAACGTGCGTTGTCCGCGTAGGAACGAATGGCGGCGAGAGGCTGATTTAATTCATGGGTTAACCCTGCAGACATCTGGCCGAGTGCCGCCATCTTGGCGGCTTGCACCAAAGTCGCCTGTGTTTTCTTAACTTCGTCCTCAGCCCGTTCTCTTTCTCCAATCTCATTTTGCAAATCAATATTCAATTCCGTCAGTTCATTTGTACGTTCAAGAACTCTTAGTTCCAGTTGTGCATTCGATTCCTCATGGATCGCGATGTGGTCTGCCAACCGACGGCGACGTTGATAGAAGGCCGTCAGAGCGAGAATGATGCTGATTATGAGGATCGATGCCCCGGCAATTGCCATTTTTACAACCGCATCCACCCGCTTCGTCTGCGCCAAGAGAATGACCCGCCATTCGGTATCGAGCATAGCACCGACCTGAGCCAAATATTGTTTCTTGAGGGGTTTGCGCGCCTCCACATTTGTCATAATCGAAACCAGTATATCGTTTCCGCTCAATTCACCATCGACAGTAATCGGAAAGGGTTCAATCAACTGGTTGCTGTAACGTTTGCTTATTATAGATTTAGTGGTTTCCTCGGCAGACATGGGAACCAAGGATTTAAGCCTCCAGTCGGGTTGCCTGCTTAGAAAAATAACCCCCTTACGATCTACGACGATGACTTCCTGATCGCCGCTTTGCCAAGCGCTTTCGTGATGTCCCAATGGGACTTTAACAACAATGGCACCGATTACGTTCACTCCTTCCCGCACGGGATAAGCGAAGTAATATTCTCGTTCTTCTGATGACCTACCCAAAGCAAAATCTCGGCCCAGACGTCCTTCCAGAGCTGCTTTGAAGTAAGAACGATCAGAAAAATTTTCCCCGATCAGATTATTGTCCGATGCCCAGTCGCTGGCGGCAATGGTCAGGCCGGTGGAGTTCATTAGAAATGTATCAAGGGCTCCTGAACTGTTATTGATACGTTCCAGTTCTTCATTGACCATTTGCAGATCAATAGCGGAACTGTCGTCACGAAGAACATTTCGAAATGTTGGGCTGTCCGATAATAATTTTGGCAGAAAAAGGTATTTATCCAGATCACCGCGCAACGTCTGGATGACCAAGCTAAGAGTATGGCGACTACGCTCGCCAATTTGATCTAATGCGATCAGACGTGCCCAATAAGATGTTTGCCAAAGCACCAACGCGCCAACAAGAGAGATGGCGGACACGCTAAGTACTAGATATCTTCGTGTTATATTTACTGGCATTATGGTTCCGACCAACCGCACTCCATTAAGTTTTCATCATCATGCCCACATTGCAAGGTCTTGTATTTGTCTTTCGCTACGCCCATGACATACGGATAACTTTTTTTTGCCAAATATTTGAAATACAGTATTTGCAAGTCAAACAGGAAACAAGGACTTACACATACATCACTCATGCCACTTAACACAAAAATCTTGGATGAACATCACCGCTAAACCATTGTTTGTAAATATTTTTTTAAACGGCAAGGTCAGTCTATGTTTTTGCGCCTTGTTAGATGTAAGCAATAAATTAACATTGATGCCTAAATCTAATTGGGTTACGGTTGTCCGCTTTCAGGTTATGGATCGGCGCTCACGGGGCGCCGATTTGCAGTTTTTAGGCAATTCGCCGGGAGTAACGATATTTTGAAAGCACCCAACTTCAATTCCGACTTAATCGGGTCGGATCTGCATCAATTGTCACGGCAATTGTTTGATCGGCTTCGCGAGGACTCATTCGATGGGATCGGTATAAGCCGAGAAACTTATGGCCCTTCGGAAACAGTGGCCATGGAGCTCATTCAAGAGACCGCGCAACGTCACGGGCTGGAAACCTCATGGGATGCGGCGCAGAATTTATTGATCCGCTTGCCGGGACAACAGCCTTTGCTGCCTGTTGTCGCCACGGGCTCTCACATGGACAGTGTTCCCCATGGCGGCAACTACGACGGAGCGGCTGGCGTTGTGGCGGGACTGATTGCGCTAATTGCGGCAAAAAACCATGCGCCATCTACCCGGACGCTCGAACTTTATGCTCTTCGTGGTGAGGAAAGTGCGTGGTTTGATGGGCCCTGTTATTTTGGGTCTCGTGCCTTATTTGGTTTGCTAGGCGAGGCCGATCTGGCAAGTCGACATCGAAATGACGACGCAACTCTGGCTCAGAAGATGGTGGCCTGCGGCGTCGATATGCAACCTATTGAGCAGCGCAGGGCTATTCGACAGCCAGATGATTTTCAGGCCTGGTTCGAGCTTCATATCGAACAGGGGCCGGTGCTGATCGCAAAAGAAAGCCCCGTTGGTATCGTCACGGGCATTCGCGGCAATATTCGTCACCGCCATGTCATCTGCCACGGGCAGCCAGCCCATTCAGGCGCCGTTCCCCGCTGGTTGCGTCATGATGCCGTGCTGGCAATGTCAGAGCTTTTGATGCGATTGGATGAGCACTGGCGTATATTGTTAGCTTGGGGTGAAGACCTCGTCTTTACAACGGGCATAGTTCAGACGGACCCGAGTGAACACGCGGTATCGCGCGTTCCGGGACAGGTGAGTTTTGCCATAGAGTACCGAAGTCAGGATAAAAAGACTCTCGAAAATTTCAGCAAGCTTTTAGCGACAGAATGCGAAAAGATCGGTGCGGAACGCGGTGTTACTTTCGAGCTTGGTGACAGCGTCTCGACAAAGCCAGCCAGTATGTCCGAAGATTTGGTTGCTGTAGCAGAACAACAGGCAAAAGCAGCGGGCATCGAATATGAAATCATGCCGTCGGGAGCGGGTCATGATACAGCTGTATTTGCAAATGCCGGGATCCCGGCGACAATGATATTTGTTCGTAACGACAAGGGTAGCCATAATCCAGACGAACACATGGACATGAACGACTTTTATGCAGGCACGGAAGTACTGACCCGGTCAATGATCGCGGCGGCCAACTCAGAAGAGGAACCCGATTTATGAGTATTCCCCACGGCAAGACTCCCGCTCTCGAGGCGGCGAAAATAATTCTGGAGGGTGGTGCTGTCCATGTTCGGACTGATGGTGAGCCGTTCTATTTCTCGTCAGGCTGGGCGAGCCCGGTGTTCATTGACCTGAAACGCCTCATTTCATCGCCCAATGCCCGAGACCGCTTGATTGACTTGATGTTGGATCAGATTGGCAGGGTCTTTGACGAAGGGGATTTTGATCAGGTCGCCGGATGCGAACTCGCGGGTGTGCCGTTCGCCGCATTGGCGGCCCACAAACTGAAATTACCGTTGATAATAGCGTTAAAGCAGGCGAAGGGTTTTGACCGTTTATCCCAGTGTGAAGGTACGTTTGATCCGGGCGCAAAAACACTTCTGGTCGATGACTTGACCACTGATGGCAAAACCAAGGCAAACTTCAAAGAAGCGCTGGAACGGGCCCAGGCGAATGTCATCGGTATCTTTGTCATTTTAAACTATGGCATTTTCACCACGGCACCTGAGATCGCCTCACTGACCAGTTTGGCTGACATCATTGCGGTTGCTGAAACTGAAAATAAACTGGAACGAAGTGCGCTTGCCGAAATCAAGTCATTCGCGGATGACGCGCCTCGGTGGTCACGGTTTCATGGCGGAATTGGGGAACCATAGAGCGGGGCTGTATTTACCGCTTTGGTTTACCAGTCAAGACGCTGACATGGGTGGTGAACAGCACGTTGGATGGATTCTGGGACTAAATGGCAAAACCAAGCTTCCAATCCAAAAAATTGTCATTTGCCCTTTGAGTTTTACAGTTAATAGGTCAAATGAAG
>Ga0316189_10006489_pt1 | contig 11130 bp, 12 predicted proteins | sample LowCovwburrow_MG_FD_204930 | JGI IMG/M metagenome (GOLD analysis project Ga0316189, IMG submission 204930) | Coastal sediment microbial communities from Maine, United States - Lowes Cove worm burrow | ecosystem: Environmental > Aquatic > Marine > Coastal > Sediment | place: USA: Maine... | reverse complement strand
AACAACTTCTGGAATCTTTTGCCACCGACGCAACGGAAAATGCCGCCTGATGCCTGACAAGACCTGCAAACTGACACTCTGGGCCCTCGCCCTGCTCGCCGCCGTGGCCAATACATCTGCCCTCGCCCAGCAAGACCGCTGGTTCAGGGTGGAGTTGCTGATATTTGCCAACGAGTCGACAGAGCAGCCCGAGGGAGCCGCAATTGCCGAGCAGTGGGAGGCGACACCCACGCTTGGCTACCCCCTGGCGTCGCGTTTTTTGATCGATCCTGCGCGGGTTGCACAGAACGCGGCGGAATTCGATGGCGACAGCCTGGTCGATGAGTACGGTCGCCAGATCATCACTATTCTTACCGAGGGCGCGCTCGACACTGGCGCCACCGTGCCAACCCCGCCGGATACCGCCCTGAATGTACCGGATGTCGCCCAGCCAGCACCCGTTCCGGTGCCACCGACACCGGTTTACCAGGGGGGCGCGCCGACGGATTCCGCGCCCGCCAGGTTAGAACCTGCCACCAGGAAGCACCTGGCGCTACCCCAGCCCTTTGTTCTGCTGCCCGGGGATTATCAGGAGCTTCGTGGCAAAGCGGCACTGATGCAACGCGGTGGTCGCTATACCGTCCTGTTCCACGAAAGCTGGGTTCAACCTGTCCCACCCGAGGCACGCAGCCTCCCCATCGTTCTTGATCGCTCCGGGGATACACAGCAGTGGTCGCGGCTGCAGGGCACAATCAACTTGTACCTGTCCCGGTACCTCCATGTGGAAACAAACCTGTGGCTCAATACCGCGGGGGAATACCTGCCGGGCACATGGCAGATGCCTGCGCCACCGCTGGGCCCGCCTTCCCTGATCATTGAAGAGCAGGCACCGGTTGATATCGGCGCAGCTATTGGCGAGCTGGCCGAATCAGCACTGCCCGGCGCCGAGGTGACGATGGCAACGGCCCTGCCGGTGCAGGAAACCGGTGAGGGTCTGCTCGCGCCTGACCCCAATAAGCCAGGCATAGGCCTGGAAGGAGAAGAATTAATCGAAGTCGAGGCTCCGGTGTACCCCTACAGGCACGCGGTACTGCTGGAACAAACCCGCCGTATGCGCAGCAACGAAATCCACTATATCGATCACCCGCTACTGGGCGTGGTCATCAAATTTACCCCGATAACCGCCGAGGAACTGGGCGCGATAGCAGCTGAGCAGGCGCCCATTGCCGAATAAGGTGATCAGCTGCGGTAACGCTGCGACAACAGCGCTTTCAACAGATCCGCCACAACACTCGCCTCACGGCGAAGAATGTCGTGCATCATCGCCAGTGAAATAGGCAGGTCACCCAGGCCGGCCGCCGGGTTTACCACCATACATACCGCCGCGTAGGCCAGCCCCAACTCACGGGCCAGCGCAGCCTCAGGCATCCCGGTCATTCCCACCACATCGCATCCGTCAATGGCCATACGGCGGATTTCTGCTGCGGTTTCCAGCCTGGGACCCTGGGTTACGCCATGCACTGCTGTGGCCTGGCAGGCAACATCCGCTGCTGCAGCGACAGACACCAGTGCCATGCGCAAATCGCGATCATAGGGTTCGGTAAAATCAATATGCTGGAGCCGGCCAGAGCTGCCGTCATCAAAGGTGTGCTCCCGGCCCCAGGTGTAATCTATCAACTGATCCGGTATCACCAGCCTGCCCGGCTGCATATCCGCGGAGATGCCACCCACCGCGTTGATAGCGACAATCTCGTTGACCCCAAGGGACTGCAGCGCCCAGACATTGGCGCGATAATTGACACTGTGTGGCGGTATGCTGGCGTTGCTGCCATGGCGCTGCAGGAAAAAAATGCGGGTTCCGTCCAGCTCGCCCTCCGCCACTGCAGTGGATGGCGCACCATATGGCGTGGATACCGTGTGCTCGGCCGCTAATTGCAGACCGCGCAACTCGCTGAGACCGGTGCCCCCTATAATGCCGAGTTGTTTCATCTTGCTGTACTCCAGACCCGCCTGTAACCCCGGTCAATTTTCCGTAGGGCAAGCTCTTTTTAGACATTTTATTTATGTAAACAGACGCTGCTTAGCGGTGAACGAATATATAAAAGCCACAGCCGTGTTATGTCAACTCTCGATAGCTGTCGCAAGCGCTTGATCTCTTTTAAAAACATTTAGGCGCCTACAGAAGGTAATTTGCACCGTGATCTATATTCCAATTTCACATAATGGACAGCCGATATCAGCGTGCTATTTTGGACTGCAGACCATGAAAATGAAGGCCGATCAAAATGAAAATGCAGCACCCTGTAGTGGGGCAATGGTACAAGGATGTCCAGGTTCATGCGCTATTTGAGGTCGTTGACTGGGACCCCGGCTCACTCAACATAGAGATCCAATACCTGGATGGTGAAGTAGCGGAGTTTGACCTCGACGCCTGGCGGGAAATGATGCCCCAGCGGGCTGAAGCTCCCGAAGACTGGCGCACCGCCTTTGAGCTGGATGACGAGGACATGCTGGATCCCGACCTGCCCTTTCACCCCGAGGACTGGAACAGCCCGATAAACTCTATCGAACCTGATGCCATGTATGGTGTTGAGGACTTTTAGCCCGAACACCACGACTTGTAAGGCAGTCAATATACTGTATATAATCACAGCACCTGTATAAATAACCACGGTGCCCGTGATGGACAAGCTCACCTCGCGTCAACAACAAGTGCTGGACCTCGTTCGCCGACATATTGACGAGACAGGCTACCCCCCCACCCGCGCTGATATCGCCCGGGAGCTCGGCTTCAAGTCAGCCAACGCTGCGGAAGAACATCTGAAGGCCCTGGCCCGCAAGGGCGCGATTGAGATGATTGCCGGTGCATCCCGGGGCATCCGTTTACCCGACAGCGCCGGTATCCCGATTGTCGGTCGCGTGGCAGCCGGCGACCCGGTACTGGCGGAGCAGAACATTGAGGACTACTGCGACCTGCCACCCACCTTTTTCAAACCCAGCGCTGACTACTTCCTGGTGGTGAAAGGTGACAGCATGAGAGAGGTGGGCATTCTCGACGGTGACCTGCTGGCCGTGCACAGCACCCCTGTTGCCAACAATGGCGATATCGTGGTGGCCCGTATCGAAGAAGATGTGACCGTCAAACGATTACACAAAACCAGCCAGAAACATCTGCTTGAACTGCTGCCGGAAAACGCAGACTACGAACCTATCAAGGTGGATTTGCGAGAGCAGGCCTTCGCCATAGAGGGGATCAGCGTCGGTATCCTGAGGCGCGGCCGATAGAAACAGTTCGCGATTAAGCGCGCTGATGGGAGAGTGGCCCGGATGAGCACTCCCGATATACCCCTGAAAACCTAGTGGAGCATGCGGGAAACCGTGGTCTCCTCGCTTGTCTCCTGCTCTCCCTGCTCGGCTATGGCTGCAGCCGCCTGAATACCGGCCTGTATCATCGCCTTGGCGACTTCCAGCCCATTATCCATCAGGTAGATCCGCGATTCGTCAGAGAAACGGATGGTAACTAGGGGTTCCGAGTCATCGTCTGCACGCTGCAATACGATTTCCCCATCACCCAGATCAACAATCTCCAATAGAGATGCAGACATTCATTTGACCTCTGGTTGCTGAATGTGCCGCTTCATTCTAACAGGGGCGGCCACACCCGGCCACCTTGCCGAACAGAACAGGCCTGATCAATATTCGTCCAGCGAATCGCCCATACGTTCAAACAAAGCCTGCAACTGCTGCGCCCAATGCTCAACCTGCTCGGTTGATGGGCCTGTTTGCGCAGGCATCGCCAGGTTACCCGGCTGTCGAGTGCCCGGCATATCGAATGATGCCGCCTGCAGCATCTCACCCAGCCAGCCGCTGGCCTCTAATTGCCGAAACTCGTTTATCTCCGGGGGATAGACCCTGCCCTCCGGCATGGGGGCAAGTTCGTCACATGACTGCGGAGGGCCCTGGGGTGGTACGTCCGCCTGGCTGATCGCAAGCAGGAACCAACCATAGGCCGCGACCAGGTGATTACGGACACCTGGATGGAAGGCCTGTGCCAGCGTAGCCGCCGGGATATCCTCTTTCGCCCGCTCACGGCGCCAGGCCGCTATTACGATCTTGCCCAGGTAAAGCTCATGGTTTGCCCTGGCGCGCGCTGCACTCAAGAGCGCTTACGGCTCTTGGCCTTCGCCTTGGCCTTCGTCTTGGTCTTGGCCTTGGTCTTGGCCTTGGTTTTGCCGGCAGCAGACTGCTCCACCACCCATTTGCCACCGTGATAGAACGCTTTCCAGCCGGTTGGCTTGCCATCGACCTCGGTCATCACGTACTGCTCTTTGGTCTTGCGGCTGAACCGCACCTGGGCGCGGTTTTTGTCGGGGTCCTGCAGCGGCGCGCTGAACAGGAATTCGTACTTGGGATCGATCTCGGATTTGTGCGGCAACAATTCATCGACAAAAGGCGCACGCGTCTCACGGTTGCGCGGAAACTGACTTGCAGCCAGGAACATGCCGGCGGCGCCGTCACGCAGTATGTAGTGATCCTCGACCTTCTGGCACTCCAGTTCGGGCATGGGCACAGGATCCATCTTGGGTGGCGCTGCCTCGCCATTGCGCAATAATTTTCGGGTGTTCTTGCAACCCTCGGAAGTACAGCCGAAATACTTGCCGAAACGCCCGGTCTTCAATTGCATGTCGGCGCCACACTTGTCGCACTCGATCACGGGGCCATCGTAACCCTTGATCTTGAACTTACCGACCTCCACTTCATAGCCCGGGCAATCGGGGCCGTTGCCGCACACATGCAGCTTGCGGGTTTCGTCTATCAGGTAGCTGTCCATGGCTGTGTTGCATATTTTGCAACGGTGCTTGGTGCGCAGCAGTCGTGACTCGGCTTCGTCATCCGCATCTTCGCGAATAGCCTCATCACCGGGCGTAAGATTGATGGTCTGCTTGCAGCGCTCTTTTGGCGGCAGGGAGTAGCCGGAGCAGCCCAGGAATACACCGGTACTGGCAGTGCGGATATTCATCGGGCGCCCACAATTGCTGCACTCGATATCCGTCATGGTGGGTTCGTTCAGTTGCATACCGGCCGGCTGAGGCTCACCCGCCTTCTCCAGCAGCCCGGAGAATTCAGCGTAGAATTGATCCAGAAGTTCGCGCCAGTCAAGCTTGCCCTGTGCTACCTCATCGAGATGTTCCTCCATCGATGCAGTGAAGCCATAGTCAAGCAGCTCGGTAAAACTCTTCTGTAGCCTATCGGTGACAATCTCGCCCATTTTTTCCGCGTAAAAACGCTTGTTTTCCAGGCGCACATAGCCCCGGTCCTGAATGGTAGAAATAATCGAAGCGTAGGTAGAGGGGCGGCCAATACCGCGCTTCTCCAGCTCCCGTACCAGGCTTGCCTCGCCATAGCGGGGTGCTGGCTTGGTGAAGTGCTGGGCGGGATCCAGTTTGTCGAGGGTGAGTGCCTCGCCCTCTTTCATATCCGGTAATACGGCGTCTTCGCCCTTGCGTCCGGCGGGTACCTGAACCCGCGTGTAACCGTCAAACTTGACGATTCTACCTCTGGCGTTCAGCTGGAAATCCCCGGCGGTGACCGTAACAACTGTAGAGGTGTACTCCGCGTCCGGCATCTGGCAGGCAACAAACTGTCGCCATATCAGTTCGTAGAGGCGCTCGGCATCGCGCTCCATGCCATTTAGTGACGTCTGCAATACGTGGACGTCGGACGGCCGGATAGCCTCGTGTGCTTCCTGCGCTCCCTCCTTCGAGGAATACCGGCGGGCTTCTTCAGGTAAATACTTTTTGGGAAAGTTCTGGCCGATATATTCGCGGCAGGCCTCCACCGCTTCGCCACTGAGGTTAGTGGAGTCGGTTCGCATATATGTGATGTAGCCCGCCTCATAAAGGCGCTGTGCCATCATCATCGTTTTCTTCACACTGAAACCCAAACGGGTACTGGCCGATTGTTGCAAGGTTGAGGTAATAAAAGGCGCTGAGGGCTTGGAGCGGGTGGGCTTATCCTCGCGCTTGCTCACCACATAGGGCAGTGACTCAAGCTCGGTGTTCGCCGCCATGGCGTCTTTTTCATTATCGGGACTGAAATTCTCGCCGCGGTGCTTGCGCACCTGGAACCGCACTTTGTCACCCTGCTTACTGATCAGGTCCGCATGCACCTCCCAGTATTCCTCGGGTATGAAGGCGTGAATTTCCCGTTCGCGCTCAACCAGCAAGCGCACCGCAACCGACTGCACGCGCCCGGCCGAGAGACCGCGTGCCACTTTCGCCCACAACAGGGGCGAAACCATGTAACCCACCACCCGATCCAGAAAACGCCTGGCCTGCTGGGCATTGACCCGGTTCTGGTCAAGATGTGAGGGTTGGTCGAAGGCCTCCTTGATGGCCTTCTTGGTGATTTCGTTAAACACCACGCGCTGATAGCGGGAATCATCGCCGCCTATTGCCTCCCGCAGGTGCCAGGCTATGGCCTCCCCTTCGCGATCGAGGTCAGTTGCGAGATAGATGGCGTCGGCATTCTCGGCGAGTTTCTGCAGCTCACTGACCACCTTCTCTTTTCCGGGAAGAATCTCGTAGTTCGCTTTCCACCCGTGTTCCGGGTCAATACCCATGCGCCGGATCAACTGCTCCCGGGCCTTGGTTTTTTTGTATTCGGCTTTTTTCTCCGGCGCCATTTTGCGGGTTTTTGCTGCCTGGGCCGCGCGCTCCTTTGGGTCTGAAGCGGTTTTACCACTGCCGGCGGTGGGAAGGTCGCGAATGTGACCCACACTGGATTTGACCACAAAACCTGGCCCAAGGTATTTGTTAATGGTTTTGGCCTTGGCCGGCGATTCAACAATGACTAGTGATTTACCCATAAATTCCCGTGTCGCGCACCCAAAGGTGGGTGTTGGGCCGAACTGTCCGGCCGATGAAAAGGTGGCATATATAAGGTGCCTGCTCCCTCCGGTCAAGTTAAATCAGGGTTTCTCAGTTGCGCAGCTCATCCGCCCAGGCCTCCAGAACCTGCCGGATCAGCGCTACATTTTCAACACCTCCCGCCTCCTGCCAGTAGACCCCGCAACTGCCCTCATCCACGCTGGCCGCCAGTACTTCCGCGGGCAGCGAGGCCAAACCCGACGGTACTTCAGCGCGCCGTTCCAGCCCCATCCAGCTACCGTTTTCGAAGCGCCAGGCCTGCGTTCTCCTGGCTTTGGTTGTTGCCGCCGGTATGCGCTTGCCGTAATAAATAGTGTCCCGCCCGGCGCCATCCCGATCCCTGGTCCGCACCCTGTCCCGTCCCGGCACACCCCTGAATTCGACAAACAGGCCATTCACCGCCGCATACTCACGCATACCGGCAATCTCGCGCTGTCGTTTACTGGGCATAAAATGCGACAAGGGCGCAAGCGCTATCGCAATTACCAGAATAATTAGCAGGTAGGTCAATGTGATGATTCCTGATTCAGGTCAACGCCTCCGGGCAGCGCCTTTGCGTAAACTGGCATTGCCCGGTTGCCATTCTATGCTATAAATGGCTCCTTCATGATGAGCAAAAACGGAGTATGGTGATGTCAGATTATGTAAAGATCCTGGTTGCGGTGGATCTCAGCGAGGATTCCGGCCGAATCGTGCAGCGAGCCCGGGCTGTAGCCAGCAGTGCCGCCGCGCAATTACATATCATTCATGTGATAGAGCCCCTCAGCTTCGCCTATGGCGGGGACATCCCGATGGATTTTTCCGGCATACAGGATGAAATCTACCAACAGGCCAGCCAGCAGCTGCAGCGCTTCGCTGAGAACAGCAACATCGACGAAGCCCACCGGCATATTGTGATGGGCAGGCCGGAGGTGGAAATCCACGCAATGGCCGAGGAGCTCAAGGCCGACCTCATTGTCGTTGGCAGCCATGGCCGCCATGGCCTGGCCCTGCTCATGGGCTCAACCGCCAATGGCGTGCTACACGGTGCCAAGCGCGATGTTCTGGCGGTCAGAGTGGGCGGCGAGGAGTAGCGCCAGCCCGGCTCAAGCACGCACAAACGCTTCCAGTTGGGTTGCAGTAAACGGCCAGCCCAGCTCCCTACCCTGCTCGTCGCGGAGCACGGGAATTCGAATACCATAGCGCTCAAACAGGGCGTCTGAGTCACTGATATCCACTTTCTGAAAGACGATATCGGGGTTCGCTTCACACAGTGATACCAGCATCTCCTCCGCCACTTCGCACAGATGACAGGCGGTGGTGCCAAACAAGGTATAGGGCGCTCCGCCGGGCTTGAATTGTGATCTCATGAGGCGTTACCATACTCCGCTAAGTACAATAAATTATACCGACTTCGGAGTAACAAGGTGGCGCTATTTTCCCAACCCACGGCCCGTGCCCTGGCCATTCTCGACCTGTTGATGGCCAACCCCACGCAGGCATTCGGTCTGACCGAGATGACCCGCAGGCTCAATCTTAACAAGGCAACCTGCCACGCTATTTTGACAACCATGGCCAACTACGGCTTCCTGGTGCAGCACCCCCAGACCAAGGCATACCGTCTAGGGCCGTCCATTATCGCCGCGGGCAACGCTGCTTTCGCCCAGTTCCCGGTTCTGGAATATGCACGACCCGAACTGGAAGGCCTGCAGAGCGAATTGAAAATCGGTTTTGCCGTCACTGGTCGCTCCAAATTACACCAGGTACTACTGGCCTTATACGGCCATGCCACACCGCTTATTGACTCCTTTCAACTGGGCCTGCGCCTGCCCAATACCGCCCCCGTTGCCGCGTGTTTTACCGCCTTCTGTCCGGCGCGCGAGCTGGAAGCCTGGCTCAGCCGCGCTCACGAAGCGCGCGGTGCCTATGACGAAAAGCTCGACCAGAAACTGCGCGTGGCGGCCATAGGCATCCGCGCCCGCGGCTACGAGGTTACCCTCAAGACCCGGGCCGAAGCCACGCTCATGGAGGAATTGAAGCGTATACACGAGTCCTGGAGCCTGGCTGCCTTGGAGGCAGCCGCCAACCAGTTTCAGCTGGATCTTTGCGATGAATTCTACCACCTCGATCGGATCGACCCCAAAGCCCGCTACGACGTCAGCACTATTGCAGTACCGGTATTTGCCTACAAAGAGGTGCCGGTGATGTGTTTCGTTGGGGGATCGATCGACAAGCCCATCAGCGGTGCGCAGATAGAGGACATTGCTGCGCGTATGAAGGAATCCGCGGATCGGGTAACCCGGCTCGCGGCCGGCCAGGAAACCGTGTCCTGAATTACCGGGAGAAAATAGCGCATTTCAGCAAAATGCTGACTATCTATGGTCGCAAACCTGCCCTGGAAGCCCTGCAGGACACTTCCCTGCAATGCCACACCCTGCACCTGGCAGACAATAATCGAGAGGGTGGCATTATTGCCCAGCTGATTGACCGGGCGAGTCGTCGCCAGGTCGAAGTCAGGTACCACAGCCGCGCCGAGCTGGCGCGTATTTCCAAAAATGGCAAGCAGGATCAGGGGGTGGCCCTGGACATCGCCTGCCCGCGCTTCAGCGCTCTGGAAGATCTGGCAAGTCGTTTTCAAACAGCAAAGTCCCTGCGGCTCCTCGCCCTGGACGGCATCACCAACCCGGCTAATCTCGGCATGATAATTCGCTCGGCAGCTGCCGGCGAGATAGATGGCATCATCTGGTCGCGGCGGGGAAATGCGGCGCTGGGTCCGCTGGTGATCAAAGCCAGCGCAGGCACGCTGTACAAGGCCCCCCTGGTGATTTGCCCGGAGTTACCGGCGGCGCTTAAACAGTGTCGGGAGCATGGCGCCAGCATCGCCATTCTGGCTGCCGAAGCGACCCAATCGCTGTTTGACCAACGTCCCACTGGCCATTGTGTGTATGTGCTGGGCAATGAAAGCGAAGGGGTTTCACAAGCCGTGCGGGAAATGGCCGATACCACTTTGTCTATACCGATGGCAAACGGCGTGGAGTCGCTTAATGTTGCTGTTACGGCGAGTTTGATCGCCTATGCGGGTTTGTTGGCCAGGTAGCCTTATTTGGAAAGGTAACTCATGCTCTCTTCCAGCCCCTTCAGAGTGAGCGGATACATATGGCCCTCAAGCAGCTTGTGGGTGATGGCAACGGACTGGGTGTACTGCCATTCATCTTCCGGTGTCGGGTTGATCCACACCACCTTGTCATAGACTTCCTGCAGCCGCCGCATCCACTGTTCCCCTGACTCCTCGTTCCAGTGCTCCACCGAGCCTCCGGGCTGCACAATCTCATAGGGCGACATGGCGGCGTCTCCCACAAAAATCACCTTGTAGTCATGGCTGTACTTGTGCATCACGTCAAGCAACGGCGTGCGCTCGTTGTGCCGGCGGAAGTTATTGCGCCAGACACTCTCGTAAATAAAGTTATGGAAGTAGTAATTTTCCATATGCTTGAATTCGGTACGGGCCGCCGAAAACAGCTCCTCGCAGACCTTAACGTGCGGGTCCATTGAGCCACCCACATCAAAAAACAGCAGCACCTTCACCGCGTTGTGGCGCTCCGGCACCATCTTGATATCCAGGAAACCGGCATTGCGTGCCGTGGAACTGATAGTGTCATCAAGGTCCAGCTCTTCCGCTGCACCTGTGCGGGCGAATTTGCGCAGGCGACGAAGGGCTACCTTGATGTTACGCGTACCCAGCTCAACGCTGTCATCCAGGTTTTTGAAGTCGCGCTTGTCCCAGACTTTTACCGCCTTCTTGTTGCGGCCGTTGGGTCCAACGCGCATACCTTCCGGGTGATAGCCTTCCTGGCCAAAAGGCGAGGTGCCGCCGGTGCCTATCCACTTGTTGCCGCCCTCGTGACGCTTTTCCTGCTCCTCCAGGCGTTTCTTGAATTCCTCTATCAACTTCTCCAGCCCACCCAGGGACTCGATTTTCGCCTTCTCTTCTTCGGTGAGGTTTTTCATGAACTCCGAGCGCAGCCAATCGTCGGGGATCAAGGCCTCTATCACGTCGTCCAGCGCTTCAAGGTCCTTGAAATGCAGACCAAAAGCCCGATCAAAGCGATCAAAGTATTTTTCGTCCTTGACCATGCAGGTACGGCTGAAATAGTAAAACTCGTCCATGCTGCCAAAAGCGATGTGTTGCTTTAAGCCTTCAATCAGATCGAGTAATTCCCGGGGGGTAACCGGTACACCCGCA
>Ga0316189_10006488_pt1 | contig 11130 bp, 6 predicted proteins | sample LowCovwburrow_MG_FD_204930 | JGI IMG/M metagenome (GOLD analysis project Ga0316189, IMG submission 204930) | Coastal sediment microbial communities from Maine, United States - Lowes Cove worm burrow | ecosystem: Environmental > Aquatic > Marine > Coastal > Sediment | place: USA: Maine... | reverse complement strand
CGAACCAGCCGGGCATTACTGGGCGTTCATATCATCGGTGAATCCGCCAGCGAACTGGTCCACATCGGGCAGATGGCGATGAACTGCGGTGCCGGCGTCGACGTGCTGGCAAACACAGTCTACAACTACCCGACGCTTGCCCACTGTTACAAGAATGCGGCACTGGATTGCCTGCAGCAGCTGCCAGGTTCAGGGGGGCAGAGTACTTGAACCCCGCCGTCAGGAAAATTGCTACTGACTTCAGCCTGCCAGTGTCTTACCGTTTTGGCCTGAAACGCTTGACGGCGCGGATGAATGTATCCAGCGTCTTCACATCAGAACCATCGCTGCCTGCGTAGGCCAACTCATTGTACAAGCGTGTAATGTCCCGCATCTGTCCTGCGTAGGCCGGTAACGCAGCTTCCGCACGGAGAACAAACTGGCCGGGGGTCTCCCCGGCACTGCGCACCAGATTCAGCTTCGCCAGACGCGCACAGAACTTCAGATAATACTTGTCCAGCCGGCTCACCTGCCGCGTAGCGCGCTTGCGGAACAGGGAGATGGATACCGGCACCAATACCAGTACCCAGCTACCGAGCAATACGGTGGCAATAACCCGGGTATTGATTTCGCCAAACATATCGCGCAACAGCTTAAACTGCCGCTCGCTATTAAAACCCACGACCCAACTCTGCCAGCGGTAGGTCAGTGCGTCGTAGCGCAGCCGCAGCAGGTTCAAAAAGGGAATGTTGCGGTAACGCAGGGCCGACAATGGTGCCCCGGACAGAAAACTGCCCTCGGCTTGCATCGCCGCCTCCAGACCCCATTCAATACGATCAGGGGAAACCGCCGCAGTGGGATCCACGCGCACCCAGCCCTGCCCCTGCAGCCATACCTCGGTCCATGCATGGGCATCGAACTGATGCACTATCACGGTCTTGTTGACGGGATTGATCTCCCCGCCCAGGTAACCGGCAACAACCCGGGCAGGCACGCCTGCGGCGCGCATCATGACAGTAAAGGCGGATGCATAATGCTCGCAAAATCCGCGTCGCGACTCGAACAGGAACTCGTCCATCGCGTCCAGTTCAGACAAGGTCCCCGGTTGTAGCGTGTAGACATAGTTCTGCGTGCTGAATTTGTTGAGCACCGCATCGACAAACTGCTGGTCATTTTCGGTTAGCGCCTTCATTTCCTGTGCCAGTTGCCGCGTGCGGGGATTGCTCCCGGGCGGCAAGCGGGTTTCAATCTCACGCCGCCACTGTGATAACTCCGGCTCCGCCTGTGCCTGCGTCCAGCTGCGAACCCTGTATAGATACTCTGTCTCCAGCGGCGACAGGGTAGCTAAACGGTAATCGGCTGTATGCCGTACGCCCGGTGTAGTGGCACGCGCATGATGCAGGCCGTAGAGCCAGTTCTGCCAGCTTGGCTCCATGATGACGGTGTATTCCAGCGGATCGCCAAGCGTGCGCACTTCGCGCGGCCGCTGCTGTTTAACTGGCACGTCGTAGTAACCCAGGGCGGACCATGCCCCCTGCTGCAAACGACTGAACACCAGGCCGCGCCAGTACAGTTCCGGGGTGGGCGGAATGTCCCCGTCGAACTTCACCCGGAACGCCACGTCTGCTGACTGGCTGAGTTTTGCAACATCACCGGGCTTCATGAAGTCACTCATGCCGGTTTTTGCCATATGGTTATTGACAGGTACGGTCCACAGGGGATCAATGCGGGGAAACAGAAAAAACACCACGACCATCAATGGCAGGGCCTGGGCCAGCATGACACTGGCCAGTCGAATGGAACCGCGATTGAACTGATGCTCCCCGGGCCGGTGCAGGGCTACCAATGCAGTGGTCACCAGCACGACATTCAGCAGTGAGTACAGAGTGATCAGCAGGTCCTGACTGAACAGGAATTCGGTAATACAAACGAAATAGCCGAGAAACAGCAGCACATAGGCATCCTTGCGCCGGGACAACTCGATCAACTTGAGAGCAAAAGCCGTTAGCAACAGCGCCACCATTGGCTCAAGGCCGAGCAGTGTGCTGTAGCTGACATAGACACCGATAAAGCCACCGAGGGTCAAGATCAGCTTTATGCCGCGACCAGGGAACGACCAGCGACCCCGATAGACCAGAATACGCCATACGACAGCGACCACATAAACCAGTAACACCCAGGGGGGCAAGCGCAAGGCGTGGGGAACAATCAGGGCGAACATCGAGATGATGATCCATACCAGGGCATTGCGCGGTAGTTGTTGCTGGAGTTTCACGCCTGGCCCTCCACACCGTACAAGGCCAATTCCTTGAGTACTCGATCGCGGTGCCTGTCACCGGTGTCCGGCTCAATCACTACACCGGGCATACGCAGGCCGTACTCCTCGTTGCGGTTTTCAAACTCCAGTGCCCAGTAACACAGATGTGACAGGCGCTGCTCGGTGCCCACACCGGGAAACATATCCCAGTCCAGCCACACACTGCGGTCGGCGTAGGCAGTGTACTGCTTGCTCTGCACACCCTGCCCCTTGGCCAGCCCCTTCCAATGGATGTGCCGCGGTGAATCTCCCTTGTGGTAATCGCGAAAACCGTAAAAATCATCGCTGCCTGTCACTGTCACAGCCGCCCCGTCAGGCGTATCGGTCGCCAGGCCGGGAAGATCACCGCAGGCCAGGGGGCGCGGATAAACCAGTGCATGCAGTTCCAGATCGACCCAGGTCCAGCAACGCAGCAGCCCCAGTGGGTAGCTGGACTCGAGCAGCAATCGCCCGGGGCTGTACCAACCACGCTGGTCGACCGCCATATGAAGTTGCACAGTCACCGTGTCCTCTTCGACCAGGTTGACCAGTGCTTCGCTACTGCCAGGCCACTTCAGATGCAGGCCGAAGTGATCGCGCTGCCTGCCCCGCTCAATCATCAGGTCGAACTCGGTTTGCTGCCCCGGAAATGCGGGTCGCGCGCGCAATGCCCGAATAGTCAACCCGGACAGGTTGGCGAAGGTATGCAGGATAGCCACCATAAACAGCGTGGCCAGCAAAAAGGTGAGTGCATAGCACAGGTTGTTCTGGAAGTTGATCGCGGTCACCAGCATGACCAACAGACAAAAGCCGAAGAAGAATCCAGCCTGACTGGGAAAGATGAAAATGCGCCGCTGATCCAGCGTCACTTCCCTGGCCGGCGGAATACGCCGATTGACCCACTGCTGGAAGCTGGCGCGCAGGCGCCGTTTCAGGCCCTGCTCACTTGTCACGCCGAATGCATCAGCCATGCCCGCAACCTGTCAGGAGCCGATAACGTCCACATTGCGCTGCAATAAATCTACCAGCGCCACACCATCACCGGCGTACTCTCCTGCGGGGACCAGGCGATGGGACGCCACTGCGGGCAACACCATTTGTACGTCTTCGGGTACCACATGCACGCGGTTGTGCATCGCCGCCCAGGTCCTGGCACAGTCCAGCAGCGCCAACGCACCACGGGGTGACAGGCCAACTTCAAATTCGGGAGACTGGCGCGTATAGGCAACCAGGCGCTGCAGGTAGTCAAGCAGGTTGTCTGATGCATGCACCTTGCTGACCGCAACACGAATCATATCCAGTTGCTGCGCGTCGATACACTGTTGCAAGTTGAGAATTTCCCGGCTGGCACTGTGGCGGCGCTCGAACATCTCGCGTTCGGCGCGCGCATCGGGATAACCCAATTCCAGACGCATCAGGAACCGGTCCAGCTGTGACTCAGGCAACGGGTAGGTGCCGGACTGGTGAGTGGGGTTCTGGGTGGCGATGACGAAAAACGGCTGCGGCAGCGCCCGGGTCTCTCCCTCTACAGTGACCTGCCCTTCCGCCATGGCCTCCAGCAGCGCACTCTGGGTACGCGGTGTGGTGCGGTTGATTTCGTCCGCCAGCAATAACTGCGTAAAAATCGGGCCGGGGTGAAAACTGAAGCTGGCGTCCCTGGCGTCGTACACCGAGATGCCGAGGATATCCGCCGGTAACAGATCGCTGGTGAACTGCACGCGTTTCCACGACAGCCCCAGCACGGCGGCCAGTGCGTGGGACAGGGTGGTCTTGCCCATGCCGGGCAAATCCTCAATCAGCAAATGCCCCCGTGCTACCAGGCAACACAAGGCCAGCCTGATCTGCGGCTCTTTGCCCAGAAGAATCTTGCCGATTTCCTTGACCGCAGAATCGATCACGCCCTGTAATTGCATCGTAGTGCCCCGGTGAGAGTTATCACATTCAAGCATTCAAGGGGTCAGAGTACTTTAACTTTGAGATTGCCGCTATGTTGCGCTTAGAGGGATCAGCGGAGTGAGCGTTATAAACAATTGACAGACTAATGTTCAAGTACTCTGACCCCTTGAAATGCTCTCTTGAAATGCAGAACGAGGGCTATCTCAAATAACGCCTCCAGTCTCCAAGGTGAGAGATTTCTTCAGCACCTTCAATCCCGCAGGGCTCACAGATGAAACCGCTGACCCAGCGGCCATCGGCCAGCTCCAGCTTACCAATTCCCAGGGGCGCGGGAATATTAGCAACAAAACTACCGAACTCTTTCACCGGTAGCGTCCACACTTCAACCGCGATTTTACTACCCTGATCAGTATCGCGGATCAGTCCCGGCCGAAATGGAGGCCCTCCGGGCAGAGCGTACATACGATAGGCCCGGGCGGTGCAGGTCGTTTCCGAGAGTACGCCGCCCCGCTCCTGCAACTGCCAGTTGAGCGGTAAGCCTTCCAGGTGAGCACCACAGACAGCCACCTCAATGGATTGCGAATCCCCGACCGGGTTAGCCGGTGGCAAGGACATCGGCCGCTCCTCCAGTCCCGGGGGCAGAGGACAAACCTGTTGGATACGGTTGGCAATGGACAGCAACAAGCGGTCGGAAAATGCCGCTCCAACCAGGGTCACACCGAAGGGCAGCCCCTTCCCGGTGAACGCACTGGGTACCGCCACAGAGGCCAGATCCAACAGGTTCATAAAGTTGGTGTAGTAGCCCAGTTCGCTGTTACGCAGGATCGGCTCGGCCAGCATCTCCTCAATGGTAAACAGCCGCCCTGCGGTGGGGGTGAGCAAACAGTCCAGCAATTGCAACTGCCGGGAACACTGTTGTTTCAGTGCCTCCAGCCGGTACTGCGCCCTGAACAGGTCGATAGCAAGGGGCTCACCACCTGGCTCGACGATAGTTCGAATCACCGGCAACAGTGCGTCTGGCTGTGCTTCGATAAACGACTGGATTGCCAAATAGCGTTCGCTGACCCAGGGTCCCTCGTAAAGCAGCCGGGCAGCTTCGTCAAACGGCCGATAGTCGACTTCCACCAGCTCCATGCCGTCGGCAGCGAGCATATCCAGGGTGTGCTGATACGCCTGGGCGTAGGCCTCGTCACCGAAGAATTTCAGCTGATCCCGGGGAATGACGCCCACCCGGATCGCACCCTGGCGCAGGCCGTAATGGCGTGCCTGGTTATCGTAAGGATTAGCGCGGCTGTAAGCGTCGGCCGGGTCGACCCCCTCGGCACAGGCCAGCACCTGATTGGCATCGCTGCTGTTTAGCGCAAAGATACTGATGCAGTCCAGGCTGCGGCAGGCGGGCACCAGCCCGGTCGCCGACAGCAACCCCCGGCTCGGCTTGACACCGACCAGGTTGTTGAAACAAGCCGGGACCCGGCCGGAACCGGCGGTATCGGTACCCAGACTGAAGCTGGCCAGCCCCAGGGCCACGGAAACCGCTGAGCCCGAACTGGAACCGCCGCTGATGTAGTGCGGGTCGAAGGCATTTTTGCAGGCACCCCAGGGCGAGCGAGTGCCGTTAAGGCCGGTGGCAAACTGGTCCAGGTTGGCCTTGCCTACCGGGATGGCACCGGCATCGATCAGCTGCTGCACCACCTGCGCCGAGACTGTCGGGATATAGCGGAAGGCTTCGCAGCCGGCGGTAGTTGCAATCCCCGCGAGGTCGATGTTGTCCTTGATGGCGAAGGGGATGCCCCAGAGCGGACACTCCGCCATCGGCTTGTCTGCCAGGGCGTCCAGGTAAGGCTGTTGCTCGGCCGCGCTGAGCAGATGAATCCAGATATTGTACTCGGCGTACTGCTGCGAGCGCTGGCGAATATCAGCCATGACCGCTGCCGGAGTCAGCGCGTTATCGGTGTAGGCAGCGCGCAGGGCATCAATCGTCATACGGTTACTCATTACTTCAAGCTCCCTGCGTCACTGGTTCGAGAATCACCAGCGCCTGCCCGGCATTGACGCGGTTACCCGCATTGAGCAGCACATGGCTGATGACGCCATCACAGGGTGCCTGGACCGTGATCTCCATCTTCATCGATTCGAGAATCAACAGGGTGTCGCCGGCCTTGACACTATCGCCAACACTCAACACAGTTTGCCAGACACTGCCAGAGACAGGGCTATCCACCGCGATACTCTCTTCCGGCCAACTGACCACCTCATCGCTGACCTGCTGCTCGCGCGCTTCATAGTTGAACTGCCCGGTGGCATGCCAGTGCGCCAGCTCTTGCTCAAAAGCTGCGTTGCGTTGTTGTTTAAATTGCTCGATCTCCGCCTGGTTGTTCAGCAGTGACTGCTGGTATTCGGCCAGGCTGAATTCGCTCTGCTCGATCCTGAGTGGATAGCGTCCCTGGGGAAAGTCGTGCCGAATCTGCTGCAGCTCATCGTGGCTGACTTCATAGAAACGAAGCTGGTCGAAAAAGCGCAACAGCCAGGGCTGCTGAAACTCTCTGGTCTGGCGATAGCGGTTCCACATCTGCAAGGTACGGCCAACAAACTGGTATCCGCCCGGCCCTTCCATGCCATAGACACAGAGGTAGGAACCACCGATACCCACAGAATTTTCAGCCGTCCAGGTTCGCGCCGGGTTGTACTTGGTGGTCACCAGTCGATGCCTTGGATCGATGGGCGTGGCAACCGGTGCACCGAGGTAAACATCCCCCAGCCCCATGACCAGATAGGAGGCGTCGAACAGCACCTGCTTGACGTCATCGATACTATCCAGGCCGTTGATGCGACGGATGAATTCCAGGTTACTCGGGCACCAGGGGGCGTTCTGACGCACCGATTGTTCATATTTATCGATCGCCAGCTGGCAGGCCTTGTCATTCCAGGACAGCGGGATATGCACCACCCGTGACGGCACGGTCAGTTGATCGAGCTGCTGGCTGAGGGTCGCTTCGGCCTGTTTCAGGTGGCTTAACAGACCCGCATGGCTCAGTAGCTGGCTGTCAAAGTGGACCTGCAGCGATCGAATCCCCGGCGTCAGCTCACTCAAGCCGGCAACAGGGTTGGCTTGCAGCCACTGCATCAACGCATGGGCACGGAAACGCAGTCGTATATCGAGCACCTGTTCGCCATATTCCACCAGCATGAAGTGATCGCCCGCCGCGCGGTAGACGATCTGTTCACCGTAAATATCAGCGTCCAGTTGTTCCAGGATGGGGGACTGCGGCGTTATCGGCTGGTAACGGTATGGTTGTTCGGTCAACGACGCGAGCTGCTGGTTTTGGGCCGCTTCCAGGGCAACCGCATCCGCGATCGAGACTGCCACGAAACGCAGCTTGTCGCCGGAACGCAATTGCCCCAACTTCCACAGGTCGGCGGTGATCACCGTCGCCGGACACACAAACCCGCCCAGCGAGGGACCATCGGGACCGAGGATCACCGGCATATCACCGGTGAAGTCGACGGTGCCGAAAGCGTAGGCGTTGTCATGGATGTTGGAGGGGTGCAGACCGGCTTCGCCGCCATCTTTGCGCGCCCATTGGGGTTTCGGGCCGTTCAGTCGCACCCCGGTGCGGCTTGAGTTGTAGTGCACCTCCCATTGGGTGGCGAAGAACTCCTTGATGTCAGCATCGGTAAAAAAATCCGGTGCCCCGTGGGGCCCGTAGATAACCCGCAACTCAACCTGATTTCCCAGCTCCGGGATCAATGCCGGGTTACACACGGAGATGCTGGCCGGCTCAGTCGCCGCCTGCAGATTCAACACATCACCGGCACGCAGGGCACGGCCGTTATGGCCACCGAACTGACCCAGGGTGAAGGTTGATCGCGAACCCAGATAGGCGGGGCAGTCGATACCGCCACTCACCGCCAGGTAACTGCGCGCGCCTGCGTTTTGAATCCGGCCTAACACCAATGTCTGGCCGGCTTGAATATCGATAAGCTGATGGCACGGGACAGCTTCACTATCCAGTTTGGCATCGATGGCTGCGCCGCTGATTACCACCCGGGTGGCACAGCTGAACTGCAGAGTCGGCCCCTGCATGGTGATCTCAAGCCCGGCCGCAGCGTCGGGATTATTGAGTAAGCGGTTGCCCAGACGAAACGAGTAACTGTCGAAAGGACCCGATGGAGGGACACCCACATCCCAATGGCCGCGACGCCCCGGGTAGTCCTGAATAGTGGTCTGGGTACCGCCCTGCAGGACGTCGATTCGCGCCGGTTGATAGCAGAACTGATTCAGGTAACGGGTGGTCACCTCACCGCGCAGCAGGCTGGGATCGCGAGTCAGCGCACGCAGGTAACCCAGGTTGGTTACGCTGCCGTAGAGGCGGATTGCATCCAGGGTGTCTTGCAGCTTTGTCAGTGCGCTGGCGCGGCTGGGTGCATGCACGATCACCTTCGCCAGCATGGGATCAAAATAGTGCGGCACTTCAATGCCCGCCTCGACCCAGTGATCGATACGAATGCCCTCGCCATCAGGGAAGGCAACGTCGGTCAATAAACCAGCACTGGGGCGGAAATCGAGGTATGGGTCTTCAGCGTAAAGCCGTACCTGGATGGCATGACCTCGAGGTGCCAGCTGCGACCGCCTGGATTCGAGATCCAGCGCTTCGCCGGCAGCCTGGCGTACCATCCACTCCACCAGGTCGATACCATAGACCTCCTCAGTGACACCATGCTCAACCTGCAAGCGGGTGTTCACCTCCAGGAAGTAGAACTGCCGGGTATCGGCATCGAAAATGAATTCGACTGTGCCGGCATTGCGGTAGTTGACGCTGGCGAGCAAGGTCTCGGCGGTGCTGTAAAGTTTCTGGCGTACCGCATCGCTGAGGTTAGGGGCCGGGCACTCCTCTACTACTTTCTGATTGCGCCGTTGACTGGAACAGTCCCGCTCCCCCAACGCCAGTGCGCCACCCTGTCCGTCACCAAACATCTGTACTTCAATATGGCGGGCACGAGTGATAAATTTCTCCAGGAATACGCTATCGTCAGAGAAATTGTTGGCCCCCAGGCGCTTGACCGTCTCGTAGGCGCCCTCCAGTTCGGCTTCATCCTGACACAGCTGCATACCGATGCCGCCGCCCCCGGCGGTACTTTTAAGCATAACCGGATAGCCGATGCGAGCGGCTTCAGTGCGTGCCGCATCGAGATCGGCCAGCAGGTCAGAACCGGGCAGCAGCGGAACCTGCGCGGCCTCGGCCAACTCACGCGCACGGTGTTTCAGACCGAAAGAGAGCATCTGTTCCGGAGTAGGACCGATAAAAACCAGACCCTCAACTTCACAGCGACGCACAAAATCGGCATTTTCACTCAGGAAACCATAGCCCGGATGAATCGCCCGGGCGCCACTTTCGGCCGCGATCCTGAGCAGTTTTTCCACATCAAGATAGGTTTGAGAGGCATCCCCCTCCCCCAGCGAATAGGACTCGTCGGCATGGCGAACATGAAGACTTTCCACGTCGCTTTCAGCGTAGACCGCGACAGAGCCAACCCCTAGTGCCTTCAGGGTACGGATGATACGGGTCGCGATGGCGCCCCGGTTTGCGATCAAGATTTTGGTAAACATAAGAGAGAACCTTTTACGGGCCGTCCCGCTATGATTCATACCCTCAGAGGTCGTCCACTGAAAGGGCTTTAGGCTATTGTCGCGTTAGTGATCCCATACCAGCAACTCAACCGCAGTCGGGTTGTAACCATTACAGGGATTGTTCAATTGCGGGCAGTTGGAAATCAGAACAACTACATCCATTTTGGCGGTTAACTCGACATATTTGCCCGGGGCGGAGATGCCATCCTCAAAGGTCAAGCCGCCGTCCTCGGTAACAGGAACGTTCATAAAGAAGTTGATGTTATGGCTGATATCCCGCTTACCGATGCCGAACTCGGGACGCTCGGCGATGGCCAGCATCCAGCTGTCACGGCAGGCGTGCATGCAACGCTTTTCCAGGTCGTAGCGCACCGTGTTGCTTTCGGTCGCACAGGCGCCGCCAAGGGTGTCATGGCGACCGCAGGTATCGGCAACGATCTCCAGCATTGGATTGTTCTCATTGGAACGCAAGACGCTGCCGCTGGTCAGGTAAACATTGCCCTGCTCGCGGATGGTATCCATGGCACTGTAGCGTTCGCCTGGATCGTCGGCGTTGTAAAACAGGGTATCAGCCGCCTGATTACCCTCCAGGTCGAGGATGCGCAGGGTTTGCCCTGCGTTAACCCGGCCAATGTAGTAATCACCGGCATCGATCACCTGGCGCAGTGTGGCCTGATCCGGCTTACGTGAGCTTGTGGTCTGCATCACTTGTCCTTATCCCTGTCCCAGGTGATACAGCGCGTTATTGGCAAAGCCCCGCTGGTTCTCGGCTCGAAAGTTACGGCAGTAATCATCGTCGCTGACGGCAGCTGCCTGAACCAGGCTGATCGATACAGGCGAGGCCGGATACTCGGCCTTGCGGTTGAGCGGATGGGGACAACTGTGCAGCAGCACCAGGGTATCCATTTCAAAACGCAGGCTGATACGACTGCCAGCTTGACTGTGGTCCAGAACAAGTTTCAGCTTACCCTCGGCGTCCGTCACCACCTTGCTGAAAAGATTGAGGTTGGCGGCCAGATCGGCGCGGCCCAGGCCGTACTTGGCCAGTTCAACAAGGAAGGCGTCGTGACCGTTCTGGTGCCATTCATTGCGATCATTCTGGTAATCCCGGGCACCCCATATTGCCGCCACCTGATCGGCACGAGAGTTGCCGCAGACCGTCTCATGCCAGCCCAGGCTGTCCTCTACGATGGAAGCAAAAACCCGCCCCATATCGGAGTAGAGACAATTACCGCGAGTGAGCTTGAAGGTGTGCTGGCACTTGAGTGTATCGGGGGCGTTGTAGCGCTCCAGCAGGTTATCCGGGTTGTAAAACAGCATCCCGATATTG
>Ga0316189_10006486_pt1 | contig 11132 bp, 5 predicted proteins | sample LowCovwburrow_MG_FD_204930 | JGI IMG/M metagenome (GOLD analysis project Ga0316189, IMG submission 204930) | Coastal sediment microbial communities from Maine, United States - Lowes Cove worm burrow | ecosystem: Environmental > Aquatic > Marine > Coastal > Sediment | place: USA: Maine... | reverse complement strand
GACTTGCCCGTTTCAATCCGAAAACTGAAAATATTAGGGCTTTTGACCCCTATGATGGCGTTCAGAGCAATGAATTCAAACCAGGAGCCGCTTTTCGGGATTCAAGGGGGCGGCTGTATTTTGGAGGGGTGAATGGTTTTAATGTTTTTAAACCCGGAGATATCAAAGAAGACATCCATCCGCCATTAATGGTGCTCACCGACCTGTATCTTGCCAATAAACCTGTTCATGGGCCAGATCATCCAGATATTCTTGGCGGAACCTCCATAGAATGGGCTGAAACAATGGTGCTCTCTCATGACCAGAACATCTTTTCCCTCCAATTTGCAGCACTCCATTACGCAGCCCCGGAGAAAAACCGCTATCGCTATCAGTTGAATCCATTTAATGAAGATTGGGTGGAAACCCATGATGGACAGCACACCGCAACCTATACCCAACTGGATCCCGGTTCTTACTATTTTCATGTTCAGGGTAGCAACAAGGATGGTGTTTGGAATGAAACCGGCGCAGGTATTCATATCAGGATCTTGCCTCCCATATGGCAAACCTGGTGGGCGTATTCCTTTTATCTCCTCGCACTTGCTGGCTGTTTCCTGGCTTTTGTTTTTGCCCAAAAGAGAAAACTCAATTTTCAAACTGCCATGAATGAGAGGCTGAAACATCTGGATCGCCTCAAAGACCAGTTTTTGGCCAATACCTCCCATGAACTGCGGACGCCGCTTAATGGCATCGTTGGGGTAGCTGAGTCTATGATGGATGGGGTTTCTGGCAGGATCAACAAAAAAATGGCGGATAATTTGAGAATGGTAATCACCAGTGGCAAACGTCTGGCCTCTCTGGTTGACGACATTCTTGACTTTTCCCTCATGAAGAAACAAGAACTGGTTCTCCATCGGGACGCGGTTGATTTAAAGATTCTGGTGGATGAAATATTTAAATTTTCCGTGCCCCTCATTGAGCCTGAATCCGTGGAATTGATTAATGCCATACCAGAAGATATTGGTGGGGTGGATGCGGATGAAAACCGATTGAGGCAGATCCTGCATAATCTTATTGGCAATGCGGTTAAATTCACGGAGCAGGGATGGATCAAAGCAGAGGCTACCATACAAGATGGGTTCCTGGCTGTGAGTATCTCCGACACGGGGAGAGGCATTAAACAGGATCAATTGGGTAGAATTTTTGAATCCTTTGTTCAGGGTGAAGGAGGGGATGCACGCAAGTTCGGCGGCACAGGTTTGGGTCTGGCCATTACCCGCCGTCTGGTTACACTGCATGGAGGCGTCATAAAGGTAACCTCTCAACCCGGAGAAGGCAGCGTTTTTACCTTCACATTGCCCCGCGCTCAAGGGGACGGACGAAAAGAGACCCACCCCATGCCCGAGAGGGAAAGTGCTCCTTTTGTGGAAGACCCTACCGATTTAAAAGACCTGACGGTATTCCCATTTAGTGAAGAATCCCCAGGTGATTTTAATATTCTGGTGGTTGATGATGACCGCGTGAACCGGCGGGTACTTACCAACCATCTTTCTTTAAGGAAGTATCAGGTAGCCGAATCCAAAAACGGCAGGGATGCCCTGGAGACCCTTGAACGGGATGGTCCTTTTGATTTGCTCCTTCTCGACGTGATGATGCCAGGCATGTCGGGTTATGAGGTTTGCCGGAAAATTAGAGAGACCCATCCCGTTCACGACCTGCCCATTATTTTTCTTACCGCCCGTGGACAAACAGAAGACCTGGTTGAAGGCTTTGACGCGGGGGGGAACGATTACCTCACGAAACCGGTTGCCAAGAAAGAGTTGTTGTCACGAGTCAGAACCCATCTCCAACTTTTGGATGTCACCCGACATCTGGAAAGCAGAGTGGTGGAGCGAACTCATGAGCTTCAACGCAAGTACGACGAGTTGACCGTGTTGGACTCCATTGTAAAAACCCTCAATCAGGAGATTGATTTGAGCGGTGTTTTGCAGGCCATGCTGGATCAGGGACTGACTTTGTTTCCCCATGCCGAAAAGAGTGCTTTTTTTCTCTGGAACAAAAGACGACGGTGTTATACCCTGGCTGCCTATACTGGTCATCAACCATCACAATTTCAAAAACTTACTTTCACCGAATCTCAATTGGCGGCCCGATATGAAGGTGGCGAAGATTTGGGAGATGGGATGTTCCATTTAAAGAAAAAAGACCTTCGCCCCATTCCCGAACTGGGAAACCTGGCGGCGCCTTCATCCCTAATTGCTACATTCCTCACCACGGAGGGAAGACGGCAGGGCATTCTTATTTTCGAGAATTTCCATGACCCGGATGCCTTCGCCAATCAGGACCTGGCCATGCTACGCCGATTTCGGGGACATGCGGTGACTGCCCTTGCCAAAGCACGTACTCTCAAGGATCTGGCCGAAACTCAGAAGGATTTGTTGGAAGCCGCACATACCGCAGGGATGGCGGAAATTGCTACCGACGTTCTTCATAATGTTGGCAATATTCTTAACAGCGTCAAGGCTTCCGGCCAGCAGATCAGGGATGGTTTGGACAGCAGAGCCATGTCTTTATTGGAAAAAATTTCCAATATCCTTGAATCGGAAGAGGAACGCCGGAACTTTGCTACTTCGGAAGAGGCACGAGAAAAATTAAACGACGCCATACATCGCATTTGGAAGGGCCTCAAGGAACAGAGGGATAAATTGGATGACGAAAGCGGTCGCCTGTTACTTCATGTAGATGCTATTGCTGAGGTGCTTCGGGAACAGCGCGAGTATGCTCACATGGAAAGAACCCTACAAGAACCTACTGATATAAATCACCTTATTGAGGACATTCTACAACTGAAGGCCTATTTGTTGGAAGAAAAACAAATCGCGATCATCAAACACTACGGAAAACTGCCTCTGTTATCTCTTAGAAAGGCTCAAATGAAGCATGTCTTCCATTATCTGTTCAATAATGCCTGGGAGGCCATCGCTGAAAAAGCAACCCAAGAGGGTGAAATTCATATCACCACCCATTCCAATGGTGAAAAGCTATGGGTGCAGATCAAGGACAATGGGGTGGGGATCAGTCCAGAGTTGATTCCCCGGGTTTTTGTGCAAGGTTATACCACCAAAAAGGGATGCCGTGGATTTGGCCTTCACTATTGTGCCAATACTCTCAGCGAACTTTCTGGCAATATAGACATCAACAGCGAGGGTCCGGGACAGGGCGTCACGGTAACGCTAACCCTACCAATCTGAGGCGCTATTTCTTTCTATGAGAAGCGGACCGGGTTTGGGTGAGGTGATTGGTTTGTATTGGTGTTTAAAAAAAAATGGCTGATGTTTCAAGGTATGGAGCATCAGTCTAATCATGCCCCTAAATCTCAGATTGGGGTCATGATCATGGTTGCCAGGGACCACCTTGGGAGGCGTTCTGTTGGTATTCACTTGCAGATAATAGGTTTGCCCTTGAAATTCACAGGTTCATCGGCAGGTCATCTCAACGTCCGAATAAAAAGAAAGCCATGGTGAATTTACTTGACGGGCAAATCGGGTTAGAATACTTTCATCGAAAGGCGTCAGGTACGCCTGATTATGTTGGGAATTTGTTTTTAAGGCCTTACCAATGCAGAATATTTCCAGTGACAACGAGGGCGGGGAAAACCAGGATTCAGAGAGCGGGGTTGACCAACGATCCGTTTTCAGGGAGTTGGCCGATGTCGCCTTTTACGCCCTTTCCATCCTTTTGTTCATTAATGTTTTTGTCTGGCAAAATTTCCAGATTCCCACCAGTTCCATGGAAAACAGTTTATTGATTGGGGATCACCTCACCGTGAACACCTTTGTTTTTCAGGCGAAAGGCTGGGAGAAGAAAGTGTTCCCCTTCCGGGATGTTCGCAGGGGCGATGTCGTGGTTTTCAAATATCCCCGAGATATCCGCATGGACTATATCAAACGTTGCATTGGTCTTCCTGGCGATCAATTCCAAATTAAACAAGATCGGGTTTATATCAACGGGGAACCTTTGGATGAGGCCTATGCCTTCTATAAAAAACACGGTCAGATCCCGCGAGACCCTGACAACGCCTATAGACCCATGGATTACGACCGTTTGAAACCCGGGCTGGAGAATGCGGATCGGGTTGACAAGGTTACCATCGACCTGAGAACCATTCGCTATTGGACTTCCCGTAGCCTTTCCATCTTTAAATCCATTGATCAGGAAAGCTATGACAAGTTAAAAGCCCGTCTGGATGCTAGCGAACCGGATCGCATACCGGAAGGTTTTTATTTGATGATGGGAGACAACCGCAACAACAGCAGTGATTCTCGCGTCTGGGGTCTGGTTCCCGAGGAACTCATTCAGGGTAGAGCCTGGTTTGTATGGTGGTCTTATGGAGAAGAACTCAACACCCAGGATGCCAAAGGTTTTGACTGGGTAATGACCTATCTTCGCGTTCCCGTCTACATCTGGACCCGAACTCACATCAAAGAATCCTTTACCTTTATTCGATAATTGCAAAAATTGAGTAAATTGAACGCCATTATCAACTCTATCGCGTAAGCTCTTATGTGTCGGGATACATTACAAAGGGTTCGCTTGTTTAAAATTCAGCTGATCGTTTGGCGCTTTTTTCCATAAGCGTCCAACTGAGATTGGAATATCTATGACTATTCATCCCACCTTTGCGCTTCTTTTCTGTGTTGGTTTTCTCCTATTCTGTTGGTTTCTGGCCATACGCCGCGGCGTGGCATCTCTGGTTTCCCGACGCATCATTATTGCCGCCGGTTTATTACCGGCCATTCTAACCACACTCATTATGTGGACGGGTCGCAATGCTTTTGGGGATTTGCGTGTGTCTTTGGAGTCTTTCATCTTTGATGTGGAAGAAATTGGAGATATACGAGTTGGCGGAAGTGCGGATCAGGATCATCTGGTGGTGAGAGGCCTGCCAGACGGTTATCTGAGATTACAGGCGGAAGGCGACAGTCTTGTGATTCGTCTAGACCCCGACGCCTCTGGAAAATCCCCTGGATTTGGAGCCGTTCGGTTCCGAGGAGCCAACCAGGGGGAAGGCCCCTTTCACAACGCCATCCCTTTGAAAGCCGGTGACATGGTATCTCTCGGTCCTTCCTATGAGAGCCTGTTATACAGCGATTCTCCCACGGGTTTTCAAATTGTGGACCCGGAGAATCCAAACATTTCAGCCTTGCCCATTCCGGCCAGGACCAGTAACTTCATGGGATTGGATGTACCCGTTTTCAAAAATTTATCGCCACAGATTAGAATGTTCCCCCTACGTTATTACGGAACACCCCAGGTAGACGGCGAAGGTGGAACGGCCTATTCCCAATTAGGGAGTTTTTTCTGTTGGTCCGGCACTCTCAACAGATCACCCCATATTGTTCTCACCGATCCAGAAGTTCAGTTTACCTCCGCTTCCGGTGAAAACCATTCCTACAATCCCATTGTGGGCCGCCTGGCCGATGGAGACTCAGCCCATATAGATCTTTTCCGTCTCGACTATTACGATCCCTCCATTGGTGAAAACCCCCGATCCAGTAGGGCTCAGGAGCGCCGGAGTTTTACAATCTCCTTTAAGGATGGCCGGGCCTCACTCATCTTGGATACTCCCGGTTATATCAACATTGATCGGGAAGACTGGGAGCGGGTGAAAAAGCGAAACCTTCAGAGTGGGAATTCTGCCGAACCTCTTACCTTAACCCTTGCGGAGGAAAGTTTTTCCAAATCCCCTTCCGAAAACAGGATGTTCCTTAACTTCGACATGGTTGGCGCGCCTCTCAGTCATGAGTTGTTCAGCGCCATTCAATTTCCAGACGAGGGTTCGGAAATCAAGGTCACCACCCATCAGGGCCGGAAAGGCCATGAATTTGGAGACGGCATTTTTGTGGGTGGAAAAGGCGGGCTCCTCATTCGGATATTTCGGTACAATTTCCCATACGGCATGATTGCAGTCATCTGGGGAATGAGTTTGATTGCGGTAGCTGGTGGACTGGATGTTCGTAGAAAACCCATCTATTTCGTGATACTCTCCGGCATCGATTTTTTTCTTGCCATGAGAGTCCTGGTTGCCTTCGAAGCAGCCGCAATGGATACTGCCGCCATGGATGGCATATGGTCGTCTCTGCTTGCGCTCTGCGCATTGCCCGCCATTTTACAAATTGGGCTTGCCCTTTATGAAGATGGCAAACCGGACCCCTTGATTCTGCTTCATTGGATTGGTGCAGCCATTGGTCAGATAGCCATTTTTTCCGCACTCCCCGTATCTCTTTCAAGAGCCGGTCTGGTGGTGGTAGCCTGCGCCTTGGGACCGCTTTGTTTATGGGGTCTGTTTAAAGGCCTGGATAAACTGCCAGCAAGCAGGGAAGCCTTTGCTAAACTAAATCGTAAGCAACTGCTGCAGGGTCTATTATACGGTCTGGCGGCTCTCAGTGTATTCCGAGTGGGCACCATGCTTTTTTTGGGTTGGAAAGAGCGAATGATGTTGCCTGTTGGAGCCATGGCCGTAAGTATCTACTACACCCCCGCCGTTCTTTTCCTATTCGCCATTCTTTGGGGCGCTCGGGATAAGCTGGGGAAATGGCTGGCACCTGTTTTGTTTGGCGGCATGTTGCTGATTCTTTTCGGGGTCTTGCCTCTTCTTGCCCGAGACATTGGGACAGGGCTTATTTTCTCTGTTCCGGTCCTCATGCTGTTTGCCATCCCCTGGTTTTGCAAGCTTCGGGATATGAAAGCCCTATTATACGCAGCCCCCCTTTTGTTATACGCCTTGTTCCATTTCACTCTGCCAACCATGTCTCTCACCGGCCTCTCCAATAAAATTTCGGGCTGGAAGTCTGGGGACGAGGCTTATCTGTCGGCCATGGCCAGTCCAGAACAGGCTCGTAACTTGTTGGTGAGACGACTAGACGAATCCCACAACGATTTGCGATTTTGGAGTCAAGCAGCCCCGGGAAAATTACAGGAGGTAGGCACCACTCAAGCGGAGAGCCTGTCTGTGGTAATGGCCAACCTTAAAGCCTATGGCTCAAGAGGCGCCCTGGGAGAGGGTTACTTAAACCCGCCTCTCTCAACAACTCTCAGTGCAACCCATCTCAATGATAATGTGAGTTCCATTCACATACTTGCCGTGTATGGATGGCTGGGCTCCTTCGTCTTTCTTTTCCTAACCGCATCCTGGGCGCTGGGGCCCTTGTTTCTATTGAAGGGCGGGTCGGCAGATACATTGATTTCTCCAAAAATTGCCTTCGGACTCCTTATCTTATGGACATTCCTGGCAGCGGCCATTTACATGTTTTCCGCCAATGTGGCCCTGGTTCTGTTCACCGGTAAGAATGTCTACTTTCTGGCCGCATCTTCCTTGAGTGATCTTGTGGAAGGCGGTCTACTAGCCGCGCTCGCACTTTGGGCGTTGAGATCCATGGGTGTGAGGCGCATGTCATGAAAAAAGCAAGATGGGGACTTATCATTTTCGCATCGGCCTGGTTGTTTATCTGGGTGGGAAGAGTTGTAGAACTCAACTGGGACAAGGACCGCTCAGATATTCACGTGTCCAAGGGATACCTGAAAACCGTGGATCTCTTCATTCGCCACAACTGGATTCGCTACAACGAGCGCAGCGCCGCCATTACTCCCAATTTCGAGGCCGATTCTCCCATGGAGCGGTTTTACAACGCCTCTTTCCTAAAACGAGATGTGGAGGCCTTTAACGGTGGGGATCAGACTCGTTTTCGCATTGAGAACGGGCAGATTGTTGGCATTAATCCCTACACCCATAATATTGCTCTACCCTTCAGAGATGTTGAGGGTTGGCGCGGTAGTCTTACCTATAGACCTCTCCAATCCACCAGCGCCATGCTGCGCGGCAAAAATGAAGTAATTGCCCTGTCTCAACCAGAACGGGATCTCAGCAAGGCCGTTAACCTTCCCATGATTACCCTTTCCGATTACGGGAAAACCCAACCACTGCAACGTCAGTCCGGCGATGCGGTGGAAGTATTTGGAGCCGGCGGCCTGTACTTTGGCAAGACCCATCTTGTTGGAGATTCTATTGTGTTTAATAACCGGAACGCGGAAAACAGGGTAGATGTTTCCATCAGCGGGGAACCCGTATTGCAGGGTCACAAGGCTCGTTTGGAAACTGGCGATCTTATTAAGTTTGATTGGTCTGTTGGCAATCGCAAGAAGTATTCCCTGCTTTGGAGCACGGTCACCGAAGATGCGCCCGCCATTTCCCATTACCGCTTTGTGAATGGTAAATGGCAACATTCTCCCCAGCATCCCAAACCCATCTTCCTGGACCACGTGGTGCGCTCTCTTAATAATACCTTCTGGTCTGAAAACGAGGCTGTGAATCGCAACGCCAACGATTTTGATCTGGCCCTTACCCTGGATTCAGGACTGCAGGATGAAACCCAGAGACGGCTTGTGGAATATTGTCGGAAACTTCGCGGCAATAACAAAAAAGAGCCTTTGTTCCGCGGCGCGGTTACCATCATGGATGCCAAAACCGGTGAACTCCTGGCTCTTGCCAGTTTTCCCGAAGAACGTGATTTGGAGAATGTGGACGATACCGATTCTCGCAGAAACCGCCTTCTCCGTAACCACAATTTATCCCGACTCTCCATAGGCTCGGTTGCCAAGGTCATACTGGCTGCAGGCATCCTTCATGCAGAACCCGGACTGGCCGATTTAAAGATCCCCGAACATGGGGAGGGCAAAACTGGCGATATACTGGGCATTCAAATCAAGCCGGAGCTTTCCGACCATGCCGTTTATGGTTATAAGGGCTGGTTGAATTTTGAACGGTTTCTGGAACAGTCCTCCAACCGTTATGCCGCCGTGCTTCTTACCCTATCAACGGGTTTTGAAAACAATGGTTTTTCTTTTTCCCAGGAAGAATCTGAAATAGACAACACCCTGACAGGCGAGAATCGGTTCATGATAGGAGACAAACTTTTTGAGAAGCGTCCCAATCTGAATCTGGATCTTCGCCCCATGCCTGGCGGTGAAGGTGCTATTTCTGTTATTAATTCCCGATTGGAACACGAGGCTCACGCCAGGGCCTTACACGACTTGTTTGACCTGGCCACTACTCAGAAGGAAACCCCCAGAGGTGCTGGCCGGGGAGATGATCTTCTGGACACCACCATCTGGCTTCCTCTACTGAAACACATCTATGCAGAAAACGAGATCCCCTTGAACCATGCTTTTTATGGCATTTCACCGGAGCGTGAGAACCTGGGTTACAACCTGGTGGACAATTATCGTACCCGCTTCATCAGCATGATCCTTGGTGGGGCCAGCTCTTCCTGGACCAACGTGAAACTGACCGAAATCTATTCCCGCATGGTGACCGGGCAACGGGTTGAGGCATCCATCGTGCGGCGAATGCAATCGCCCTCCTTTGAATTAATGCCATGGAAGGAGCGGGAGAGGGGTTTTGAGTCACTTGGCATGAACCCGGAAGCAAGGGACAGGCTACTGAACGCCATGGTGCGCGTTGCTGGTCCAAACGGTACGGCCCGACAGTTAAACCCCATGCTCAATAAGCATAACGCGGAGCTTGAGAAGCAGGGCAAGATCTTGGGTTTCTTCTCAAAAACCGGTTCTCCCGACAACGTGAGTTTTGTACCTACCCAGGCCGCATATGCCGTGAATCAACTCATCCGATCCGGTGCTTTGTATCTGGGACCAGATCAAATGATTCACTATCGCGATCACGGCAGGGTTGAACGAACAAGAGATCCAAAAACCCGCGAACTGCTCTTCAGCAAACATCTCAAAAAGAATAGAGAAGACCGCAACACCATTAACCGTTATGCCGTGAGCCCCCGTATGGTGGTGAACCTGTGCGAGGCTCATAACAACCCGTCCAAGGAAAGCCCCTTCCGTATTGCCCAGGGCAAACTGGCTGCCTTGAAGAAGGTCCGAAAGGTAGACAGCATTGGCGGCGTATACACCTTCACCATGGGTATTTACGATAAGGAAGCTAGGAAGTCCGGACCAAAAGGGGCCTATCTTCCCAGCATTAATGTAAACGAGCATCAACCGGAACGGGCCTTATCCGTTTCCATAATGATAGAAACCAAAGGGGATGGTCCAACCATTGCCGTTCCCTTTGCTGGCCAGCTAATTGATGAGGTGCTTTGGGATGTCCTTGAAAAAGGTTGGTAAGCCAATACTCCTTGGTGTTCCGGTTCTTGCCGGTTTAATTTTTATCTACGTAGCCGCATCGGGTAATTTGGGATTTTACGCCCCAAGAAAAGGCAAGGTGACCCAGGGTTTGAACCTGGAGATTACCGGAGGGCAAAGCCGGAAGGTGGCTCGGGTTTCCATTACCAAAGAAATGACTGGAGGCAAACCCCAGGTTACCCTGCGTCAACTCACCTCATTTTTTGCTTTGGATCCAGGATCTTTGAGTTGTTCCGTGAAGGAAACCGAACAGCTATTTGAGGGAGAGGTTAGACCCGATGTGGTGAAACGGCACGGCGATAAGAATAGGAAGATTGGCGATGTTGTCACCCTTTGTCTTGATTGACAACTTGGGTGACCTGGTTGACTGGCTTTCCCTTTCTAACATTTTCTTACACAAAATAGTTGTCAGCCTCCAAGCATGAGTTTCCCAGCTTGAACCTGAGGTTCCAATGAGCCAGCGTGACCAAAATCCGGGCTGGTACAGTACATTATTATTAGAGTGAGGTGAGCAGGCAATGCCATTAAGTATGGAATGGCGCAATCCGTAACCTTTAATCCCCAGGAAACTTCCACATGTAGTTGCCGACAACAGTATTGCTCTTTCAGCCTCTCCGAGAAAAGGTATAAAACACGCCCCACCCAATGAAGATCATATTTCATTAATCTGTGCCCTCAATAATTAACATGGTTGGTTGTTAAATTATAGAGATGGATAGGAAAAGAACAGATTGGGATGGTTTGGCTTTTCAGTTGACCCTGGAAATCACAGGGGCATTTTATAGAATTTTTCATAAACTGGGTCGTAAGACAGGATTGTTCCGGGAATTGATGCTGAAATTGTAAAGCACAGGGGGTTACTCCTCGAAAATGATGCACGGTTTGGTAAAAACCGGTCCATTATCCCCGGGAACGAAGCCTTTGTACGTCTGTGACCAGAG
>Ga0316189_10006484_pt1 | contig 11133 bp, 10 predicted proteins | sample LowCovwburrow_MG_FD_204930 | JGI IMG/M metagenome (GOLD analysis project Ga0316189, IMG submission 204930) | Coastal sediment microbial communities from Maine, United States - Lowes Cove worm burrow | ecosystem: Environmental > Aquatic > Marine > Coastal > Sediment | place: USA: Maine... | reverse complement strand
CGCTCCTCGCCAAGGCCCAGGCCCTCGAGGCCAGCGGCGACGTTGTCGGCGCGAGCGCGGTCTATCACCAGATCCTCGCCGAGGACCCGACCCATGAGGAGGCGACCGCTCGTCTCGCAGCGCTGACCGGGACCGACTCCGAGGCGGCGACGACGACCGGTGGGACCGGGACTATCGGGACGACGACCGGGACGACGACCGGTGCGGGCGCAGGCGGAGACACGACGACCGGCGGGGATGGGACCGACACCGGCGGTGAGAGCGATGGGACGACCACTGGGACGACCGGCGACGACCCGACCGGGACGACCACCGGCGGCGACGTCGAGGCCGGGATGGTCGAGGTCGAGCTCAACGTCAAGCCCCGCGGTACCCTCTACGTCGACGGCAAGAAGCTCGGCAAGGTGCCCGGGACCCTGAGCCTCCCGCTCGGCAAGCATACCCTCAAGATCGAGGGGGGCAGCCGCCACAAGCCGTGGGAGGAGAGCGTCGAGATCGCCGTCGGGATGGCGCCGATGGAGATCAAGCTCAAGCGCAAGCCGAAGGACCTCTCTGGCGAGAACATCGACATCGATCCGATGGCCGAGGGGCCGGCGACCGAGTTCAAGTTCAAGAAGTAGGCGGGACGGAGAGCTGGGCGAGAGCCCGCGTAGAACCAGCCTAGAGCAGGCCGAAGCGGATCAAATAGCGGTGGCAGCGACCGAGAAGGTGGTCGATGATCGTCGCAGCGGCCGTGTCGAGGTCATCGGCGTTGGCCCTGAGGCCGCGGTAGATCGTCGAGGCGTAGCGGCTTTCGTGGGCGAGCGCGTCGAGGTGGGCCCGGGTCTCGGGTGCGGCGATCGCCGCGAGGAAGCGCTCGTAGGCGAGGAAGAGCGCACCTGCCAGCGGTGCGGCGTCGAGAGCTGCGAGACCGTCGGCGATCCGGACGAGCGGAGGTCTCGGCAGCTGTGAGCCGAGCAGCCCTTCACGGGCGTCGTCGGCGAGCTCGGAGGCCCAGCAGAAGAGCACGAGGTTGGCGAGGTGCCAGACCTTCCGGGAGTGGCGGAGCTTGAGGTTGCGTAGGGCCCAGCCCTTGCCGGCGACCTCGACCTTGAACCGGTAGTCGACACAGATCGTCCGGTAGTAGCGGTGGAGGTCGTTTCCGAGGGCGCTCAGGAAGCGTCCGCTGGCGATCGCTCCCTCGGTGTAGGCGCGGAAGATCGTCTCGCGGATCGTCCGGCAGGCCGCAGGGCCGTGGAGGTAGGCCCCCTCGGTGAGGATCAGCGCGCGGTAGGTCAGGTGCCCGCAGGTGTCCATCTGGCCGCCGATGTCGCCGATCAGGGCGCCGACCTCGAGGGCGCGGGCGAAGGTCTTGTCGGCGACGGCAAAGTCGAGCTCGCGGAGGAGAGCGGCGGCGGCGGCCCGTCGCCCGGAGGCTCGCTCGGCGGAGGTCTCCGAGCCGCGGTAGACGACGGCGAGGTCGAGATCGCTGGCGGCGGATGCCTCGAGGCGGCCGAGGGAGCCGAGGGCGAAGATCGCGACGGAGCCGTCGTCGTCGAGCGTGCGGAGCTGGTCTCGGGCCTGGAGGAGCCTTCGCCACGATCGATCGGCGGCGCCGATGATGGTCGGCACCTGCGCCGGGTCGAGCTCGATCGCCGAGGCCACCGCCCGGAAGTCGACGCTCTCAGTCAAAGCTCGGGCGCCTCCGACGGGGTGAGGCTGGAGTCGAGCGGCAGGCTGAGCTGATCGCCGTCGCGCTTGGCGACGAGCACCATCTCCTGACGCTCGTGGCGGTAGCGAGAGGACCACAGCCGCAGCGGTAGGCCGATCTCGTCGCCGACGGTCCTGCGGTCGACGTAGTAGCGCTTGCGAGTCCGCCGCAGGAGCACCCGCCGGTCGCTCTGGGCGAGGAAGTGGAAGCGCTCGTCGTCGCCGCGGTCGAGGCCGCTGTCGCGGACCTGCTCGCGGACCAGCCCGTCGATCGAGGCGTCGTCGAAGCGGTCGAAGCGGTCGAAGATCGCCCGGTCAAAGCGCTCGGCGACCGCCGACGAGAGGGCGGCCTCGCAGAGGATGTTGGAGGGGAGGGTGATGACGTCGCCGTAGACCCGATCCTTGAGGGTCCAGAAGCGGTCGATCACCCGGAGGGCGGCGCTGCGGAGGCGGAGCTCACCGTCGTCTCCGGCGGCGAAGAGGGCCTCGGGGAGGCGAAGCCCGCGGATCTTGAAGCAGCGGGCGGCGCGGACGATCCCGTCGAGTGTGTCGAGGTTGATCGGCGCCCGCATCACCGCTGCGAGGGGGGCGAAGCTGGGGTCATCGACCTCGCCGCAGATGAGCCCCCAGGTCAGCTCCGGATCGATCCCGGCGGCCTCGAGGTCGGGGCGCAGCGTTCTCCCGCGGTCGATCGCTCCGTTGCCGCGGACCAGCCACTCCGAGACGCCGTGGTGGGCGACCCCGAGGGCGCGGGCGAAGCCGGGCTCCGCCGCGTGCGAGAGGGGGAAGTGGCCGATGTCGTGGAGGAGACAGGCGGCCAAGAAGGGGCGGCTGCGGGTCGGGCCCAGCTTGAGATCGTCGCAGAGGCGAAGGCCCAGCGCGGCGACCCCGAGCGAGTGCTCTAGGCGGCTGGACGAGCGGCGGCTGCCGGGGTGGTAGTCGAGGGTGCCGAGGAACGAGACGCGATCGAGGCGGCGAAGCCAGGGGGACCCCATGAGGCGCTCGCCGAGGGCGGAGCGGAGCTTGGCGACGACGGCACGCACAGCGATGCGAGGCTATCAGTCCGTGGTGGCCGAGGACACGTCGAAGAAGAGCCGCTGAGGGCCAGACGGGCTGCCCTGGGGCGGCTCTGTGTTGGGTCCGATCGGCCCCTAGGGTGGTCTACGCGGCCTTCGCCCAATTTGTGGGGGAGCACATCGTTGATCAGGCTCGCGGCGTCCTGCCACTCGTCGTCGGTCAGCCAGAGGCGGCCTGCGCCGAGGTCGCGGTCGCTGAGCGCGAGGTTGGTGGTCTGGCGGCGAGCGGGCTGCTCCCGGGATGTCCTGGATCCCGCGGCCGCAGCCGGCGTCGCCGTCGGGCGATCGTCATCCCTACGTTGTCGCGGTCACTGTCACGAAGTCAGGTCTCGATCTGCCACTGCGCCGGAGGTTCGGCCAAAGCTCGCGCGTAAGGCTCGTTGGCCAGCGCCGTCGCGCCTTTGCGCGGTCTTGCCCAGGGCGCAAGATCGGGCGAGGCTAGGGCCGATGGCTGAGATGACGTCCGATCATCCGAGACCTCTCCTGTGGCTGATGAAGAGCGAGCCCGACGTCTTCTCGATAGATGATCTCGAGCGCGACGGGAGCACGCCGTGGGACGGGGTTCGCAACTACCAAGCCCGCAACTACATGCGGGACATGATGGCGGTCGACGACCTGGTTCTCTTCTATCACTCGAACACGACGCCGCTGGGGATCGTCGGGGTCGCGAGGGTCATTCGCGAGGCCTACCCGGATCCGACCGCCTTTGACGAGACGAGCGAGGTCTACGATCCGAGGTCCTCTCCCGACGCACCGCGCTGGTTTCTGGTCGACGTCGGCTTTGTCGAGCGCTGGCCGACGACGGTCACCCTAGGCGAGCTCAAGGCTGATCCTGCGCTCGCCGAGATGCTCGTGGTCCAACGCGGTCAGCGGTTGAGCATCCAGCCGGTGGAGCCCGTCCATTTTCGCCATGTGCTGGCGCTGGGCGGGGGCCGATGCCGAGTCCCGGACGGGGCCGGCTCGGCTCTCGGCGTGCTGGCCGCGGGCTCGAAGAAAGCCGGCACGAAGACGGCGAAGGCGACGGCGAAGAAGACGGCGAAGAAGACGGCGAAGAAGACGGCGAAGAAGACGGCGAAGAAGACGGCGAAGAAGACGGCGAAGAAGACGGCGAAGAAGACCGCGTGACGCGGAAGTCAACTGTGCGTCGGAGAACCTGATGAAGCAGAACTTCGAGATCAAAGCGCGCTTGCTCGATCGGCAAGGCGCGAGGGAGGGAGCGCTGGCGTTGGGCGCGAAGGCGTCCCATGTCGAAGCCCAGCGAGATACGTTCTTTCACGCCCGTCGAGGGCGCCTGAAGCTGCGTGTGGTCGAGGGCGAAGGCGCAGGCGCGTGGCTCATCGGCTACGAGCGCGGTGATCACAGCGAGGCCCGGATCAGCAGCTACACCCTGGTCGAGATCGCCGATCCCGACGGGTTGCGCGAGGCGCTGGCGGGGACCCTCGGGATCCGCGGCGAGGTGATCAAGACCCGCGAGATCCTCCACTGGCGAAACGTCCGGATCCACCTAGACGAGGTCGACGGCCTCGGCGACTACCTCGAGTACGAGGCGGTGCTCAGCGACGCAGAGGGCGAGGACAAGGAGAGCTCGGACGAGTCGCTGCGGATCCTCTGCGCGGCGATGGGGATCGAGGGCTCGGAGCGCGTCGCGGTCGCCTACGCCGACCTGCTCGGGATCTAGGACGAGGTCGGCTCGTCTGCGAGCGAGCGGCCGTAGACGAGGTGGCCACAGGTCTCCCCGTGGACGGTCGCGATCCCGGGAAAATGCCCCCAGCGCGCCCAGCCGAGCTTCTCCAGGAGGTGAACGCTGCTGATGTTGTTGTCGAGGAGGAGCGCGTAGCCGTGGCGAAAGCCGAGGCTGCGCGCCGCGCTCTCGGCGTGCCGGAGGAGGGCCCTTCCGAGGCCTCGGCGGCGATGCTCGCGGGCGACGTAGTAGCTGATCTCGACGGTCGTGCGGACCGCGGGGCGTCCTTCGCGGTACTTGCTGAGGGTCGCGTAGGCGACCACGCCGTCGTCGCCCTCGGCGACGTAGAGCGGATAGTTCGGGTCTCGGTGGGCCTGAAACCAGCCCTGCCGCTCGGCGATGGTGTAGGCGACGGTGTCTGCGGTCGCCCCGTCTTCGATCGCCTGGTTGTAGATCCTTGTCAGCGCTGGGAGGTCCTCGGAGCGGGCCTCGCGAATGGTGACGTCTTGGAGCAAGGGGCGGTCGAAGGTGCTGCGGCCGGTCGGCTATCCCGATCGAGACTAGCGAAGAACGGGGCTCAGCGGTGGAACTCGACGTAGAGCTCGACCGGACCGCGGAGCTCTAGGTGATGCGGCACGGTCGGCTCGACGATCCCTGGGACGCCAGGGCGGAGCAGGTGCTCCTCGACATCGGCAATATCGGCGGCGCTGATGTCCCCTTCGTCAGTCGGGGCGGCGGGCGCGAGGATCCGGTAGAGCACCTCGCCGCGGAGGACATGGATCACCCCCCAGGTGCCGGCTCGGGTGCGGTGCTCGCCGAGGAGCCCTGCGGGGAGGGTCGCCTCGGTGAAGGTCGTGGTGCGCTTGTAGGCGCCTAGGCCGTCGGGGAGTGGCTTCATCGCGAGGTCAGGCCTGGGCAGCGAAGGTGTGGAGGCGGTCTGGCTCGCCGAGGGCCTCGCGGAGGAGGGTCAGCAGCGCGTCGACCCAGACCGGCTCGGCGTTGAGGCCGGGGATGAGGCGGAGCTCCTCGCCACCGGCGGCGCGAAAGTCTTCGCTCGCGCGGATCCCGATCTCCTCGAGGGTCTCTAGGCAGTCGGCGACGAATGCTGGGCAGAAGACCGCGAGGCGCTTGACCCCTCGCCTCGCGAGGTCGGTCAGGACGACGTCCGTGTAGGGGCGGATCCAGACCGTCCGACCGAGGCGCGACTGGAAGGTGGTGGTCGCTTGATCCTCGCCCAGGCCGAGGCGGGCGGAGAGGGCCCGGGCGGTCGCGTAGCACTGGGCGCGGTAGCAGTTGCGGTTCGCCGGGCAGATGGCGTCGCAGCAATTCTCGGAGGCGAGACAGTGGGCGCCGGTCAGGTCGCTCTTGCGGACGTGGCGCTCGGGCAGGCCGTGGAACGAGTAGAGGATGTGGTCAGGCTCCAGCTCGCGCAGGACCGGGGCGCCCATCTCTGCGAGCGCGTTGATGAACGCTGGGTGGTCGTAGAAGGGCGGCAGGACCTGGACGAAGGGCGTGTTCCACTGGGCGCTAGCGAGCCGATAGACCTCCTCGACGGTCGAGCCGGTGGAGGACGCCGCGTAGTGGGGGTAGAGCGGGACCACGAGGATCCGGTCACAGCCTGCGCGCTCGAGCTCGGCGAGGCCTTTGGCGATCGAGGGCTGGCCGTAGCGCATCGCCAGGACGACCGGCGTCTTGGGCGTCTGCTGCTGGACGAGCTCGGTCAGCCTCTGGGAGTGGACGAGGAGCGGCGAGCCCTGCTCGGTCCAGATCTGGCGGTAGGCGGCCGCGGACTTCTGCGGCCGGGTCCGGAGGATGATCAGGTGGAGCAGGATCCACCGGAGCGCCGGGTTGATGTCGATGACCCGCGGATCGCTGAGGAACTCGGCGAGGTAGCGGCGGACCTCGGCGGTCTGCGGGGCCTCCGGCGTGCCGAGGTTGGAGAGGAGGATCCCGAGCTTGGTTGGGGGGGGCATGGTCGAGCGCTGGGATGGTACCTTGTCGGCGGTCTCCGGCCCGCGCAAGGTCGGCGCGGGGTGATGCGGACGCCAGCGATTGAGTTAGGGCAGGGGGAGATCCACGTCTGGGAGATCGACCCGACCGCCGTGCAGGCGCGGGAGCAGCTCGCCCGCTATGCCGCCTGGATGACCGAGGACGAGGCTGCCCGCCAGCAGCGCTTCATCTTTGAGCGTCATCGCCACGCCTTCCTGGTCGCGCGGGGGCTGGTGCGGGGGACGCTCACCCGCTACGCGCCGAGCATCGCCCCCGGCGAGTGGCGCTTTGTCGTCGGCGAGCACGGGCGTCCGGACATCGACCCTGCCCACGGTCTCGGCGACCTCCGCTTTAACCTCTCGCACACCGATGGGCGGGCGGTGATCGCCCTGGCTAGGGGGGAGCTCGGCGTCGACGTCGAGGCCTGCAATCGTCGGGGCGACCTCCGCGGGATCGCCCGTCACTTCTTCGCCGAGCCCGAGGTCCTGGCCCTGGCGGAGCTCGACGGGCCAGAGCTGGCGGCGCGTTTCTTCGACACCTGGACCCTCAAGGAGGCCTACATGAAGGCGCGGGGGATCGGCATCAGCCTCGGCCTCGGCCGCTTCTGGTTCGTCTTGGGCGGCGACGGCTCGATCGGGGTCCGCTTCGCCCCGGACCTCCTGGATGAGCCCGCATCCTGGAGCTTTCGCCGCTTCGACCTCGGCGCCGAGCACCCCGTCGCCCTGGCGCTGCGCTGGCCCTCGGAGAGCCCTCTCGAGGTGCGGCTCTTCGCGGGCGCGCCAGGGGAGCCCTGCGCCGGCTCGCGCCTGATCACCGGGAATCGGCAGGTCGTGTCGACCTCGTCGGGCTAGCCTTGTCGGCGGGGCCCGAGCCCCTCCTCGACACTGTCCAGGAGGACAGGGTCGAAGAGGGGGTTCATCGGCCTCCTAGTCGTCGTGGTCCTTGCCCTCGACGATGTCGGTGATCGATGCGGCGTCGTGGGGGTGGAACTCCCCGGCCTTGAGACGGGCGAAGTAGCGCCGGTAGGTCTTCATCGCGATCGCGCCGAAGATGAGCATGATCGGGATGTTGACGAGCAGCATCACGCCGGTCCCTAGGGTGGTGAGGTTGTCGAGCTCAGCGTCGGTCGTGACCAGGCCGACGGTCGCGAGGACGATGGCGGCGCAGTAGAAGAGCTTGTAGGGGATGACCCAGCGCTCGCCGGCGATGTAGACGATGCCCTGCTCGCCGTAATAGGACCAGGAGATCATCGTCGAGAGGGCGAAGAGCCACGACGAGAAGAGGATCAGCCACTTGCCGAGGCCCGGGAGCACGCGGTCAAAGGCGTGGCTGGTCAGGGCGGCGCCGACATAGTCGCGGTAGATGTCCTCGCTCTCGAGCACCGGCGCGGCGGCGCTCTCGATCGACCCCCACTCGACGCTCCAGTGGTCGGGGGCCTCCGGGTGGGGGACGACCTTGCCGCTGATCCGGTGCAGGTCGGTGCCCGTGCTGGGGTCGACGTCGCCCGCCCGGGCGACAGCGAAGACGGTGTCGCCCTCCTTCCAGGGGCCGCTGATCGACTCGGCCTCGCGGTTCTTGGTCGGGAGGAGATCGCTGTCGAGCGTCCAGGTGTCGGCCGCCTTGGCGGCGACGAAGGCCGGGGTCTCGGCGAAGTTGGCCTCGCCGTCGCGGTTCCACGCGCCGCTGGCGAGGATCACGAGCGAGGTCAGGGTGGCGACGACGATCGTGTCGATGAAGGGCTCGAGCCCGGCGACGACGCCCTCGCGCACAGGCTCGTTGGTCTTCGCCGCCGAGTGGGCGATCGGCGACGAGCCCTGGCCGACCTCGCTGGAGAAGAGCGCGCGCTTCATCCCCCAGAGGAAGGCGAGGCCGAAGGAGGCGCCGAGGAAGGCGCCGCCGGCCTCGGCCGGGTTGAAGGCGGAGACTACGATCAGGCGGAGCATCGCCGGGATCGCGTCAAAGTGGACGCCGAGGACGTAGAAGGCGGCGATCAGGTAGATCGCACACATCACCGGGACGATCCGCCCCGCGACCGCGCCGATCCGCTTGATGCCGCCGAGGATCACCGCGCCGACCAGCACCGCCTGGATCGCGCCGACCAGCGGCTGCGGGATCCCGAGGCCATCCTCGGTGACGACCGCGACGTTCCAGGCCTGGAACATGTTGCCGCCGGTGATCGTCGCGATCAGCAGGGTGATGCAGAAGAGGATGCCGATGAGCCGACCTATCGGCCGCCATCGCGGGTTGCGCTGGGCGAGGCCCTCCTCGATCACGTACATCGGCCCGCCGTGGGGCTCCTCCGGGTCCTTCGTGTTCCGGAAGAGCATCGACTGGGTGACCTCGGTGGTCTTCAGGGCCATGCCGAAGACGCCGACGACCCACATCCAGAAGATGGCCCCGGGACCGCCGAGGGCGATCGCGACCGCGACTCCGCCGATATTACCGAGGCCGACCGTCGCCGAGAGGGCGGCCGAGAGGGCCTGGAAGTGGTTGATCGCGCCGGGGTCGTCGTGGTCGTCGTAGCGCCCGCGGATGACCGCGATCCCGTGGGTGAAGGCGTGATACTGGCAAAATCCGCTCCAGAAGGTGAAGAGGACGCCGACCCCGAGCACCGCGTAGAGGACAAAATCGTGGAAGACGATGCCGTTGATCGTGCTGAGGACGTCGTTGAAGCTCTGGAGGAATTCGTCCATGGGCGGCCCTGTGCAGGTCGCATCATGGCGGGCCGGGGCTTCTAGCGCAATCGTCGCCCAGCGGGACGTTGGGGAGGACGGCGCCTCGCGAGCGCAGGCGAAGGGAGGGGGGGCGCGAGGCGCCGAGAGAACCCCGTCACACAGGGGCCTCAGGCAGTCTATGAACGGTTTTCAGCCGTCGGAGTTCGTCGGAGTTCGTCGGAGTGCGTCGGAGTTCGCCGGAGTTCGTCGGAGTTCGCCGGAGCGTCGGCTGTGGCTAGCGAGCAGCCGACGCTTGGTCGGCGACGTCGGCGGCCATCTTCGCCTTCAGCTCCTTCGCGTCCTTCGCGGACATCTTCTCGGGGGCTGGGGCGGCCTTGGTCGGCGCGGGCGCAGGAGCGGCCTTGGTCGGCGCTCCCTCGGGCTCGGTGGGGGCGGGCTCGGTGGGGGCGGGCTCGACGGGCTTCGCGGTCGGCTCCGGCTTGCCGAGGGTCGGCGCGTCGGGGCGGATCCCATGGGGGACTTCGATCCGCTCGCCGACCGTGACCTTGCGGCCGAAGTGGATCGCCGTGACCTTCATGGTGAGGTCGCTGAAGTCCCAGCGGAGCTCCAGGCTGCGGCTCGGGGGGAAGACCACCTTGCCGTCAGCGTCGCGCTCAGGGACCTCGCCGCGGCTCGCGGTCGGCTCGCCAAAGCGGGCCTTCATCGCCTTCACAGAGTCCTCGTAGTCGTCGAGGGCGGCGCTGTGGTTGTCGTGCGAGCGTTGGTAGGAGACGTGGCGCAGGGGCAGCTCGTCGTTGTCAAAGACGAAGAGGAGGCGGCCGCGGGACTTCACGCGCTCGCGATCGCCGATGGTGTCGGAGTTCACCGAGGGGCAGGAGAAGCGGACCTGCGGGTTCTTCTCGCGCTTGCTCTTCTTCTTCATCCACGAGGCGGAGGAGACCGCGTCCTCGCCCTCCTCGGCCTGCTTCTCGCGCTCCGCCTCGCGCTTGGCCTCCATCATCGCCCGGATCGAGGTGTCCTTGCAGGTGAAGCCCTTGGCCTCGACATAGGTCTTGACGTCGGTGTAGCTAGAGCGGCCGATCTCAGCGCCAAAGGCGGCGGCCTCCGGCGCGCGCGGGCCCGGATCCGGGTCGCGGAATTCGAGGGGGGCGGCGATCTCCTCGAAGAGCTTGCCGCCCTTCGCCTTGGTCTCGGCCGCAGCGGGCTCGGCCGCCTTCTGGCTCCCTGAGTCGGCGGTCTCCTGGTCGCTGCGCGTGCAGGAGGGGGCGACGGCGAACGCGAGGGTCAGGGCGAGGAGGGGTCGGATCGACGGGTGCAGGGGCACAGCGGCGATACCCTAGGCGATCGTTTGGGATCGCGCCAGTAGGGGGGCTGGGGGGGCGATCTCGCCCGTCGCCCGTCTCCCGCGGGGACCGCTCAGCCCGGGTACTTTGGCGGTGTTTGGCTGAGGACGATCCGAGCCGCTGCGATCGCCTCCCGCAGGTCCGGATCGGTGACCGCATGGATCGCCGCGGCTGTGCCATCGGAGGGCTGCGCGGGCAGGGGCGGCGCGCGATCGGGGAAGATCACCTTGGGCTCGAAGGGCGCGGGGGGGGGCCTCTCGCGGCGGGCTAGGCGGAGGCGCACCGACTTGAGGTCGGTGTTGGGCGCGAGCTCCGTGAGCTTTCCGATCAGGGCCTGGCGCATGTACGTCAGCTCGTGTAGCCACTGAGAGTCGTGCACCGCGATAATCGCCTCATGCCCCGAGACCGCCTCCGGCCAGGCGTGGCTCGCCAGCGCCTCGCCAGCGACCTGGGGCCAGACGTCGCGGAGCTGGTAGAGGCGGATCTTGTCGCTCGGGACGTACGAACGGATCCAGTTCCAGATCCCGTCGGAGATCGGACGGGGCCTGCCGCGGATGTTCCTGCGTCGACGCCGTCGGGCCATCGCCCGCGAGCATGCCACAGGCGAGGGTCGGTCGACCATGAGCAGCTCTCCCAGCTCTCCCAGCTCTCCCAGCTCTCCCAGCTCTCCCAGCTCTCCC
>Ga0316189_10006483_pt1 | contig 11134 bp, 11 predicted proteins | sample LowCovwburrow_MG_FD_204930 | JGI IMG/M metagenome (GOLD analysis project Ga0316189, IMG submission 204930) | Coastal sediment microbial communities from Maine, United States - Lowes Cove worm burrow | ecosystem: Environmental > Aquatic > Marine > Coastal > Sediment | place: USA: Maine... | reverse complement strand
TAGGCCAGAATATTTTGGAGAAGTAGTTTTTGAATAAAAGAGGGCCTCAAGAAAGCATTAAAATCATATCCGATCGGTAGAGTAAAATTCACTACATATGGGACCCTGAGGGCCATCGAATGACTTACGTGTTCATTATCCCTTCGATTGCCCTCGGGGTGACGCTATTCCCATTAACCAGATGCTACAGGTAACTTTCAAATTGAAATTACAAATAGTTGTGCTCGAACACATTTTCTCTTTAAGCTTGTTTAAACCAAAAAAGTAGTTTAATTTAATACGGTGGTTTTGCAGGGCATATAATCCTTCTAGCCGTTTAAATTTTGACTATGATTATTGAATGCTATATGAAGAACAGATTGTGGGCACTTTGTCTCGCCCTAGTTTTTGTACAATGTAATCCTGAGGCACGTGATGGTGGCCTTTTTCTACCTGGTGATTTTAAATCTGTGGTGGTGGTCGATGAAATCACGGAAACAGTGCGTCACTTGGCCGTGACAGATGACAATATCATTTACGCCAAGCTAAGAAACGCACATGAAAATGCTTCGGTTGTGGCCTTGAAAGACACTGATGGAGACGGAGATGCGGAAATCATTGAAAAGTTTGGGGGGCAAGTACAGCGCGAAAAATGGAGCTATGCTACCGCCATGCGTATCTATAACGGCTACATTTATTACAGTTCCGATTTAGTGGTTTATAGAATGAAACTAACACCCGGTACTTTAATTCCCGAAGGGGAAGAGGAAATTGTTGTTACTGATGATCACGAACACGGTAAGCACGAACATATCGGCAAACCTATTGCCTTTGATAATAAGGGGCATATTTTTGTACCGTTCGGGGCACCGTCGAATGCTTGTCAAGATCCCAAACGCACACCTGGCGCACCGGGTTTAGACCCTTGTCCGCAATTGGAACAACATGCGGGCGTCTGGCGTTTCGATGCCAATAAGCTGGGGCAGACCCAAAAAGATGGCTATAAATATGCTTCTGGAATACGTAGTCTCGTTGCCATGAACTGGAATCCCGTTGATGAAGAGTTATATGCCGTAATGCATGGGCGAGACGATTTACTTCGGCTTTGGCCGGATAGGTACACGCCTCAGGAAAGTGCATTGCTTCCTTCCGAAGAATTTATGCGAATTACTGAGGGCTCCCATTTCGGTTGGCCCTACTGCTATTATGATCAGGTAAAAGGAAAAAAAGTACTTGCTCCCGAATATGGGGGTGATGGTGATATCATAGGCCGATGTGCCGATTACGAAGACCCGATTATCGGTTTCCCTGGGCATTGGGCACCGAACGATTTGGTTTTCTATCAAGGAAAGCAATTTCCTGAACGCTATAAAAATGGCGCTTTTATCGCTTTTCACGGATCTACGAATCGCGCACCTTATCCTCAGTCGGGCTACTTTGTAGGATTTGTTCCCTTCAAAAATGGAAAACCGAGCGGTGATTTTGAAGTTTTTGCCGATGGTTTTGCCGAAATCGACCCTATCGTGAGTACGAAGGATGCGGCCCATCGACCCATGGGATTGGCGGTTGGCCCAGATGGGGAATTGTACATTTCCGATTCCGTAAAAGGTAAAATATGGAAGGTTACCTATCAAGGTAAAAAAGAAGACTTTGGGGAGAAGCAATTGTTGGCCATGGCTGATAGGAAAAAACTTTCACATATTCGCACTCCCGATGTTGATAAAGATAATTTGCTTCCCAAAAACCTGGTGGGCGGGGCAAAAATCTATCAGCAGTATTGTAGTGCCTGTCATCAGATGAACGGAAAAGGAGCTTCGGGAAGGTTCCCCCCGCTCATAGAAACCGATTGGGTTACCGGTGACAAAGAACGGTTGATAGAAGTAATGTTGAACGGTATGGAAGGCAGTCTTAAAATCGGTGATGAGGTTTATAATGGTGTAATGCCTCAACACAGTTTTCTTAAGGATAATGAAATTGCGGAAGTGCTAACGTACGTGCGCTCAAGCTTTGGCAATGAAGCTTCCGAGGTTTTGGAGAACGAAGTGCAAAAACTGAGAAAAGTCCAAGAAGAAAGTGGTACGCCCATCGAACCAATCAAGGTAACTACGGAATAATTTTAAAATGAATATTATGAAAAACTCGATACATTCCTTTAAATACATTATTTGTGTACTTCTATTTTCTACGCATTTTGCACACGCCCAACAGTTTGATGTTCTAATAAAGAACGGACATGTAATTGATGCTAAAAATGATATCGATAAAGTGATGGATGTAGCTATCAAAGCCGGTAAAATTGTCAAAGTTGAAACCGAGATACCGACAAATGGGGCCATTACGGTAATCGATGCAAAGGGGTTTTATGTAACACCAGGCTTAATAGACATACACACACATAATTTTTATGGTACCCAACCGGACTCATATCTCAGTGATGGATTTTCGGCGTTGCCACCCGATGGATTTACCTTCGAACATGGGGTAACTACGGTGGTCGATGCTGGCGGTGCGGGTTGGCGTAATTTCCGTATTTTCAAAGAACAGGTTATCGATAGGTCGAAGACAAGGGTCTTAGCTTTCTTGAATATCGTCGGCTCAGGAATGAAAGGAGGGGCAATCGAACAAAATGTTGGCGATATGGATGGTAGGTTGACCGCCATTGTCGCCAAACGTTATCCCGATTTTGTAGTTGGTGTTAAACTGGCACATTTTATGGGCCATGATTGGACACCTACAGAACGTGCTGTGGAGGCCGGTACTTTGGCCGATATTCCTGTCATGATTGATTTTGGAGCGGCGGAACCCGAACTTTCTTTGGAAACACTATTCATGGAGAAACTCCGGCCCGGTGATATCTTTACGCACATGTACGGGCAGACAGGCGGAAGGGGCCATGTAGTGAAAGAAGGCAAGGTCAATGATTTTGTTTTTAATGCCCAAAAAAAGGGAATTATATTCGATGTAGGCCATGGCGGTGGTAGCTTTGTGTTTGACCAGGCCGTACCTTCCATGAAACAAGGCTTTCAACCTAATACAATTAGTACCGATTTACATACCGGAAGCATGAACGGCGGCATGAAGGATGTCGTGAATGTAATGTCAAAGTTTCTAAATATGGGGATGTCGGTAAAGGATGTTATAGAGCGTACTACTTGGGCTTCGGCCAAAGCCATTAAGCGAACAGATTTAGGACATCTTGGCGTTGGAGCGGTTGCTGATGTAGCTATTTTAAATTTACGTAATGGCGATTTTGGATTTATAGATGTGGCGCGAAAAAAGATGAAGGGGAATCAAAAATTGGAATGTGAACTTACTGTTCGCGACGGAAAAGTGGTTTATGACCTAAATGGATTGGCCTCTCCAGAATGGGACAAATAGGTCTTACTTTTTATATTTTATAAATTCAATGGTTAATAACTAAAACACGATATACAATGGAAAACAAAACAACAAGAAGAGCGTCCTTTAAAAAATTAGGCATGGGTATTGCCGCATTATTCGGAGTGGGTACTGTAAGTGCAATTCATAAAAAATCGGAGCTCAAGTCTGCCAGTGCTAAGAAAGAAGTCGTAGGTGAAATCGTCACCGACCAAGACATCCCACTTTTCTCGGGTGCCGTAAAACATGGGAACACACTTTATATTGCTGGAAAAGGTGCACATGTCGAACCTTTCGAAATTAAGGCACACACCGAAATCGTCTTACAAGAATTACAAAAGGGTCTAGAAGCGAACGGCTCGTCTATGGAGCAGGTTTTGAAAGTAAATGTATACCTCGCCGATTTAGGAGATTATAAAGGGATGAATGAAGTTTTTAGAGGGCGTTTTGGGAAAAACCCTCCTGTGAGAACAACTGTTGCCACCTATGGTGGTGTACCTGGAAAGTCGTTGGTGGAGATGGACTGTATAGCTGCAATTGATTAGGGTTTTAGTATACTATAATTACGTATCTATTTAAATAGAAAGCCAAAAAGCATAAACAAAATGTAACGAAATTCTCTCGCCCCTGCCAGTACGCAGTTTCGCGGGAATAACAATAAAAATTAAGTATCATGAGCACGAGAAGAAAAGCGTTAAAAACATTGTCCACTTTGCCTTTGGTTGGAGGTATGTTAGGTCCGGGTCTATTAACGGCGAAAGTTGCCGAAGAAACAGTAGTGAAGCCCTTGGCACGGGACTTTTTCAAAGAACTGGGCTTGAGAACCTTTATCAATGCGGCGGGCACCTATACCTCGATGACGGGATCGTTGATGCATAAAGAAGTGACCAATGCGATTAGCTACGGAGCAACAGAATATGTGAATTTAGATGAGCTTCATGACAAGGTAGGGGAGCGTATCGCTCAGTTGTTAGAATGCGAATATGCCACTGTATCTTCTGGGGCCTTTGGAGCGATGACCATTGGTCTAGCAGGAATCATTTGTGGAATGGACCAGGAAAAGGTTAAACAGCTTCCCGATACTACGGGGCTTAAAAACGAGGTCATCGTACAAGAGAAGCACGATATCGGTTACACACACGCACTCATCAATACCGGGGCGAAAATTGTTTCTGTGAAGTCGGCAAAAGACTTAGAAAAAGCCATCAACAAAAACACGGCCATGTTATGGTTTCTAAATGCCAATACCGATGCAGGAGAGATTAAGCATGAAGAATTTATGGCCTTGGGTAAAAAACATAATATCCCCACTTTTATTGATTGTGCGGCTGATGTACCACCTGTTGAGAACCTTTTCAAATTTACCAAGCTTGGATTTGATCTCGTATGTTTTTCGGGTGGTAAAGGAATTCGTGGACCTCAAAGTGCGGGCCTACTTTTGGGAAAAAGAAAGTATATCGAAGCTGCCCGATTACACACTCCACCTCGGGGAACGACTATTGCAAGGGGTATGAAAGTCAACAAAGAGGAGGTCTTGGGCATGTTGGTGGCCTTGGAACTCTATCTTGCTAGAGATCATAAAAAGGAATGGCAACTTTGGGAGAGCCAGATTGCACTGATCAGCGATAGTGCGAAATCAGTGAAAGGCGTGGAGACCGAAATTCATGTGCCCCCGTATGCTAACCACGTTCCCAGTCTTAAAATCCATTGGGATGAGAGCGTAGTCAAAATATCCAAAGACGCTATGCGAAAACAATTGCGTGATGGTCACCCCTCTATTGAAACTGTGGGAAACAAAGAAGAAGTAGGTATTACCACTTGGATGATGGAACCCGGTCAAGAACGTATTGTAGCGAGAAGGGTCAAAGAAGTCCTCGAAAATGCGTAATATTATTGTAACTAACATTCATGAAATGAGAACAATCCTATTTTCACTTGCAGTATTGACTTTTGTCTCTTGTAATCAAGTTGTAGAACAACAGCAAGAAACAGTCCTGCAACCTGAAAAAAAGGAAGTTATTGACCCTAATTATAATCCCGAAGCAAAACTGGCGAATTTGGGTATCGAACTTACCACTCCATCAGCTCCCGTGGCCAACTATGTTAATGCAGTACGTGCCGGAAATCTAATTTTCTTGGCCGGCAAGGGTCCCTTAAAGGCGGATGGCGAAAACATTACGGGAAAAGTCGGAGCCGACCTAACCATTGAGGAAGGCTATGAGGCGGCTCGTGTTACCGGTATCAACCAACTTTCCGTGCTAAAGGCAGAGCTTGGGAATCTCAATAAAGTAAAACGCATCGTAAAGGTCAAAGGCATGGTCAATTGTACGCCCGATTTTCCTGATCAACCCAAAGTGGTCAATGGCTATTCCGATTTGATGGTTGCGGTTTTTGGCGAGCGTGGCAAACATGCACGTGCGGCTGTCGGTATGGGTTCTTTACCCAGTAATATTGCGATTGAGGTTGAAATGATCGTTGAGGTTTACGATTAGCAGAACTATTTTATAGAATTTCAACGAAAAGAGTCTACGTAATTCGAAACGATCTCTTTTACAAAATCATTTTATGGGTAACATGGAAAGCGGAAGAAGAAATTTTATAAAAAAAACAACTATGGCTGCCGCCGTTGCACCGTTTTCAATGCCAGCTGTCAATTTCAAGGAGGAAAAAAATATACCCGCCAACGGGAAAAAAAGATACGCTTTGGTCGGAACTGGAACAAGGGGTAGTAGTTCATGGGCCAAGCCGCTTATCAATAATTATGTACAGCACGCGGAATTGGTAGCACTTTGTGACATCAATCGAAAGCGAATGAACTACGCAAAAGGGTACATCGACTCAAAAGCACCCACTTATCATGCATCGGAATTCGAAAAAATGGTTGATGAGACCAAACCTGATACGGTAATTGTAACCACCACAGACTGTTTTCATGAAAAATATATTGTCAAGGCCATGGAAATGGGCTGCGACGTTATCTCTGAAAAACCCTTGGTCACAGAAGCATGGCAAGCCCTAAACGTCATCGAGGCCGAAGAGCGATCGGGTAAAAAAGTCACTACTACTTTTAACGCAAGGTTTGGTAACGATTCGGAAGAAATCAAGAGAATTCTGCTTTCTGGCGATTTGGGCAAAGTACTATCGGCTGAATATCATGAGTATTTAGATACGAATCATGGTGCATCCTATTACAGAAGATGGCACGGTAAAAAAAGATTTTCAGGTAGCTTACTGGTACATAAGGCTTCCCACCATTTTGACCAAATGAATTGGTGGCTTGATTCTGAACCTGAAGTAGTAACCGCCAACGGTAAAGTAGGGTTCTATGGAAAAAATAATTCCTTTAGGGGTAAAAATTGTCGAAGCTGTTCTTTTAAATCGAAATGTGATTTTTATTGGGATATTGAGACCTATGGAGCCAAAGACCTATATCTTACTGGAGAATCGGAAGACGGCTACCTTAGAGACGGTTGCGTTTGGGATACTGATATTGATACCTACGATACCATGACGGTCGAAGTGAAGTATGCAAATAATGTACTATTGAACTATTCCCTTAATTCTTACATGCCTTATGAGGGACAGAAAATTGCCTTTAATTGTGAGAAAGGAAGGTTAGAAGTCAGAATTTTCGATGCCCAACCATGGGAGGTGCCTAATGCTTTTGAGTTTCGGATTACTAAGAATTTTGGGGATACCAAGACCTTTGGCTTAAATAGAGATGTGGGAACACATGGGGGTTCAGATGATAAAATGAGAGATAAAATATTCTTACCAGATCAGCCCGACGAATTAGGTCAGATGGCGGGTTCGCGTTCTGGGCTACTATCAAGTCTGATAGGCATTGCGGCTGTTAAATCTATTGAGACGGGGCAGCAGGTCAACGTAAAAGACTTGGTAAACTTTCCAGTTCAGTGGAAATGGTAATTTTTCGGTAATTGGTTTTTTGAACACTGAAAAACTATTTTTTTCTAAGCTCTATATTTCAACTGGGGTAATTTACTAAATTGTAGACTTTGAGTTTTTCGCAGTATGCCATAGCATTAATTTATCATGTTGCAATCGAGTAGAAAACAAAAATTGAGATAAAAACTTATATGGGCAACAGAAGGCGAATATTATATTTTTTTAGAAAGTGCGCCCTGCTTTGTCTTTTAACGGTGTTTATCAATAGTTGCAAGCCTGCCCAAAAAGAACCCGAATTTTTATTACGGACAGCGTTGTTAGTCAATGAAGATCATACGTGGTATCGAGCGTTTGCCTATTTTGGGGAAATTTTGGAAGAACGCTCAAAAGGGAGAATCAAAGTCGAACTATATCCTTCGGAACAATTGGCTAAAGAAATCGAAGCCATTCGTTTGATTCAGGCGGAAGTCATCGACATGACGACCACAGGTTCGACCTTGACAAATTGGTTCGAAGTGGCCACATTTTGCGAACTCCCTTTTTTAATGCAAGATTCTCTCGATATGGCCCGATACATCAAAGGCCCCATCGGCAAATTGATGGAGCAGGAAATGATCGATAAAACTGGACTACGTGCTTTAGGGCATTTTCAACGTGGCCCTAGACATTTGACTTCAAATCGACCGATACGACATCCCGATGATTTGAAAGGCTTGATTATTCGGGTACCAAACGTGCCATCGTTTGTATCGACTTGGAAGGCCCTTGGTGCGAAACCAACACCCATGGCATTTTCAGAAGTGTTTACCTCTTTGCAGCAGGGCACTATCGAAGCGCAGGAAAATCCCTTTGCGATGATTAATAATGCAGGCTTTGCCGAAGTACAGAAATATCTCAATCTTACCGGTCATGTATTGAGTTGGGTATACCCAGTGGTCGGCGAAAAACAATTTCAAAAATTACCGTCGGATTTACAGGAAATTTTTTTGCAGGCGGGAAAGGATATGCAGAAGTATGAGCATGACCTTTTCCTTGAAAATGAAAAGAAGGTACAAGAGCTATTGAAGGCTAAAGGCATGGAATTCATTGAAGTTGATAAAGATGCTTTTCAACAAAAATGTGAGAAGGCCATATACGACAGCCTTTCCCCAGAAATGCAAAAAATCTATAACCAACTCAAAGCAGAAAAAGATGCTGTATAAAACCATCGGGCGTATATTGAAATATGGTGCGCTGATCAGTACTTGGGGTCTGATATTAACCGTATTACTTCAGATTTTTTGCCGGTTTACCCCAATTGCCACTCCTTCATGGACGGAAGAAGCATCCCGTATATTCTTTATTTACGCCATGTCTTTCACTGCGGGTCTTGCTATGAAAAATGACTACTATGTTCACCTTGACATGTTCTACAATCGATTTCCACAAAGATTTCAACGCTTTTTAGTAAAAGCGATACCTGTAATTACATTTTTTCTCTTTGGTGTCATGGCGATTTACGCCATCCAGTTTATTGTATTGGGTGTTCCCGAACAGTCCCCGAGTATGGGTTTCAATATGGGAATCGCTTTTTTTAGTATGTTCATTATGTCGGTATCAATTTGTTACTATCTGTGGATCAAAATCAAGAAGAACTTTAAAAACCCAAACCTATGATTTGGATTTTAGTTATCGTTTTCGTGATTTGTTTGGTGCTACGGTTTCCGATTTCTTTTGCATTAGGCCTTGCCTGTTTAAGCTATTTGTTGGTCAAAGGAACTCCGCTGATTATCGTACCGATGAAAATGTATTCGGGCATCGATGTTTTTGTCCTGTTGAGCGTTCCCGGATTTATAATGGCGGGCAATCTCATGAACCAAGGCGGACTTACGGAGAAGATAATCGCTTTTTGCAATCATTTATTAGGTCACATTCGAGGCGGATTGTCTCTGGTGAATATTGGAGCCTCGATGTTGTTTGCGGGAATTTCAGGAACAGCGATTTCAGATACCGCCAGTATGGGGTCGATTATGATTCCGGCCATGAAAAAGGAAGGTTATGATACGGGGTTTTCCTGTGCAGTCACGGCAGCTTCTTCTACGGTAGGCCCAATTATTCCACCAAGTGTACCCATGATTATAGCGGCCACCTTAAGTGGGCTCTCGGTCGGGAAACTGTTTTTGGCCGGGGCACTTCCAGGATTACTGTTAGGCATCGGATTGCTGTTTACCGCCTATTTTATTTCCAAAAAGAAGAATTATCCAAAACATAAGCGAAGCAGTCTGGGTGAAGTAGCCCGCGGTTTTGTTGATACGTTTTGGTCGCTCTTGATGACCTTTATTATTCTCTATGGTATTATCGGCGGTATTTTTACGCCTACAGAAGCTTCTATTATTGCAGTTGTATACGCTTTGGTTATTGGCAAGTTTGTATACCGCCGATTGAACTTTAAAAATATTCAGGTTGTTTTTTTAGATAGTATGAAGACTTCGGCCTCGTTAATGGTCTTGGTGGGTTTTGCTAACCTTTTTGGCTACATTTTAATTACCGAACAGATTCCGCAGACTATATCAAGCGAAATTTTGGGGTTCACGACCAATAAATATGTAGTGCTGTTATTGATAAATTTGTTGTTGATTATTGTAGGTACGTTTATGGAGACTATCGCAGCATTGTTAATTCTATTTCCAATTTTGTTAAAGGTAGCTTTGGCTGTTGATGTCGACCCGATTCACTTTGCAGTAATTGCTGTGCTGAATTTGATTATTGGGCTGACAACGCCTCCTGTTGGAGTCTGCTTGTTCGTGGCTTCAAGTATTGGAAAAATATCGATAGGTGAAGTCAGTAAAGCCGGGCTACCGTTTTTAATGGTCAGTTTTCTGGTATTGATTTTGGTGACTTTATTTCCATGGTTTTCGTTGGCGTTGCCGAATTTGTTTATGGATTAGAATATTTTATCTTAAATAGTTCAAATAATCGATGAAGAAGTACCCTTCTAAAATCAGTTATGGTTTGTTATCAATAATATTGATTGTATTGATAGGGAGTACTATACCATTGCTTTCTCCACCGATATGGCCGGGTATAATTATTAATTTCCTGCTTTTGCTTTTTGTAATCCATATATTCTCCACTACCTATTATTTGGTAGATGAAAGGTTTTTAATCGTAAAATCGGGGTTCATAATTAACAAGAAAATCGATATTAATAGGGTGAAGAGCATCAGGGAAACTAACAGTCCCATTAGTGCCCCTGCATTGTCCTTCGATAGACTTGAAGTCAACTGGGGGGAATATACTGGTGTTGTCATATCACCTAGGGAGAAGCACAAATTTATCGAGCATATGACCGGCATAAACCCTCAAATCGAGGTCCAGATTAAAAAGTGATTCTTCATTTTAATAGGCATGAGCATGTTGGGTTACGCTTTATTACTAAAATTCTTGATGCTCAGTGGACCAGGCTACCTCGTTTTCGTGTTTATAGCTGTTTTGAGCGACAACATATTGTTAAAGTCTAAATAACCAAACAATAAAGTGTAGATGGATAAAATAGTATTCACCGCTATTATAAGCTATCAAAAGATCTACGATATAGCTGGGCTCATATACTTAATGTAAAACCAAAACTTAAATTCGAAGATTTGTCATCCTCTAGATTTGAATCGAACTTTATTACTGAATAATTATACAAGGCGGCAAGACTAATTTTCTTTGTTAGCGGTATTTCAGCTTTAAATTGACTTAATATCCTATGGTTGGCAAGATTGTTATACAATGGTTGGAAATAAAAAGTTCCAATAATATCCAAATTTAAATCTGCAAAAGAACGATTGACCGATAGATAGGTACTATTTCTGTGATTGTGGAATCGTTGTTCCGGTGATCCGAT
>Ga0316189_10006482_pt1 | contig 11135 bp, 7 predicted proteins | sample LowCovwburrow_MG_FD_204930 | JGI IMG/M metagenome (GOLD analysis project Ga0316189, IMG submission 204930) | Coastal sediment microbial communities from Maine, United States - Lowes Cove worm burrow | ecosystem: Environmental > Aquatic > Marine > Coastal > Sediment | place: USA: Maine... | reverse complement strand
GCAGATAGAGCTAGTCGGGATCGTCGATCTCGCGGGTGAACCTCACCTTGAACAGGTCCATCAGCAAGGGCAGCAGAATCACCGACCCCAGCCAGCAGAACAAGACACCAAGGATGGCGCACAGGCCAAGACTCTGGAAACCGGAGTATTCGGCTAGGAATAGGGAACTAAAGCCGAAGATGGTGGTGAGCGAGGTCAGGGTCACGGCCTTGCCGCAGGAGGCAATTAGGGGACCCAAGGACATGGTTTTGCGGTGTAGGTATTTTTCCACTATATGAACGCCGTCATCGATGCCGATGCCGATGATTATCGGCGTGGCCACGAAGTTGATGATGGTGATGTCAATGCCCATTAATTGCATGGTCCCCAACATCCAGATGACACTGGTTAGGAGGGGGGTAAGGGTTAATGCCACCAGCGACAAGCTGCGAAAATGGAAGAAGAGGATACCAATTACCAGCGCCACGGCCAGACCGGTGGACACCTTGAAGGAGTCCTGGACCATAGTCTTCAAGGCATCGGAGATGGACTGAATGCCGGTTACAAAAAGTTTGTCCTGTAGACCGGGGTCTACCGCAGAGAGAATTTCCTCGGTCAGGGATCGGGTTGCGTCTTTTTCCCATAAACCCGTACTGGGGTAAACGTGAATCACGGTTTTCAGTTTGCCGTCTACCTTGTTGAGGAAGGGGCGCACAAAACCGGAGCGTGTGGCAATAATTTCATCCAAAGTGATGGGCTCGTTGGTGTCCAGGCCAACGCCCAAGTGGTGGATATAGGTTTTGCTGGGGTCAGTCACGCGAATGCTCTGTGCGGCCATTTCCTCGTTGAAATGGCTGGTGATCTCTGCTCCGGTCAGACCGGCTGCCTTTAATTCGCGAATGTTTTCTTCCTGCATTTTTGGGTTTTGCAAGACCACCAACAAGCTGTCAAAGCGGACCAGATCGCCATTCTCCTTGAGTTTGGTGAGTACGGGAAGCAACTGATCGTGGATCTGGTAGAGTTCTTCCTGAGTATCGCCTTCCAGTACAAAGGAAAGCGAACGCAAGCTGCCGCCAACCTTCGCGGTTACCTCGTTCTGGAGTTTGATGGAGGGGTTTGAGCGGGCGCGAACGCTGCGAATATCGGTGGTGAAGCGTAGTTGGATGGCCTGATAGCCCAGGAACAAAGTTCCCATTGCCAGAATCAGAAGGGTGTAACGACGATGTGAAAGACAGATGTTGAGCAGTTTTCCCAGTTTAAAATCCCATTGGGCCCGCTGGAGTCGTTCTTTACGGCGAATGCCCTCGCGAAAAAAAAGCATGCAAGGCAAGAGCACGAACATTTGCACAAGGCAGAGCAGAATGCCGACGGCGGCAATGGTGGCAAACTCGCGCAGGCCGGCAAAGTTACTCATGCCCATGGCGCCAAAGGCCATGGCGGTGGTGAAGCCGCCGATCAGGGTTCCCAAGCCGGTCTCGGAAAGGGAGGTGCGCATGGATTCAAGGGGATTGCGACTTTGCGAACGCTCGTCCAGGTAGCGGGAGAAGATGTGGATGGCATAGTCGATACCCAGGCCCACGATCACGGCCGAGAAGGTAGCGGTCAGCAGGTTTAGGCGGCCAAAGAGCAGGTAACCGATACCCAGGGTCCAGATTTCGGCGCATAGGAGGGGAATACCCACGTAGAAAATGGCCAGGGGTCGGCCATAGGCCAGCACAAACAAGAAAATCACCATGCCGAACGAGGTGATGAACATGTTAAACATATCGGCCTGGATAATCTTGTTTTCGTGGGCCGCGATGGGGTGCGGCCCTGTCAGGCCGATGGTGAGTACCTCGTCTGGGTTGCGCTCTTCTTCCTCGCTAAAGGTTACGCGTGCGGCTTCAATCTGTTCTTCGAAAAAGGCGGTCAGGGCGACGGAGAAGTCCACGTCTTCCGGCGATCGTTTCGGTTTGCCCATGATCAAGAGCATGTCGCGATCTTTGCTGACCAGGAAGCCGTCAGCGAAACTGATCTGGTAGTTGCCGGCGACTTCTTTTGTGTAGTGGCCGGCGAACATGAACAGGTTCAACGGGTCTTTCTCGATGAGGGTCTTGGTACCCAGGCCCGATTCAAGGTCACGCCGGTTCTGGCGAATCTGTTCATGGATGCCTTTTTCCTTGAGTCGTTCGATCAGGGCGGGCACCTGTTCCCGGGGAATCAAGCGGGTGAGGAACTCCAGGTACTGGTACCAATTGGTTTCTTGTTCGGCGTCAAACAGATTGGCTTTTAACCACCACAGGTAGTTATCGGTTTCGTCCTGGGCCATGACCTGTTCGACAAAGATGTCTGCAAAGGCCTCGGCCGCTTCCAGTTCACCCGGCGCAAACTTGACCACGACCACGACCCGGTCGATAAGATCGAAGTTACTCACGGTTTCTTCAAAATTGCGAACCGCGATATTGTCCTCGGGCATGAGGTCGCGAAGGGTGGTTTTCTGTTCCAGTTTCACGGCAAAACTGCCGAACAAAATGGTCAGCAGCATGAACAGGATCAAGACCTTTTTCGAGTGTGCGTGAAGCAGGGTCGCGAGTCGCGCCAAATAGACCTGACTCATTTTTCTTTTCAGTTGTTTGGTTTCCAAATTGGTGGGCCCGTCGTGAACTGGGTAGCGGCGAGGATCTTTCATTCCTGGCGCAAGGAATTCTAGCACGAAAGGTGAAGTACAGACCCCGAAGATTTGCACCACAAAGAGGCCGGACCGCGTAGGGAGACGATACTCGAAGGAAAAAGGGGAATGGAAGAAAGATTTTTAAGATGAAGCCGGTGGTTGAAGCGCAAGAAAATACGGCATTCGATGGTTTTGAAATTGACAGTTCGGCTGCGGTGGATTTAAAGCCTTTGCTTAGCCCTTTGGCCGGGTGTGAGGTTCAGCAGAGCGGGTTAAAAGAAAACGTGTGGTCCTATTAGTCGACTTTCTTGAGGCCTATATTGGTCAGATCAAATGATTATGAAGAGTGGGGGGAGCGGGCAAGCCCGCCAAATTCAAATAAATATGCCCCCCTCGCTTCAATTAGCCGTCAGCACCCGTATCATTATAATCAACCTCGGGGCCTGCAATAATACCTGTTCGTACTTTCATAGTTCACCTCTGAAATATAATGACAACGCGAAGGTTGTTGTGATCTATTATAAGTGATAGTTTGTGGAAAATCAAGCGTGAGCTATGTCGAGTTAATGATTGATCCTAGGGTAAAAGACGAGAACTGTGATTTCTCTTTTTCGTTATATGGGAAAATAGTCTTGATTCGGTACCTGCCTGGCCATGAGCAAATGGGCTGACTGAATTGTTCCCACCTTGTGGCGGCAAGACCATTTAATGAAAAAAACAGGCCATACGACAAAAGGCCCAAGGGAAGCAGCCAATTAATGACTCCATCCCCTGGGAACCTTTGTTGCTGCGTTCCATTTACGTTATCGCGAAAAAACCAGGTTCCTCCAGGATTGATGTCTTCTCCGCTGGAGTATTGGTGGAAGAGGAGAGACAGAACCCTCGTGGAGACGTGGGAGATGGGTGGGTCGACTCTACCTAACGAGTCGGAAAGGTAGGCGGAACCCATCTTCAACTTCCGCAGGTGTGTAGGAATCTGCTCTAGAGTTTCAACGCCTCTAAAGCTGAAACCAGAATCCCACGGCCCCAGGTATCGCCGACAACAATTTGAGTTGACGCCACACCTTGGGCTGGGAAGGTGGGGAAATGCTCGACAACAATAAATATTGAGCTTCTCCCGGGGAAACATCGAGGTTTTTGTTTCAGTGTCGGGCAATTAACCCTTCCGGCTCGGTGCCAACCGCACTGGAATAATAATTTGATTGGCACACGGGAAGATCGGAAGACAGACTTGCCTTGGAACAACTGATACCGACGACGCGGAAGCTCCTTCACCGACACGGATGGTCTGCTCACGAAGCACTAGAATATACGTCAGTCAGCGGATTTGAAACCAGCAGGGCTTGTCTGCCGGTGCGGATTGAAAGCATATGCTTTGCGTTTGAGTTGAGGAACAAAATCCTGGAGAGCCAGAGAACAGAAAAGGTAAGGTGCTATAAGTGGATATTCTTGAGGATCATACTAATTAAATCAAATATTTGTGAAGGATAGTGGCGGCGTGGAAAAGACGGGACTGAGATAAACCCTGCCATTCGCGTTTAGTTGCCAGTACCCGCGTCGTCATAGTCAACCTCGGGGTCGGGACTACTCTTGAATCCCAGCATACCGTGGCGCTCACCGATCATGGCGACCCGATAGTGATAACTGCCTGGAACCCTACCCCGTCCAGTGCCGATAACGTGGCCGGTCGCGTAGGTCAGGCTGGAGAAAGGTCCAAAATGCATATTCTCAATATCTTCGTAAAGCATTCCTTCCCCGCCAATAAAATCAAGGCGGGGGTACCAGCCGGCGAAGTCTCGGGTTAGGCGGAAGTCCCAAATCACGGTATCACTGTGAATACGGGGAACAGGGTCCCAATCATCGTGAATCTTTAGTGCAACGTCTTCACCGACACCGTGTTCCGTGATTGGCACAACTTTGAATTCTTCCTTCCATTGGGGTTTTCCGGGTCGAGGCATTTGCAATAAAGCTTTGATGATGCGATCCTCATACCACTCTTTTTTAATCGGGTCGTGGACTTGTTCGTTGCACTGTTTGCGTAAATACCCGCGCTTGCCCACGAGCACCGCTTTACCAACCGAATCAGGTGAGTTGCCGTATGGCTCGGCGAAAGGATCTTCAAACATGCCCTTTTGAAAGATGGGGCGATATTCATAGTCGCGAAACTCATCATGAAGCACTCGGCCAAAGACCCGTGTCGCATCTCCATCCAGGCCCGGTATCTGCTGGGTAAGATAGTCAAAAGGCCCATAATAGTGGGGATTGGGGTTCTCATGGTCATCGTCAAGGTTGAATAAAATATTGGGTGAGCAATGGGGTGGCATGTTAAGAAAGACCCATTCAATGATCTCGCCTTTTTTCACATGAATGTCGCCATCATCCTCATTCATGTGCAGTTCCATTTTCTCGCTGTCGTAAGTTACGGTTATTGTCTGACTCATTAATGCCTCCACTTGCGAGCGACCCGCCTGGGCCGTCTTAACGATTTGTTTACTATCAAGGTTCGTGCCAACTTGGTTTTCCACCAAAGAAAGGCGATTTGGCCCTTTTCGACCCAGGATTGGGGCCGATTTGGACTTGGGTCTAACCGTTGGGTTAGGATGGTCTAACCGTTGGGTTAGGGCGAACTCCAAGTGAGTATAACATGTGGAGGGTCAAGCATCGCACAACACCAAACCGGGGTATCCGGAGCCCTATAATCTTAAAAGTTTTCCGGTTGACCCTTGCTCACGTTACAATACGAGAGTAGGAGGCGAGATGAAATCTAGATTGGCGACCATCAGTGGCTCTGTAAGTGGCAGCATGTTTCCCCTAGGTGAGGCGGACCTGACGATTGGCCGCCTGGCTGATAACATTGTGCGTATCAAGCACAGTTTTGTTTCACGTCACCATAGTGTCATCCAATACCGGGACGCGCATCACATGATCGTGGACTTGGAGAGTCGCCATGGAACCAAGGTCAATGGGGTTGCCATCACTCAATACGTTCTCAAGCAGGGCGATCTCATTGAAATCGGGGACGCACGTCTGATGTACGTCGCGGGCAATCAAGCCCAGGAAGGTGGCGACCCTGCCGATTCCGTTGCTGATTTTCTGGGCGAACCTACCGCCTCCATTGCTCTTTCGGATGCGTTTTACCTTGCCCCGGGACGGGTTGCCGAGGCTTTGCCGGACCGAGATTCTATCGGGAAAGCGCTGAATGCGTTGCTCCATATAAGTAGGGTCTTGAGTGCGGAACGAGATCTGGATCTCCTGGCGCGGCGCATTTTGGAGCAACTCCTGGAGGTGTTGCCGGCTGATCGCACCGCCTTACTCCTCAACGAGGACAAGGAAAGTGACAGTGTGGGTTATTATGCCCGTAAGAACGGCAACCAGAAACCGTTCTCCGTGAGTATGACCCTCCGGGAACGGGTCAGTGAACAACGCGTGGGCTTGCTCTGTAATCAGGTTATCGATACCGATTCCTTGAGCGGGTCTGATAGCCTGGCCGCTCAAACCATTGAAGCGCTTGTTTTGGTGCCGCTTATGGGGCCGGATCAGAGAATTGGTGTCCTGTACGCAGATACGGCCAAAGCGCCGGGTCTTGTTGAGGAACATTTGGAATTAATGAGTGCTATTGCAGGTGTGGCCACCGCGCCCTTGGAGAATGCGCTTCGTTTACGCGATTTGGAGCGGGAGAATCGTTATCTGCGTGAACGTGAATTAAACCATGACATGCTGGGTACAAGTCCTCCCATGGAGAAAATCTATACCATGATCGGGCGCGTTGCACCCACTTCCTCCACCGTCTTGGTCCGCGGCGAAAGCGGTACAGGCAAAGAGCTGGCTGCTCGTGCCATTCACGTCAATAGCGCACGTAAGGAACGGCCGTTTGTCGCAATAAATTGCGCTGTCCTGTCTGAAAATCTTTTGGAAAGTGAACTCTTTGGTCATGAACGCGGGGCTTTTACCGGTGCCCAGACGCGCAAGATCGGCAAGCTGGAGGTTACCAAAGGCGGGACCTTGTTCCTCGATGAGGTGGGTGAGTTGCCTCCTGTGATCCAAGCCAAACTGCTGCGCGTACTCCAGGAACGCGAATTCGAACGTTTGGGAGGAACCCAGACCATTAAAACCGACATTCGTTTGGTGGCCGCAACCAATCGCGATTTGGAAGCCTGTATTCGTGCTGGTACATTCCGGGAAGATCTTTTCTACCGTCTCAACGTGATCTCGTTCCACATGCCGGCCTTGCGTGAGCGTCGTGGCGATATCTCCATTCTCAGCGATCACTTTGCCGCAGTCCACAGTCAGCATCTCAACCGTCCCGTGCTTGGCATCACTGCCTGGGCCCGGTCCTGCCTGGAAGCCTATGATTGGCCCGGTAATGTGAGAGAGCTAAGCAACGTGATTGAACGTGCCGTTGTGTTGGGGGAAGACCAACGCATCCGTCTGGAAGACCTGCCGGAAGCTCTTCAGGAGCGTCTTGGGCCCACGGTTGAAGGTGAAGCCCTGACCTTCCGGGGCGAAATAGACAAACTGAAGTGCCGACTCATTACCAATGCTCTGGCCCAGGCAAATGGCAATATCACCGAGGCTGCACAACTCTTGGATTTACATGCCAATTCTCTACATCGTCTGATTCGGAATCTGGGATTACGCGACTAACTGTTTTGGAGGCCGAACTGGAAGACAAGCTATATTTTCTACACGGCATGCAATCATCACCCAATGGGTTCCGCGCCAATTATTTGCGCGAACGGTTTCCGGATGTTGTGGTACCGGCTCTGACGCCTGATGTACATGAACGGCGTTCTATTTTGGCAAGCCTCATACAGCCTGGTGCCGTGCTGATCGGTTCCTCTTTAGGAGGGCTGAGTGCACTAGACTTTGTACGTCTTTACCCGGAAAGGGTTTCTGCCATGGTATTACTGGCGCCCGCAGTTGGGTTCCATCAGACAGAATTCCGTTCACCCGAGATCCTGACCTTTATCTCGGACCTTTTTGTTCCAGCAGGCATTCCAACCACGGTGATCGCCGGTGAACGGGATGAAATTGTCGACATTAAAGCAATTGAGGCGATGATCGTCCGCTCGCCAGAGTCTGCCGCCATTGACTACCATACTGTGGACGACACCCATCGACTGCATAGCCAGGCCTGCCTGGACTTGATGGTTGAGGCAACGAAATCCTATTTGAGCCGCTGACTCAAATCTCGTTGATCTCATGCTCCGCTAAAAGATTTTTGAAGCGAGGTTCATTGCGTAGAACATTGAAAGCAGGGACTGCCAACCAACGGGGTTGCAAGCCCTTCTCCAGTGCGGAAGCAGCCGCTGCGTAGGAGGCATTTGCGTCGCCAACGAGGGCGTAGACAATCGCTGCCTGAAGCAATACATCGTAGTTTCCAGGGTTGGCTTGCAGGGTGCTTAAGGTAAGGCGAACTGCTTCTTCGGTTCGATTCAACTGAGCAAGGCACTGGGCGCGACTCATTGTCTCCAAAACGCGGGCCTTTTCCTTGTGCGCCTGGTACATGACCAGAGCTTGAGCATAGAGTTCCTTTGCCTTTTCTCCCAAACCCTGGGCCATGTAACTTTCGGCCAGGTTCATCCATGCGCCAGCCCGTTTTGGAGCAATGTCGCGGGCCTTGAGGTAAGCCTCTTCTGCTGCTTGGTACTTTCCTTTTAAAAAGAGTACCGTGCCCAGGTTGGCAAGGGCCGAATAACTTTGTCTGGTTTCAGTTGCTCGTCGAAACAGGGCTTCGGCCCTTTCCAAATCACCGTGCATCATTTCGAGGGTTGCCAACTTGGTGACCCCCCAATAATTGCCCGGCGCCACTTGTAACAATTGCTCCAAATGAAGGCGTGCTTCCGAATAGAGCCCGTGCTGTATTTCCAGGTTGGAAAGAAAGTGGAGGTTGGCCCAACTCGGTTGCTTGGCGATCACCCGAGTCATGAGTGCCACGGCCCCAGCAAGATCGCCTTCTTTGTGACGCAGTCTCGCGCGGGCCTCCAAACATTCTACAGAGCCGGGCTCTAATTCCGCCAGGTCATCGAGCATCCTTTTGGCCTGATCAAAATTGCCTTGACGAAGCGCCAGCGAAATATGTAACAGTAAGGGACGCGGATCATCTGGTGCCACATCTCGGGCACGCCGCGAAAGATCAGCGGCTCTGCGTGCCCAGTGCTCTTCGCTACTGTCTACAAAACCTCTATAGGCCGCGTTACCCGCACCCAAAACAGCGCTTAAGAACATGGGGGACCCGTCTAAAATCCGTTGATAACTTTGCCATTCAGATTCTGTGTTTTCTAGGTTCGATCCGAGGCGAACTTGAAGGGAGAGGTAAGCCAGGTAGTCCTCGGGTCGCACTTGAGAACCGGCCCAGCTCTTTTTTACGCGGAATTTAGGGAAGCCTTGGTGCAATCGCGCCATGATGGTCTCGGCAATCAGGCGGCTGGGCACGTTCTCAACATCAAGGGTACTCATCCAGAGCAGGGAACCATCGAGTCCGTTGATGCGTCGCATGGTCAGCAGTGTGCCGGCTCCGCCACTTGCGACCGTCACCTCGAGAAGTTCGTTGGCGGCGATGGACCGTGCCAGAGCCGGCAGTCCTCGCGAACGGTCAGCCACCTGGTCTGGAGGCAGAGCCGTGACATTCTTTAAGGAAAATAGCCCTTCCAGGACGGCGTCTTGGATACCGGCCACCAGCAGGGCCGCATTCTCCAATTGCTCGCCCCCCTTTAATTGGGGTTCGAGAACCGCCACCCGCAGCGGGGTTTTAGGTTGTAGCATCCAGAAAACGAGCAGGGCCACAACAATTGCTAGTGGCAGTCCTACTGGAAAGAGCAGGCGGCGAAAGCGGGACGGGGCCGTGTCGGTTCCAGCTGAGGTCGGTGCCTGACTAAAGCTTGCCATGGCCAGATCCGAGTGGCTTCCGGTCTCACCGACAAAACTAACCTCTTTGGATTCCGATGAGGAGGAGGCAATTTGTTGGAGCACTTCCAGAACCTGGGCGGCATCCACGGGTCTCTTTTCCCGGTCCTTTTGCAATAACCAGTCAACCAGGTTGGCAAGGAGTGGGCTGATATCCGGACGGTGAGTCGTCATAGGTATTTGCTGGCTCGATTGGATATTGGTCATGGTGACCAACCCATTGCGACCCCTAAACGGCGAAACCTGCGTGGCCAACTCATAGAGCAGAATGCCGAACGAAAACAAATCTGTTCGGGCATCGACCTTTTCACCACGTGCTTGTTCCGGCGACATGGTTCGTGCGGTCCCCATCAGTTCGCCCCGACCTGTGAGACTCTGTTCGTTGGCATCTAAGCGTCTGGCCAGACCGAAATCGAGGATTTTTGCCCTGCCCTCTGAAGTGACGATAACATTTTCAACTTTAAAATCGCGGTGTACGATGCCTTTATTGTGGGCTTCAACAAGGCCATCGGCCAATTGAATGGCCAGGTCCAGAATCTGATTTTCCGGGATCGGCCCCTCTTTAATGAGCTTGGAGAGGGTCTTTCCAGACACGAACTCCATGATGATATGATCGCCACCCACAAAATCAAAGATGTCGTAGACCTGAACAATATTGGGGTGGCTTAACTGTGCAGAAGCCCGTGCCTCACGGTGGAAGCGTTCCTGTGCTTTATCGGTCAGTTTAAGACCGTGTTTGATGCGCTTGATGGCCACGGGCCTGTCGAGACGTTCGTCATGGGCGAGTAGCACCTGGCCCATGCCCCCCGTGCCCAGAATACCCTTTACCGTATAGGCACCAATACGGCTGGGGATTTTCTCTTGTGGCGTTGGTTCATTGGGCGCGTTCATGGATTTCCTGTAACGGTCAGATAGTGGCCACCTCACATTGTAGCATCATATTCCTTGCTCGTACATTGCCCGAGTGGCGCACCGTGGCGCACCCCTCCAGAAAAGCATGCGTGACATTGATACTATAGACGTCAAGCCGATGGTTTGGGACTGGCGATTTTCTAGGAACAGATAGAGTCGAAGGTAGCATAACCCGCCGGGGCCTTCGGCGGGACGGGTTTTGTGAAGCTGAGAAGACACTGTGTTGAATTGCAAGCCCTTTTTTTATTTTTTCTTGGATCCTTGCCGCAGACAAACCTCGGCTGTTCAGTCCAACCTAGGAAATGGCTGACCAACAGCGTGCTTAGAAACCGGCACTCACCGACCACGATGATTGGTTAAGGAGGCGAGCCAGTTCCGAAGCAGTTACCTAAGGCGGGAAAAGGGGTCGAAGCCCCGAATGTGAAAATCACCGTCCTTTCCAGGTAGTCCCGGATGGCCGTCTTTGCGTTTGGCGATACGCGGCAAGTCGACCAACAGTCGAAGGATGGTGAGGTTCCAGCAAGCGTGCGTGACTTGCGGGTATCTAGGGGAGTAAAGTTGGTTCATACCAATCGCGGGAGGGCGAGATGAATGAAGAAACTGGAATTGAAAATGACGAGGAACTGACACTGGAAGTGGTTCGCAAACACATACGGCAATGGCGGTCGAAGTTATCCCGCCCCAAGAA
>Ga0316189_10006481_pt1 | contig 11135 bp, 3 predicted proteins | sample LowCovwburrow_MG_FD_204930 | JGI IMG/M metagenome (GOLD analysis project Ga0316189, IMG submission 204930) | Coastal sediment microbial communities from Maine, United States - Lowes Cove worm burrow | ecosystem: Environmental > Aquatic > Marine > Coastal > Sediment | place: USA: Maine... | reverse complement strand
CTTCTCGGGCTTGTGCGACCGCTGCCGGCCCATCACGGCCTTGCCGCCCATGTCCCGGGTCAGCAGCTCGTAGACGTCGCCGACCGCGAAAATATCGGGATCGATCACCACGGCCCGCCCTTCGTGCCCCATCAGCTTGGGCGGCAGAAAGCGCAGCGGCGTGAAAGACTGCAGGTCGTGCATGTGCCAGACGCGGGTGACGCCGCCGCGCAGAAACGGCTGGCCCTCTTTCGCGGCCAGGAACGGGAAGTCCCGCACGTGCATCGTTTCGACGTCGAAGGCATCGGCATGCGCCGAGTTGCGCTTGAGGGAGTAGGCCGAAACGAGCGCGCCCAGCCACTGGCGTTCGTTGGTCTGGATGAAGATCTTCATTTTCATGATTCACCGCCCTGTGTAACCACGGCGGCTGCGTCGGTCGACGGCGGCGGCGCTGGCGGCTGCTCCGCGTCGGTGTAGCCGAACGCCGGCAAGAGCTTCTCGTTAACCAGAGCGTCGATGGCTGCGACCTGCTCGTCATCGAAGTAGTCGCGGTAGCCGCCGACCTTCCCCTTGCGGGTCTTGTACGAATTCGGGTTGTCCTTGTCCTTGGCCTGGACCCGGCTGCCGCTGCGCCAGAAGTAGTTGTCGGACTCCATCTTGCGCATTTTTTCGACGGTCGCGAAATCCACGGCACCCTTGATGTGTTCCGCGTTCACGTCCTCGCCGAGGTGGCCCATGATCCGCGCCAGCTGGACTTCCGGTTCGGTCCGCAGGTCTTCATAGCGAACCACCAGCAGGTCGTCGAACTTGTCCAGTTCGCTCGCCCAGGCGTTCATCGCCTGAATGATCCGCGGCAGCCCCTGGTGCTCGTGGTGGACAAAGTCGTAGATCGAAATGTCCGACTCGTGCTCAGGATATTTGTTGAAGGCCTTCTTGTAGGGCCGCATCCGGTACTTCCACTGGAAGAACTGCGACACGGCCACGTCCTGGGGCTTGCGCACCAGGAGCACGGTCTTGTGGTGGTAGAAGTCCTGCTTCGTGTCCGGATGGCCGAGGTACTGACGCAGATAGTTATCGTGCGTGAACAGGACCTTCGGCACGTCGGGATCGATCTTGTGGAAGTTGTCGAAGCCCAGGAGGATCCCTTCCGGCACGTTGTGAGCCAGCTGGAAGTAACGCGAAATCATGACGCGCACCCAGGTCCGGCCGCTCTTGCCGTAGGACGCGAAGACGTAGTCGCAGCGCTTGTACTTCCAGTTGTCCTCGCGGCCGCGACGCCAGCGTTCGAGGGCGTGGCCGCGCTCTTCGGGAAGCACCGCGGAAACCGACCGGACCAGGAATTTGGTCAGTCGTTTGGAGACGATATGCATGCAGAGACCTCTGCCCGGTATCGATGAATTGGCGCGTACCCTAAACCAGACTTCGCAGGTGCACAACCAGGGCACTGGGCGCTAATATAAGCGACTGATTTTAATATTTTTTCCTAGTCGGCGGCAAGCCCGCCGACGGGCTTGCCGGCCCACCCCGCAGGCCCGAGGATACGAGCGAGAAGCGTTTCCGCTGCACCGACCACCGCCTCCGTGGGGGCGGTGGGTGCCCAAACCCTGCTGGCGCCCGGACGGCGCGCGCCTAAAGCGGGTATTCGACGGCGTAGACCAGCCGCTCTTCGATGATCCGCCGGCGGACCGTTCGACTGGTGCCTTCGCGCAGGCTCCGATCCGTGTAGTAGCGTTCGAACTCCCGCAGTACCAGTCGTCGATCGAGCTGCGGCGTCCCAGGCAGCGTCAGCGGGTCGCTCTGATACAACGTGGGCTCGAGCAGATTCAGGATGCGACCCGGATCCGGTCGCACCGGGAGCGTTGGCAGGGCCGGTTCGAATCGTCCGAGGTCCGCCGTCGCCGAGAGGTCAACGCGGGCGCCCGAGCGGGACTCGATCCGACGCCCCGCCGGTGCGACGTCGATGTCGAGGCCGGGCGTGTCGAGCGGGCGGAGCGCCGGCCGCCCGCCGGACGGCATGATGCTGACGGACGCCAGCACGCTGTGGTCGCGCCACGCGAGATCCGTCTCGAGTTCGGGTTCCCGTGTCTGGAGCACGAGTTCGAGCCGATTGCGCCCCGACTGGCGCAGCCGCAGGGGCAGCAGACGCCCCGTGCCGAGCAGGGGTGCCTCGGCCGCCAACGGGCCGGCATGGGGCGCCTGGCCACGCAGCGTCACCGTCAGCCCGTCCTCGGTCTGCCTGAACAAGGCCCGGCGTTTCGGCAGGACCTGTGCAAACTCCGCCAACGTGACCTTCGAGACCTTCGCAGCCGGGAGTGCGTGGGGCTGATAGCGCACGAGCGCGAGGCGCACGAAGGGCATGTAGGTCGCGCCCGGGTCCAGCTCGATGTCGCAGTACCAGAGCTTCCGGTCGATGTCCCAGTGGACGCGGTGACCGACGACGTGGACCCGGTTCCCATCCGGTTTCTCCTGGAGTTGGACGGCCTCGTCGTGAACGCGAGCCCCGAAGTCCTTCACGGAAGTCTTGTGTTTCGGGAGCCTCGAGTCCCACAGCGGATCGACACCCCATTGCGTCACGAGGCCCTGCATGTCGTCGGGAATCTGATTGAAGTTCGAGCCGTCGCCGAGAATAACGACGCCGAGCAGCTCGCCATTGCCCGAGCTGAACCAGGGCCGATCGAGCCAGACGCGCAGACCGTTGCCGAGGCGCGTGTGCGACGTCGTCTCCGCGCTGCTGCTCTGCTGCCAGCGGAACGTGGGCACTGTGTAGAGTACCCGCGGTTCGTCCGGCGGGAGGGTGGCCGGAACGATCATCCGGTCGTTGTTGCCCGCGTTGTCACGCAGAACGGGCGCCCCCGGATCGTCGTCCGCTCCGCTCGCGACGGCAGGCCCTTCGGCGGCCGGTCCCGTGCGCGTCACGTTCTCGCGCCTGGCGAACAGGGCCGGCGGCAGATACTCACGGAAACGTGTCGACGCCCGTACCCGGTAGCGAATCAGCCTGAAGCGCGTATCTCCGAACTCATGGCGGTCGCCCCGCGCCCGCCGGTTTTCCTGGCCAAGGTCGCGATCGGGCTCGGCCAGCTGCGCGTCGACCGCCTTGTCCAGCCGGAACTTGTTGACGTGATTTTCGGCCAGCAGGACTTCGCCGAGCTCTCCCTCGGAGGCCACGAGTTCCGGCCCGTCTTTCTGCAGGTCGTCCGTCCATTCCCCCCAGTCGGCAACGATCTCGAACTTGCCTGTACTCGGCCCGTGGAGATTGACGAGCGGGCAGATCAGGCGCGCGTGCTGATCACCGTCTTGCCGATGAATACGCAGCTTGGTCAGCGTCGGAAGGCAGACGGGCTGCTGAGTCGCGTGGACCAGCACGAGTTCCCGATAGGGCGTGATCATCCAGTGGCGGCCCAGTGATGCGAGTTCTTCGACGAGGCTCGGGTTGTTGGTCCAGCCCGGCATGCCGAAGCTGCGCAGGAAGTCATTGCGGACGAAACTGGCGTAAGCGAGACGAACGATCCGGCCCTTCGCGACCGGCAGCGTCAGCATCCGTTCGGTGGCGTCCCAGCGCGGCAGGCCATCGTCGATGTAGTCTTCCCGGCAGGGCGGGTCGTCGAGTTTCGCGGGGCGTTCCTCGAGCACGATCTTCAGGCCCTGCCGCTCGGGCCATTTGCCCTCGAAGTGTACGAGCAGTGTTCGCTTGCCATCGGCATTTTCGTGAAGCAGGCAGCCCGGCCCCAGTTCGATCACGCCGTCGGGGCCGAAGTCCGTGGCGTTCGTGACTCCGGGCAACTCGGACCCGTCGAGTCCGCGCAGGGCGATCCCTTCGGCGGCGCCGTCCGGAAGATACGGTGCCTCGCCAATGTCCGGTCGATGAACGATGTACTGACCGCCACTCAGTCGCTCGCCGACGGGATTCTCCGGCGATGGCATGGCCGGTGGTAGCGCACTGGTCGTGGCGATTTTCTCCAGGCTCGCTGGCGTAATCAGCTCAGTGCCCGGCAGGTCATACAGCGACCCCGACTCGCGGGCTGAAATCTCGTAGCCCGTCTTGATGCGGTTCGGGTCCGAGAAAAACGGATCCAGCAGGCCATGCTGCTCGCACTGTTGCTGCGAGGACTTGGGCGGGACGATATGGCGGACGTTCGTGGGCGTGTACTCGAAGTCCCCGGACTCGGGTTCGCCGATCGCCAGCGCGAACTCGGGCGCGGACAGATACTCGGCCGGGCTGCTATCGAAGTTGCTGCGAATGACCATGCGTTCGAGGGATTCGCCTTCGCTGACTTGCGCCGCTTGTACAAGCGCCGGTGGATCCACCGGCTCGAAGCGCTGATAGTCGATAGCGTCGGTCGCGTTCTCGAGCGGGTCCAGCGACGGGTCGTCGACTTCCAGACTGTTGCCGGCGAGATCGACGAAGCGCGCGCGCAGCCGGTAGCTGCGGCCGAAGCGCAATCTCGGCAACGAGCCGGGAGCGGCCCGGAAGCGCGCGCTGACCCCGTTGCCAGTCGTGGCCTCGTCAGTCACTTCGGCCGACTCCTCGCCCTGCAACTGACTGTCTTCCACCTGACGCGCGCGCAGCGTGCGTCCCGGCAGGGGCGTGCAGAGACTCCAGCCGGTCCAGCGGAAGATCGACTCGTGCAGATAGTGGTCGTCGGGATTCGTGCTGGCGTCCGTCGACCGCGTCGTGGACGCGCCGGACACATAGCCTTCGTCCGGCGGCAGCACCAGTTCTTCGGCCGCCTTGATGAGGCGGTACTCGCCTTCCCGCGCGCAGAGCGTATGCCAGCGCGTCGGGATGCCATCGGCCGGCACGTCGGCGACATCGACCCGGTATCCGCGCATGACGTCCTCTGCGAACAGGACGACCGACTGCCCGTTGCCGGAGTCCACCATCTGGTTCTTGAGCGCCGCGGTCGCGGCCTCGGTTGCGGTTACGCTGGCGCGGTCGTGGCGGGCGACGCCAAGGCCGCCGGAGCGCAACGCGGCGACCGGCTGCCGGCGTCCGGTCGTGTAGGTCACTTCGCCGTCGGCCTGTTTCAGACTGAGGCTCTTGGCAACGAGGTTCTGGGCGCTGAGCAGAAAGCCCACCGTCTTCAGAGCTGCGCCGTCCGGATCGACCTGATAGACCTCGAAGTTGCTGCGCGGCTTGTCGGCGGCCGGGCCGCTCTGGTCCCGGGCATGCACGAGCTTGAGCAGGCCACGTTCGTGATCGGGAGTCCGCGGGCGGACGAGGAACCGTGTCTTGTCCGCTTCCCAGGCGGTCGCCGGTCGCTGGTCGGTACTCGCATCGTGCGTGCCGCCCCAGTCGATTTCGAGGCTGACATTGCCCGTGGCCGTGCCGCCGCCCGCGGCGAGCAGCGAGTCGACAGGGCCGTTGTCTTCGAGGACGCAGTCGATCACGAGGCCGAGCCGCCGCAGCAGCTGGGCGTAGTCCGCATAGGACGCAATGATCCGGTGGAAGTCGTACTCCGGCGCCGCCAGCGGCGCCGGGATGCCGGTGAAGCTTGGCCGGCGCATGGCGCGCTGGGCCGCCGTCGGCCGGGTGCGATGGTAGAAGCGATTCGCCTGGAAAAACGTGTACTCATCGGCGCCGTTGAACTGGGCCATGACGCTGGCGTCCGGCCCGCCGTTGGCGGGGTCGTGCCAGTCCGCGGGAAGCGCACGACGGTTGAAGCTGCCGCCGGCGCCGGGGAGCCCACCGTCCTCCGCGCCAGGCGCCGTGGCGGTACCCTTGTACACCCCACGCCGTCCGAACACTTTCCTGTCGATGCTCGCCTCAACCGACTTCTCGTAGTCCCCCAGAAAGCGCGAGAAGCCCGGTTGCGCGACTTCAATCTGGCGGTGACCGAAGTCCATTGTCTCGGTCCGGGTGCCCAGGTCCTCGATCATGTTTTTGAGCCCGGGATGGGCGTTGGACCATGGCAGCAGGGTTGGATGGGTCGTCGCCGCCTGCACTGCGAGTCGGCCGTAGCTGCGTCGCAGGAAGCCCATCACGTTGCGCACGGAGTAGGAGCGCAGGTTGGCGCGGCTCATGTCCTTGAACTCGAAGCCGGCCACGGGCGTGTTCTCGTCGAAGAGCTTCTGCCACAGAGCTGAGTCCGGCCTGTTGAGCGGCCGCAGGCCGGCGCCCTGCGTTCCGATACGCAGCTTGAAGCGGGCTTCGCTCAGTGTGCCTGGCCAGTCGAGGAACTCTCCGAACGCCCCGAGGCGCTGCTCGTTCGCGGCCTCGGGTGTCAGTCTCGGTGAGACGACGATGGACACCTGGAGTCGACCCGCAAGGTCGCCGTCGCTGACGCGCCCGTTCGGCAAAACGGTCCACAGTATGGTCTGCTTGGCCATGCTTACCTCCAGAGCACCCCCGCCTCAGGCGAAGGCCTCGCAGTACTCGCGCCAGGGATAGCGGCTGGTCTCGTCGATCGTGGCGAGTTCGTCGGTCAGGCTCAGGGACGGGTCGGGACCCATCATGTCGCGGAACGTCGGGTCGCCGTTGGAACCGGCGAACTTGCGTTCGCAGGTGATCGTCACGCTGCCCGAGAACACGAAGACCGAGATCTCGATCGTCAGCTCGGCCTTGCCCGTGCATTTGCCGCTCTCGAATTCGTAACAGAGCTCGAGATAGAGCTCGATCGAGGCCGAGATCAGGCCGAGGACGTCAACGTGACCGCCCAGCCGGAAGTAGCCGGTCAGCGAGGCCGCGTCTGCTTCCATGCGGTAGTAGATGCCCGCCATGACGTGGACGCCCCCGGAGGCGACGCCGAAATCGATGGAGAGGCTGGCGCCGAACTCGAAGGAGGCCTCCAGGATCTGGACGCCGTGCGGGTCGAGCGTGACGCCTAAGAAACCGCCGCCGCCGAACATGTAGACGGTCAGCGTGAAGGGCTGTTCCCGCGTGCAGAAATTGAATCGGACGCTCAGGGGCTGGCCGATAAAGGGCACGGTGAATCCCGCCCCGAGGCTCAGGTTGTTCAGGCTCATTACGCCGACCGAGATGCCGGGCAGTGCGACGTTGAAGCCCGCGTCGATCCCCTGTGCGGTGATGTCGAGATAGGGCGGGTCGGAGAAACCATCCAGCGGGATAAGGTCCCGCAGGGTCTCGACAAAACTCAGCGGCCCGACGAACTTGATGTCAGTGAGCAGGACGTCGACGTCCATCTTCGCCGCGCTGTCGACGCTGAATTCGATCTTCTCGAAGTTCAGCTCGAGGAAGCTGGCCGGCGCGATCAGGACCAGATCGAATTGTTTCAGGCCGCAAACGACACTGATCTTCGGCGCGCTCTGGCCGTTCTTTTTGACCTTTGCCTCGACGGCGACAAGAAAGCCCTTGCGGTCGTTGGCCCGGAAGATGACGTCGTCCCGGCTGGCGTCATCGGTGCCGCCGCTAAGGGTCCAGTGCTTGATCTCCGGATTCCAGTCGAAGCGAATCGTCAGTTCGTCGCCGGTGAGCATCTCGACGATATTCGTGACCGTGCCGAGTACTTCGCCGATTGCGCCCAGCGCGTTCAGCAGGACCGCGCGCGGCGTGCCGTCGAGCAGGCGGAAGTCGCCCAGCGCGGCGCCGAGCTGATCGACCCGGGTCTTGACCAGCTCGAGCAGCGCAGTCAGCGCCGCCGCATCCTCCAGCAACGCGGGAAGTTGCCCGGCGTTCCCGATGACCGCATGCAGCGCGTCATAGAGCGCAGTGGCGGCGTTGACGACCGACTCGAATTGTTCGAGGTCGGCCAGAGTGTCATCCAGCTGCTGGCCAAGGGACAGCAGCGACTGTCGCAGTCCGGCGGGCAGGCTGACGCCGCCGACGCTGGCATTGGCGGTCGTGATCAGCGCGGCGACGGCCGGTCGCGCGCCGGTAGCGGCCGTGCTCAGGGCGGCCAGTGCCGCCGCCTTGGCCGGATCGTCGAACGGGAGCCCCGCGATCGCGCCCGCCGCTGTCCTGACCTGAACGATCACGGATTCGACCTGGGCAAGCGCCGACTGCACCGCTGCGATCTGCGCGGCCGGCAGAGCCTGGGCCTGGCTCGCGAGATCGGTGCCGGTCGCGACAAACGACTGCACGGTGCCCTCGGCGAGGCTGCCGGCCTGGGCGTGCAGACCCGCGACCAGCCCGTACGCGCGGCCGAGCGCGTTGATGAAATCCTCGAGCGCCGTGCCGGCCTCGCTCACGAATTTGGGGACTTTCGCCGGGGCCTCGCCAATGTCCGCGACCAGCGAGATGATGTCCCCCAGTGGAATGCAGCCGAAGATCAACGGCAGGGGCAGGTCTTCGAGCGCCGGGATCGGCGAGTCGCCCGAGGCGGGGAAGCCGCTGCCGCCGGGCATCTGGCCGAGCCGGAACTGGGCGACGTCGCTCATCACCGGACCCGCTATTCGAGACAGGGCCCGCGGCATCAGATTGGGCTGTACGAAACCGCCGGAACGGTCGCCCTGGGAGGAGAAGTCGAGCTGCGCCATCCCCGACTCTTCGACCACCGAGATAAAAACCTGACCGGCGTTAACAGTGGGATTCGCGCTCGTGCCGAAGCCGTGTTGCTGATAGACGGGGTCCCACTCCAGCTTGTTCCCGGCAGCGCTCTGGGTGAGATGGGCGAGGGGTGCGATCTGCGCCCTCAACGAATCGACCTTCGGGAAGAACAGCGGGCGATTGAGGCCATCGCTGGCGCTGCGTAGCGCCGCGTTGTTTTCCTCCGCCTCCCCGCTGAACACCACGGAATCGGCCTGCACGGAAGTGTCGCCGGACTTGAGACTGGGGGCCAGCGCAATGCGCTGGCGTTTCATGGGCACCTCGCGCAGAGCGTCGCGGCTCGTGTATTCCGCCCGGGCAACACGGGCAAAGAACTCGCCGCGGCCGAAGTCGGGCTGCAACGAGCCGTTCACCGATGTCCTGGGGCACGCCAGCGTGTTGTCCATGAACACCATCGGCAGATCGAAGGCCACCGGCCGGCCGTCGAGATCGGTGGCCACGCACTGGAACCGGAACGGCTGGGTGCTGGTATGCGGCCAGAACATGAGCTGGCCGTAGTACTCGCCGGGAACTTCCTGCAGCCACTTGAAGAACCGCTTGCGCTTGACGACACGCGACGGCGCCGTCTCCGGCGGGTCGATGTCGGGCGTCACGCGCGTGAGGATTCGAACGCTGGAGAAGGGGAACTGATGGCTGTAGATACGCGAGCCGGAAGTGTTTCCGAGGCCGGCATATTCGGGTCCGTCGTAGCGCCTTACGGGTTCGCGTACGACGATGAACATGCGCTGGCGCAGATAGGCCGGGTTGCCGTGCAGGGGGTTGTTACGACTGCCGCTTTGGTGGAATTTTCGCTCGGTGACCTTCACGAGGGAAACACGGTGGCCGAAGGGGTAGAGGAAACCGCGATAGACCACGCGCACATAGTGGTCGCGGGCCATGCTGGCGCGATGCACCCACTCCTCGACCGACAGTCCGGGCGGCTCCCAGCCGCCGCGGGAGTCGAGCCAGCCGCCGAGGGCGGAGAGCATCAGCAGGTTGGTCTGTACGGGCAACGGCAGGTAGTTGGACTGCGTGAAGTTCGAGGAGAGATGGACGAACTGATAGCGGTCGAAGTCGTTGAGCGGCGCGCGGAACGGATAGTTGTCCGGATCAGGGATGTCGCCGCCGCCGGGGAAAGTGTGCGCGTCGCTCATCGGCGGCGCATTGGCCGCGTTCTGGTGGGGGTCGCGGGATCGCGCCCATACGGCCCGCAGCGTCCGGCGCGAATCCGCCGCCGGTGGTTCGACCGCGTTGCCGTCCTTATCCGGCGCAACGAGGCGCGAGTGCCACAGTTCGGTGTGTCCCGTAGCGCTCGAGTGGACGGGCGCGTCGGCGTGGCGCCAGCGTTCCCCCGCATGGGGCGCGACGATCAGGTGCCATGGCAATTCGATGGCGGTCTCAACGCTTGACGGCCGATGAGGCCGCGGCGGCTTTGCCCGTCGGATCCCGGGCACGACGGGCCGGGCGCGGCGCGGCAGAGGCTTCATGGCGACGCCGCCGGCCATGTGGCGCAGACGCAGCGTGGCCTCGTCTCCCCGGCCGGCAACGATCGCGCTGCGGGTGGCGAAGCTCGCCAGCGCCGCCCTCACGGCGGGCGAGACTTTGCTTAGACGTCCCGCCTGAAACAGCTTGTCCAGGTGGATCGCAAAACGCCGCGCCGGCGGCGGGAGCGCGTTATTGGGGACCCGCAGCGCGAGTTCCCGACAGGCCGTCAGGACCCCCTCGAGCGTGTAGGGAATATCGAAGTCCGCCGGGACCCGAAAGACAATGCGCGACTCACCCGCGGCGCGTGCCCGGATCGGCGGCTCCCGGGGCTCTTCGCTGGTGCTGATTTGCTCGTCAGCGGGCGCTTCGTCGCTGACGTCGCCATACTCGCCGCCCGTGTCGGCCTCGGCCAGTTCGTTCTGGGTCTTCGTACCGGCGGGCTTCTGTTCGTAGAAGGCCTCTTCGGTAATCGCCTGGGGCGGGAAGTGCAGAATCAGATACCCCGCCCCGCGGCCGGATGATTTGACCAGCCTCGGCGCTTTGCCCGCGTCGCCTGGCTGGATCGTGAGGTTGCGGCGCTCGATCCGGAGCGCCAGCAGGTCTTCTGCTCGCACGACCGGGTCCCCCGGGCGACCGGCGTCGAACAGATTGCCTATCGGTTTCGGCCCGCGTGGCCGCAACGGCGGCCGGCTTGGCAGGCCGGGCCGGACAGTGATGCCGCCCACCGTACCGGCGGGGCTCGTGGGGTTTCCGGCGCGCGGAATACGCGGATTCGGGCCGGAACGTCGGCGCCCGTTGCTCATTCTCCCTCCCAGGCGTGATCGCCCAGTCAGTCAGGCCTTGCTGGTTCCCGTTCGGAGAAAGCCGTCCCGGCATCGTCGTCAGATCTGTTCGGCGAACGAACCACCCTCAGGCAATCCGGGTTCGGCGGCGTCGCGGTCGCCCGGAAGGGTGCGAATCCGTATGACAAATCGCTCATGATTGCTTTATCGCCTTCGAGAAGGCCGGGTCAGTGCAGGAGGGCATCCCTGCCGCCTGTCCTTTCAGCCTAGACCACCGGTCAAAAACTCGCCACCTGCGCTGCGGCGGAAAAAGCGTCATTGCCGGGTATCACAGAGCTCTGCGCTGCAGGCGGAAATCTGCGATCGAGCGGTTTTTGATCAGTGAGGAGCGGCTTCGGCGTCCGCTT
>Ga0316189_10006478_pt1 | contig 11138 bp, 8 predicted proteins | sample LowCovwburrow_MG_FD_204930 | JGI IMG/M metagenome (GOLD analysis project Ga0316189, IMG submission 204930) | Coastal sediment microbial communities from Maine, United States - Lowes Cove worm burrow | ecosystem: Environmental > Aquatic > Marine > Coastal > Sediment | place: USA: Maine... | reverse complement strand
GCCGCGCAAAATAAAAGAGGCCCCCGTTCCCGAAGGCCTCTTCATGTCCGACTTAGTCGGGACTTAGCTTAACTGCCAGCCGGTCGCGACACACCTACGTGGATATCCACGCGGCGGTTTAATGCCTGACCTTCACTGGTGTCATTGCTGGCCACCGGCTCCGTTTCACCCTTGCCGCTGACGTCGATAATAGAGCCATCGACACCCTGGCTGACCATATACTCGCTTACCGCCATGGCCCGCCGCTCAGACAGCCCCTGGTTGTAATCCGCAGGGCCAATGCTGTCGGTATGTCCGACCACGTCGATGTCGCCGACTTTGATGCCGTGGCCCTTGATGTACTCGCCCAGTTTCTGTAGCTCCGCCTTACCCTGGTCTTTCAGCACGGCCTTGTCGAAATCAAACAGGGCGGTGGCCGCCACTGAATGCTTTTCATACTGCAGCGGTGCCAGCAGAGCGCCTGTCACGAAGGCAGCCATGGCATCAGCAGATGCTATATCGCCCGCATTCACCGAACTGTCGCAACCGGCGTTATCGGCAATCGCTGCGATGAGCGCATCACCGGTGGTGTTGTCCCCGACTTTTACCGTATGCAGGCACAGGTTGTTTGCATGTTGTGCCTTCAGCTTGCTGACTGCACCCGAGACTGGCCCTGCACTGACCCACTTGAAATCGCTCACGAGGATAACGGCAATGGAACCGGTTTCACTGCTGAGCATTTCCGCTGCGGCATCGATACCCTCTGACATTGGCGTGGTGCCGCCGGCGCAGGTAACAGCGTTCAGCGCATTGGAGAAATCACCCGCTTGATAGGGGGTGAGGCCGTATACGGCTTTTGCCATACCGCCGCTGAAGCAGCGGCCAGAGCCAGTGCCGAAGGTCACCATGCCCGCATCATAGCCCAGCGCAGGAACGGTGCTGTTGAAGCTTGCCACGACATCTTGCGCCGTGTGCAGTTTGGGGCGGTCCATGTAGTCTTCACCCATTGAGGAAGACGTATCGAGGATCACAACAAAGGAGTCGACCTTTGGGGCGTAGCCGTCGGTGTCAATGACTGCCGGTTGTACCGATGCGGGCGTATAGGTGGGCGCGCTGCCGCAAGCCGCCAGTAAGGCGATTGAGGATGCCGCTACGCAGCTTAGTAAGTGGCGTCTGTTCATGCTGTTCTCCCTGCCGTTTGAATGCCTGCCAGTTCCCGACGCGAGACCTGTGCAGAACCCTGAAAAAGGGAGGCAATGATATATCCTTCCCGAGGGTCTAGGCAAGCTTACCTCGCTGCGGGTATGCCCCGCGTTGACCTCAATCAACTTGCGTAAACGCAGGGGTCGTCTAATCTAGATGAATAGTGTGACGTCGAGCGGTTTGTGTCCGTTCGACCATTTTTCATTTAGACCCACATTAGGGAGATTCCTGCATGGACGTAACGAGTTTGGTTATATTTCTGGCGATAGGTGCCGTGGCCGGTTGGCTCGCCGGCCTAATTATGAAAGGCGGTGGTCTGGGTTTGATAGGCAATATCGTTGTCGGTGTTGTGGGGGCTGTGGTTGGTGGCTTTCTGTTCGGCGCCCTTGGCCTTTCCGCCAGCGGCCTGATCGGTTCCATCATCACGGCCACAGTGGGCGCCGTCGTTTTGCTCTTTATCATCGGCATTATTAAAAAGGCCTGAAGTGGCTGTCGCCGGCGCGCGTTGTGACGCATGATCGCGCCGCCGGCCAATGATGAACAAGGCATCTGTGGCTCAGGCGCGTGGTCGTCCTGCAGCGCGGGCCACGCCTGAGCGCGGCTGCGGCCGGGGCTCGCGTCAGCGCGGTAAGCGGCTCTGACGAGCGTGGCACCTACCGTCCCAGGCAATCGCTAACGCTTCGGCGCAACGCTGCCTGGCCGTGCGCCTGGCCTGCGGGTTGATATCGATGAAAGAAGATGTGATAAAAGTATCCAGGGACTTCTGGAATATCCGCGGCGCTTTCAGGATAGGCGGTGTGGTCGATATCAGGACGCAAACTTCACTGGTCAGGCTTGGCAGCGGCAATTTCGTATTTCTGGATTCCTATTCGCTCAGTGAGGCTGCTCGACGGCGTATTGAAGAGATCGTGGGCCCGGACTCAGAAATTGAGGCCATCCTTAACCTGCATCCCTTCCACACCGTACATGTTGCGAACATGCATGAAATGTATCCGCGGGCGACACTCTACGGCACCAGCCGACATTTACAGCGGTTTCCCGAGCTACCCTGGGCACAGGCATTGACCGAGGAGACGGCGTTGCACGAGCTTTATGGGGGTGATTTCGCGTTCTCGGTACCCCGCGGGGTCGACTTTATTTCCAGTAACCAGAATATCCATTTCTCCTCGGTGCTGGCTCTGCACCGCAGCTCGGCGACGATCCATGTAGACGACACGCTCATGTATATTAAACTGCCGGCGCCGATGCGATTGCTGGGCGTAAAAGACGCGCTGAGTTTTCATCCTACCCTGTCGCTGGCACTGCAGAAGCGCGCCGGTGCGGTGGCGGAATTCAGGGATTGGGCGACCTCTGTTATAGACGACTGGCCCGCAGCGCAGAACGTCTGCGCAGCGCATACTGCGCCTTTGCTGGGACGGGCCAATCCGGGCGCTCCTGTCCGCGAGCGCCTGCAGCAGGCCTTGCACAGGTGTGAGACCCGGCTTTGTGCCCATGAAAAGCGCTATGGCTAAAGCTGGCGCAGGGCGAGCCGTTTCATTACGTCCACCTGGGATAACAGGCCGATAACCCGATTGTTCTCAACGATAGCCAGCGGTGAGTTCCGAGTGGTCAGTGCCAGTAGTGCCTGATTGGCATCGGTATTCGGCGCCAGCGTCTGCGCAGCCAGATCACTGCGCATGACCTGGCCGACAGTGGTGGAGGCACGCTCAGCCTCGGGGATAGCCTTGACCTCCTCCAGGGTGATCAGACCAATCAATTGGGAATCCTCAACCACCGGCCACAGGAGCTGTGAGCTCTGCAACAAGTGCTCGTCGATAAAATCTGCCAGGCGCAATTGGGCGGGCACCGTCTCAAAGTGTGCGCGCATCAGGTCACGCACCGTCACCCCCCTGAACTGCTCGCGCAATACCAGCTGCTTGTAGCTCATTGAAGCGGCATTGGCCAGGAACCAGCCGATCAGCAACAGCCACAGGCCCTGCACGACCATGCCTGACAGGGCCTGCATGACGCCCAGAATCATCAGGAACCAGCCAAACAGTCGGCCGCTGTCTGAGGCCACCTGAGTTGCTCGGCGCAGGTCACCGCTTATCCACCAGATCAGCGCACGAAAAACCCGGCCTCCGTCGAGCGGAAAGCCCGGTATCATGTTGAACAATCCCAGCACCACATTGACCGGGCCCAGCCACAGCATCAGGGTGGCCAGGGGCGAAAGACCCGCGAGTGCCTCCTCCCGGTTCTCAGTGAGCAAACTCGAGAAGTTCTCTCCCGCCAAACCGGTGCCCAAAAAAATGAAGGTAATGCCGAGCACGAGACTGGTCATGGGACCTGCGATCGCAATCAGCAATTCCGCTCGTGGTTCCCGGGGTTCCTCTTCCATTTGTGCGATACCGCCAAACAGGAACAGGGTGATACGCTTGACTTCTATGTCGAATCGACGTGAAACCAAGGCATGTGCCAACTCGTGGGCCAGCACCGACGCGAAGAACAGCAGACCTGCAGCAACTGCAGTCGACCAGGTGCTGCCGGCCGGCCAGTCGGGATGCCAGTCCGGGAATACCTCTGCCCCCAGCAGATAGACCAGCAATACAAAAATAAGCACCAGGCTCGAATCGAGATAGACGTCAATGCCGAATATCGCCCCCACGCGCAGGCCGCCGCGATTGGCTGGTGCGCCGGGCGGCGCTTCGGGGTGCTGTTGCCGAGGTGAAGTCATAGTCGCTACTTGCCAGGCTCTGTCTGTTGGTCGGTATCATTGCCGGACTCGGCGCTCAGGCCCGGTATCGCCCTCGCAGATAACTGCTGTATTGTTCCAATAATACCCTCTATATCGACGGGTTCAGCGCTGTTCACCCCTATCGACCAGCGCTGTTCATCGTTATCTAATGGCTCCCAGTTTTGCAACTGGTGTTCGAGAATCCGGATATCGGCATCTGATACGCCACGCTCCCTCTCTACAATGCGCTGGCGCAGCACTTCTGCGGGGGCGCGGATTTCCACGATAATGTAGGGCACCATCAGGTCCCTGGCAAGGGACTCAAAGTCCACCCTTTGCTCTCGGGTAAGAAAGGCTGCATCCACGATGACGCTATAGCCATCCTCTATGATTGCGCCGGCCAACTGCTCGAGCTTTTGGTAGGTTTTGCGGGTCGCGCCTGGAGAATAGACACCCGACACGGGTTCACCCGCGTCGGCCCGGGTCGGTTCGAGTTTGAACAGGCGTTTGCGTTCCACGTCAGAACGAATCCGAATGGCGCCCAGCCGATCGAGCAAGCGTTTGGATATTGTGCTCTTGCCCGAAGCGGATGCGCCCTGCATTATGATCAGTGTCGGTCTTTGTCGGCACGTGTAGCCGTGTGCCAGCGCGAGATAAGTTTCAAATTCCTTGCGGCAGGCCTTGTTCTCTCGGGCCTCGAGCGTATTTTGCGCCAGTCGCAGTGCGGCTACCTTCGCCCTAACCAAGGCCCTGTAGCAAAGGTAGAAAGGCAGAACGGCCAGGCCGGAGAAATCGCCGGTGATTTCCAGGTAGGTATTCAGAAACCGGTTGGCCAGGGCAGATTGCCGGTGATCATGCAGGTCCATCACCAGGAAGGCGGCATCGCTCATGACGTCGATCCAGCGCAGCTCTGGATTAAACTCGATACAGTCGAAGGCCACGGGTTGATCCTGGATTAGCAGCAGGTTGCGCAAATGCATGTCGCCGTGACAGGCGCGAACGAACCCGTCACGCTTTCTTTGTTCAAATAAACCGCGCAGTTTGGCAAATTCATCGACTGCCCATTGCTCCAGCGCATTGAGTGCACCGGTGTAATCCCCGTCGGGCATATTACGCCGCAGCTGACCAAAGTTCTCCTCGACCGGGCGAAAGACGGCTGCCGCACTGCCAAAATCGCTAGCGGGATCTGCTATTGCGGTGGCCTGGTGAAACCTGGCGATCATCTCGCCGATCTGTTCCATGTGTCGCGCCCGCAGCGTGCCTGCAAGTAACATGTGGTCCAGCTGGCAGTCCTGGGGAAACTGCACCATCTTGACGGCATATTCGAGCACCTCACCGTCGCCGGACAGCGTCGGTTTACCGTCAGCCTGCCCGATTGCAACGACCTCCAGGTAGATGGCCGCCGCCATGTGGCGGTTCAGGCGCAGTTCCTGTTCACAATTGTGGCGCCTCTTATCCAGTGTGGAGAAATCGAGAAAGCCAAAATTTACGGGCTTCTTGATTTTATAGGCAAATTCGCCGGTGAGTATGACCCAGGAGATATGCGTTTGAATCAACTGGATGTCCCCGACCTCGTGGTTGTAAACGGCAGGGTCCAGCATGCTGTTGATATCAAACTTCATCGAAATCTTGTTTTGCGACAGGGGATAGCTGTGCTGCTCACTCCGGTTTGGTGAATACCAGAATGAAGCGATCAGTTCTGCCTCGCACCGAGGGGTCGAAAACCATGACGGTGTAGTCGTCATCGGGATTACGCAAGGCATCCGAGCTGCCCGCCAGGATAAAACCATGGCTCAGGATGTCTGCGGTGGCAAACTCCGGGTCGATACGGTGTAGATCCTGGGCATCACGCTTGCCGCTGCCAGGGGCCGCGGCATGATCGACGATAAGGAAGCGACCACCGGGTTTTAACGCGGTATAGATTTGCCCGAGGAAATCGCCGGGATCGATGGCACGCCAACCGTTCTTCTCATCCACATGGTAGATGTCGTGGTAGGACATCACGATCAGCGCAGCGTCGAGTTGGTTTTCGCCCAGGTCGAGATCCTCCGCCTCGCGGTCGTGGATGACCACGCCAGGCAGCTCTCTGCCCTCTGTGCGCTGTGCCAGTGCCTTGCTGGCGAATTGTTTATAGGCGGCGTTATTGACCAACAGGACCTGGCCTTCAGCACCCACGATTGTGCCCAGCAGTTCGCTGTAGTAGCCGCCTCCTGCCCAGATGTCCGCCACGCGGTCCCCGGGTTGTAACTGCAGCAGGGGAATAACGGCATCGGGCCGGCTGCGCGCATCGCGTTGCAGATCCGCGGCCAGTCGCCCTGGCTGGTTCATTGCCTCCTGCACAGAAGCGCCCTGGCTGGTCAGCGCAGTGAGCCCCAGGATGAGCAGCAGCAATTGCCAACTCTTCATAACGAGTCCTCCCGACGTGTTTCCACTATAGTCTCGCCGCGTCGTTGGGGCAAATGGGCCCGGGGTCACGCGGGCACCGAGAACCTGCCTGACTAGAACCTGCTTGACTAGAACCTGCTGGAAAAGACCAGGCCGACCACCGGGGCCGTGTCGAAGTCGGACTTGGCCACAACGCTGCCGCGCGAGTCTTCCTTGCGCAGACTGCCGGCAAATTCAGCACCCAACAGGGCGCTGACGGTTGTCATTGGCCAGGGCGTATAGGTCACGCTCAGCAACAGCGGCAGGCTTTTGTCTTGACCTATGCCGTCGGCGGAATGACCGTCGTCATCCAGGGCAAAGCGCGTTTTTTCATAGCGAGCCGTTAGCCCAAGCCGAAACTTGTCAGTCAGCTTGTAATCCAGGGTAAGACCGGGACCCTGGGAAGCGGCCATGCCCTTTCCGGTATGGAGCGAAATCTGGTCGGTAATTTTCCAGTCTATCAGCAGCAGCGGAAACACATTGTTACCCCCACCCAGTTCCGAGAACCAGCCGAAGCCCGGACCCAGCGTCAGCCTGTCGGAAAATTTCCAGCCCGCCGCGGCCAGCAGACCCTCGGTGCTACCGTCATCCACGCTGGCACCGGACTCGCTGTAGCTGCGCCAGCTCGGAATCAGGATGACATCGGCGCGCTCATCGGGCGAGAACCGGACCGGCAGTGAAACCCGATAATCGCGGATGTCTCCCCAGGGCCTGGTACCTCCGACCCTGGCCTCGGGCGAGAAGTCGTAGCTTGTATCGCCAACCCCAAGCGAGAGTGAGACGCTGGTGCGCCGATCCCAGGCATAGCCCAGGCTCGGCTGGATGAAGGCTCGACTAACGTTGAAGTCGCCTTCCCCATCTTTGAAGTTGGCATCAAACTGGTGCAGTGCGCCGCCCGAGATGCCCCAGGCCCAGGGCCCCCTGGGTGGATTGGCAGCGCCTGGTTGTGACCACGCCGATGCCCCGAGGAAAAGAAAGACCGTGAGTGCAACTCGGCCCAGGTTTGCCAGATAGTGGAGTTTCATTACCGATTAACCATTTGGAGGCCGGGCGCAGCGTTGTCAGACCGGTGCGCGGTGCGGCAGGGTGAGGGATGATATTGGGCTGAATACGCATGCTGGCGCCAGTCAGATCACCGGATGATCCAGGCTAACTGACAGTCTGCACATCAAAGCGCATAGCTGTGGTCCAGCGGTCTGCTATAGTAGTGTGAATCACGCCTTAGCGCGAGCTGAAGAGATACCAACTATGTCACAACGTTCACAATCCCAAAGCGCTATCCCGCGTTTTGACGTAGTGATCGTAGGAGCCGGTTTCGCGGGCATGTACTTGATCCATCGCTTGCGCCGTGAGGGTTTTACTGTGCGCGCATTCGAGGCCGGCAGCGATGTGGGGGGCACCTGGTACTGGAACCGCTATCCCGGTTGTCGAGTGGACGTGACCAGTCCCGAATATTCCTATGAGTTTTCTGATGACCTGCAGCAGGAGTGGGAGTGGAGTGAACGATATGCCACTCAGCCGGAGCTGCTGCGTTATGCGCAGCACGTGGCCGATCGTTTTGATCTGCGCAGGGATATTGCGTTTCACACGCGGGTCACCGGCTCCGCGTTCGACGAGGGTAACGGGCGCTGGACTGTCAGCACTGACCAGGGGGACACCGTTTCAGCGCAGTACCTGATACTCGCTACCGGCCTGTTGTCGAGCACCCATCTGCCACCCATTCCCGGTATAGAATCTTTTTCAGGCGAGATTCATCACACCGGGCAGTGGCCCCACGAACCGGTCGATTTCAGCGGGAAAAAGGTCGCGGTGATCGGCACCGGCTCCTCGGCCTGCCAGGCGATCCCGTTGATTGCGGAGCAGGCCGAGCACCTGAGCGTGTTCCAGCGTACGGCGAACTATGTGATTCCCGCGCACAACAGGCCGCTGGATGCACAAACCGTGCGTGCCATCAAGGCGAATTATCGGGAGTTCCGGGAGCGCAACAAGACTTACGCCTTCGCTTTTTTCTTCAAGGAGACCAATAAATCAGCGCTCGAAGTCAGTGAGCAGGAGCGTGAACAGGCCTACGAGGACGCCTGGCAGGAGGGCGGTCTGATGTTTCTCGGCGTGTTCAACGATCTGCTTCAGAGCGAACAAGCCAATGCGACTGCCCAGGACTTTTTTCGCGGCAAGTTACGCGAGATCGTCCAGGACCGGGTAACCGCTGAACAGTTGATGCCTGACTTCAACCTGGGGTGTAAACGACTGATTGTTGGTACCGACTACTACGAAACCTATAACAGGGACAATGTCAGTCTGGTGAGCATAAAGGATTCGCCGATTGAGCGGATTACCGCCAACGGAATCGTGGTGGCCGGAGAAGAATACGCAGCGGATACCATAGTTATGGCGACGGGATTTGACGCAATCAGCGGTTCCATCCTGGCCATCGATATACAGGGCCGTGACGGCCTGGCTGTGCGCGAAAAATGGGCGGAAGGGCCTCGCTGTTACCTGGGTCTGATGACCGAGGGTTTCCCCAACCTGTTCATTATCACCGGACCTGGCAGCCCGTCAGTGCTCAGCAACGTGATCAAATCCATAGAGCAGCACGTCGATTTTGTCGCTGACTGCATCACCCATATGCGTGCATCGGGCAAGGCCGTGGTCGAGGCCACCGCCGAAGCCGAAGCCGACTGGGTAAGCCACGTGGATGAGATCGCGACAGCCACCGTTTTCAAGTCCTGCAACTCCTGGTACCTGGGATCGAATATTCCAGGTAAGCCAAGAGTTTTCACCGGTTACGTGGGCTGGCCGGAGTATGCTGCGGAACTGGACGACATTGTTCGGGATAATTATCGCGGTTTCGTTATCAGCTAGGCCCGACGCGCGGGTTCTCGCAGGCCGGGCCGCCGCCAGGCCTGAGGGTCAAACGTAGCCCGAATCCTTGAGCTCCGCGATAATCAGTTTCTGGATCGCGGTCTCCTTAAGGTCAGCCGGATGATCCAGCTTCATGCGGGCAAGAAACGGCGCGGCGTTCTCTGGCGGTGCCTTGGCGGATCCCACGGCGTTGGCCAGGGTTTTGAACAAAGTCCGTCGGGAGCCCATTTTGACTTTCAATTTCTGCAGCACATCGGCAAGTACCAGCTCTTCCGAGGTAAAGTCCGTACCGAAGGGAAATTTCGGGAACAGTCCCTCTGGTTTCAACCGGGATACAACCCGTTCCAGCCGTTCCGGGGTGTTATTGCGATACTGCTGGGGTATCTCGTAGTCTGCTGGGATCTTGCCTGCGTCCTTGGCTTTCTGAAGCAACTCTTCCTGGAACCTGGAGTCGGCAATGTTCAGCAAACGGGCAATGACATCTTTTTCACGTTGGCCACGCAGCATGGCCACGCCGTACTCGGTTACAACGATATCGCGCAGGTGGGCGGGAATCGTCGTCTGTCCATAGTTCCACACAATATTGGATGACACCTTGTCGCCCTTGCTGCGAGTGCTGCGACACATCAGGACCGACCGTCCGTCCGCCAATGCATGCGCCATCGCCACAAAATTGTATTGCCCGCCGACCCCGCTTATCTTGCGACCGTCTTCCAGGCCATCCGAACAAGCAGCTCCCAGAAGCGACACCATGATTGTGGTGTTGATAAACCGGGCTTTAAGACGCTGCAGGCGGGCGATCTCCTCACATCCATACAGCTGGTTGACATAGGCGATATCTGTCATGCAGATCTTCTTGGCTTCCTCCTCAGGCATGCTGCGCAATTGCTCGTACATGGCCTGCGGGCCCAGGAAGAAGCCGGCGTGCAGGACCACGCCGCCTTTGAGCTGCTCACCCAGGCAGGATTGCTGAATCTCCTGCAGAGCTTGTTTGTCTTCCAGGTCCGCTTTTATGCGGGCTCCGTCGGCACTGCATAGTTCGCCCTCCTCAAGCGAAACCGTGTCTTTGAAGACACCAAATTTCTTGAGGAATTGCAGGTCGTCCTCATCGATTTTGCCATGAATTACGCCTTCCCTGAGAAGCGTTGCCAGGGTGTCGGGGGTTACGCCCGAGCTGACTTTGCCCTCATTGATCAGTCTTTGCAGCCTCGCGTCATCATACACCGCGCGCTTGAGAATGCCGTGATTGTAGAGGTGGCGGAAGCCATCGGCGAACATCTCGGTAGAGCCGTACAATCCCTGTTCGAACGGTTCGATGCCACCGACGCGTTCAACGACGTCACCGAATTTGTCCAGTATGCCTACCTCGGCGAGGGTTTCCCGATAGCGTTGGTTTTGCTCGTGGCGCATGATACAGCCATAGGTGATGGCATCACCCAGCGAGCCGATGCCAATTTGCAGTGTTCCACCGTCGGGCAACAGAGTGCTGGCGTTCAAGCCAATCATGTAATCCGTGGTGTCGACAGCCGGAGAGGGCGGTCCAAGCAGTTTGTGGTTGTATTGGGGCGCGTCCAGGATAAAGTCATAGGTTTCTGGCGGCACGATGGCGTCGTTGTACATGAAGGGGAGTTCATCATTGACCTGTCCAATGATGGCCACCGGTTTCCCCTGGTCCCGCAGTTCCTGCAGTCGGGGAAGAATGTCCAGCGCATAGGCGTCACCGCTCATGCTGTAAACCAATTTGCCATCGATGACCTTTTTGCAGGTCATCTGGCTGAACACATTGCAGCCTTGTTCCACCATATCCCTCAGCCAGTGCGTGAAATTGCTGTACACGTAGTTTTGCTGGGCATGGGCATTGTTCATATACGTGCCAGCTTGCAGAAAGACCTCCACGATTTCGATATTGTCCGGCAGCTGACCCTTCTTGTAGGGCGCAACATAGTCCAGCTCCGGA
>Ga0316189_10006476_pt1 | contig 11138 bp, 10 predicted proteins | sample LowCovwburrow_MG_FD_204930 | JGI IMG/M metagenome (GOLD analysis project Ga0316189, IMG submission 204930) | Coastal sediment microbial communities from Maine, United States - Lowes Cove worm burrow | ecosystem: Environmental > Aquatic > Marine > Coastal > Sediment | place: USA: Maine... | reverse complement strand
AAGAAGATATTAATCTGAAAATGCTTGATGACAGTTTTAGTCTGGCAGCGCCCAGAGACGACTTTGATTATGTAACCACATCGGCGTTTTGTTGCCCGGTTGATTCGAAAGAGGCCAAGGCGAAATATGATGATGGTGTTCTCAAGATTACTGTTCCTTTCAAAGATTCAATGGAAGGTGCCTATCAAGTCGCCGTCAAATAAATTCAAAATCCGACCGCGGAACTATTAAAACCGATGATAGATAAAAGGCAGCGCTCTGAAAAGGGCGCTGCCTTTTTTACATGAGATAAAATTTTTGCCACCAAGGCACTAAGACGCGAAGTTAAATTATAATAAGCAGTTATTGTTTATGTCTTTGTGCCTTAGAGCCTTTGATCTGATTGCAGCCATCATGAGGGACCCTTTTGCCGGCATCGGAAAACCGGAGCCGTTGAAGTTCATCCTTTCAGGGGCCTGGTCTCGCCGCTTAACACAGGAACACCGTATTGTTTACACCGTCGGCGACGATCGAATCGATTTATTACAATGCAGATATCATTATTGAAATTTCATATTCAGCCCTCACATTATGCTCTGATAGATTTAATCCCTGTAACCCTCACCTTAAGACTGCAAGATGAAATAAAAAGCCTGTCTATGTGTTTAATCGTAATATATATTTGACGATAATCTAAATTTTTGTTAACTTGAGTTAACGGAAATAAAAAAACATGTTAATTTTAAATTATGAACTAACCTCATGATTGACTTAAGCCAACTTTTTAGCATTCAAGATAATCTTTTGAAACAGGTTCCGCGCGATTTTAAAAGGTTCCTTTATGGGAAGATCAATTGGAAAAACCGCCTTATTGGACTTATTGGCGGTCGAGGAACCGGTAAGACAACGCTTTTACTCCAGCATTTGGCGGAAGCAGGACCCGGTTCCCCAAATTATCTTTATATCTCAGCAGATCACATTCGAGTCGAGGCCCTTGGCATTTATGAAATCGCATCCCGGTTTTTCCAAATGGGTGGAGAGGTCATTGTAATAGATGAAATTCACAAATACGATGGGTGGCCGCAGGAGATCAAAAATCTTTATGATGCCTTCCCTAAGGCACATATCCTTTTCTCGGGTAGCTCTTCCCTTGGGTTGCAGCTTGGGAAGGCAGATTTATCGAGGCGTGCAGTATTTTACAACCTGCCGGGACTTTCTTTTAGAGAATACCTTTATCTAAGCGAAGAGATAGAGTTTCCCATTATAGAATTTAAAGATTTGCTGAGAGATCACTCGTCTTTTTCTTCTGATATTGTGGCGGAGGGCCCAGTGCTGAGACATTTCCAGAACTACATTGATCACGGCATTTATCCTTTTTTCATGGAAGGTACGGAAGAATACTCGGAAAAGCTTAGTAACATAATCGAAAAGGTTCTATATGAAGATATTGTGTCAACGTCAGGTATGAAATCTATGAATGTACCGATATTAAAACGCATTATCTGGCTTGTTGCCACTTCATCACCATTTAAACCCAATTTCGAAAAAATATCAAAAAATCTGGGTATTTCAAAACCTTCTCTCTATATTTATTTGGACTACCTGGAAAAATCAGGTCTGTTGTCCGGTGTCATGGCTCAAGGGGCTGGCTCAAAACTTGCGCGAAAACCGGCGAGGATCTATTTGGATAACACGAATCTGTTGAGAGCCGTATCCGGCGAACTCAGCAGGGAAGACCCCTTTGGAACAATCCGGGAAACGTTTGTGCAGCATCAGTTAGACAGCGCCGGCTTTCAGCTGCGTATACCAGAAAAAGGAGACTTCCTCATCGAAAACGAATACCTGTTCGAGGTCGGTGGACGCAGCAAGGGAAAACATCAGATCACCAATAAAAAAAATGCTTACATTCTAAAAGACGATATCGATATCGGATTTGGTAATGTAATTCCAATGTGGCTGATCGGTTTTTTATACTGACATTATTCGATATACCTTATATTAGAGTTTCTTCTTCGATGAGACTGGCCGTCCTCCTGGCGAGTAAATTTTTCAGGACAGCGGCGGGGCTTACACCTGACACCTATATGAAACATTAAATTATCAGGGTGCTTGTTACCCATCAGAGGCCTTTTTTCCGGTATATCCGGGTTCGGCCTCACGAGGAATCCTCAGTGTCTTTGTTCATTCTTTTCCCAATAATTTTTGCGGCCTCCCTGGTTCTGACCATGGTGGGGCTTGGTGGTGGTCTTATTTTTTCGCCACTTTTCATCTTGCTTCAATTTCCGGTCCACACGGCGGTATCGGCATCCCTTTTTTTAAACGGTATTGCGGCCGTTTCAGCAGCTATTACTTACTTTCGCAAGAAAATGGTCGATGTGAAAATTGGTCTGCCACTGATCATCTCCTCATCCCTTTTTGCGCCACTGGGTGCATATGCAACGTCGAAAGTCAATCTGCGACTTTTTACCGCCATTCTTGCCGCGGTCATCTTGTTGGCTGCCGTCCGGATGATCTTTTCCAAAAAAAAAGAAAGTGAGGGCAATGATATTTCCAATGTCCACAGGATCCTCGGCGGGAGCGTTATCGGTATGGTCATTGGATTTGTCGCCGGGTTGCTTGGTATCGGCGGCGGTGTATTTATTGTCCCCCTGCTGATTTATGTTCTGGGCGTCCCCACCAAGACAGCCGCTGCGACCTCGATCTTTATTGTAGTTTTTTCATCATTCAGTGGTTTTATCGCTCACATTTCCATCACCGCGCCTGATTGGAAATTCATTCTGCCGGCGGCGCTGTTTTCATTTGCCGGCGGGCAGCTGGGCTCTCGCATTATGGCCGAAAAACTAAAGGGGCCTACGATTCGAAAACTATTCGGTGGGATTTTGCTGTTGTTTGTCCTGAAATTACTTCAAAAAGTTTTATAGGAGAGGTTCAGGGTTCAAGGTTCAGGGTTCAAGGTTCAGTGGTTCAGGGGGTCAAAGTTTAGAGTTCAGCGCAACCGCTGGCATCGGAGGGTCCGGTTTGATCGGGAAAGAAACTAACGAAGTGCTATCCCATTTTTTTGACAGGATCAACCAGTCTTCGCTAAAAAAGGCTTCGCCCTGGCATGCCGGATGGACAGGATATATCGATACTAAAACAAAATTATCCTGATAATCCTGTAAATCCTGTCTAAATTAATATTCTATATGAAAAGATCAGGGTTTGGGGGATCAGGATTCGGTGGTGCCATCTTGGTTGCGAAACGGTTCGGCCTTGATATCGTAGCGGCGCATGACCTGCTGCAGCGCTTGTCGTTCCAAACCGCAAAGTCTGGCAGCCTGGGTGACATTGCCTCGGCTTTTGGTCAGAAGATTGTGAATATAGCTGGAGTTGAAATTTACCAGAACCTGCTCTTTGGCCCTTTTATAAGGCAGATCTTGAAATGAAATGTCGACTCTATTTGTGCTGTTTGCGGCTAAACTCAAACCGATGTCCTGGGGCCGAATTTGATCGGTCAGGGAAAACAAAATCCCCTGCATGATGAGATTTTCCAATTCTCTGACATTTCCTTCCCAGGGTCGGTTTAGAAACACTTCCAGAAGTTCAGGCGACAGTTGCTTCAAAGGTTTGTTTAATTTGGCGCAATGCTTTTCCAGCAGGTGATTGGCAATTAGCGGGATATCTTCACGATGCTCCCTTAAGGCCGGCAGATGAATGGGTAGTACGTTCAGGCGGTAAAAGAAATCTTCTCTGAATTCCGCTTGCTTTATTTTTTTCTGTAAATCTCGGTTGGTGGAGGCAACAATGCGGACATCGACATCGATGGATTTGGTGTCCCCCAAGGGTTTGATCTCTTTTTCCTGCAACACCCGCAGCAATTTGGTTTGGATAATGGGGCTGATGTCCCCGATTTCATCCAGGAAAATGGTGCCGCGATGGGCCTCCTGGAACAATCCGATTTTGTTCTGGGTGGCATGGGTAAAAGCACCCTTTTTATATCCGAACAGCTCGCTTTCCAGAATGTTTTCCGGTACTGTGGGGCAGTTTACGGCCACAAATGGTTTCCGGCGGCGCGGGCTCAAGGCGTGGATCGCCCGGGCGGTTAAATCTTTACCGCTACCTGATTCGCCGGTAATTAGAACCGTTAAATCCGTCTTGGCGACCATTTGGATCGTTTCATAAACCCGTTGCATCTTAGAGCTTTTGCCGACCAGATCCTGGAAAGCATTACCATCCTGGCAGACTCTTTGGAGCCGTAAATTCTCTTGGAGCAGACTGCTCCTTTCCAGGGCTTTTTCCAGCCGCAACAGCAGGGCCTCATGATCAAAAGGTTTGGTAATGAAATCATAGGCGCCGCTTTTCATGGCCTGCACGGCCATTTCGATATCGCCGTGGGCGGTCATCATGACCACTGTCAGGTCCGGCGTGTCTCTTTTGATGTGTTCGAGTAGTTCCAAACCGTTCATTCCCGGCATTTTTATGTCCGCTAACACCAGATCGAAGGTGTCCGCACCAAGGCATTTAAGCGCGGCATTTCCATTGGACGCGGTTTGAATCCGGCAGCCTAGATCGGGTTCGAGACTGCGCTTTAAAAGTTGAAGCAAATCTCGTTCGTCATCCACGATTAAGATGGAGCGTTTTATCATTGGATCCCCTTGATTTCGGAAACAACCGGTAATACAACCGTAAAGGTGGAGCCTTTATCCAGCCGGGTTTCCACCAGTATATCGCCGCCGTGATTTTTGATGATCCCATAGCTGACCGACAAGCCCAGACCGGTCCCTTCGCCAATGGGTTTCGTGGTAAAAAAAGGATCAAAAATGCGGGGCAGATGTTTTTTTTCAATACCGTGACCGGTATCCGATATCTTAACTATGATTTGACCGGCGTCTGAATCAAATTCGGAGCTTAATTTTATAGTTCCTGTTTCTCCGACGGCATGTTTGGCATTCATCATTAAATTCATAAAGACCTGTTTGATTTTCTTCTCGTCGATAACAATGGCGGGAAGGTTTCGATTGTATTCCCGGATAATTTCTACCCCCTCCAAACCAGCGTGCTGTTGAATGAATGTCAACACATCATCGATGACGTCATGGACATTTTTAATTTCCTTTTCAGGGTTAGAACTTCTGGAGAAACTCAACAGGTCGGCCACAATGGATTTGCAGTTTTTGGCATGTTTTTCGATGATTTTGAGATCGTCATAGTTTTCTTTACTCGAATCTCCGTTCCTCATCAGCAACTGGGTATAGCCCAGGATGATACCCAAGGGATTATTGATTTCATGGGCGACACCGGCTGAAAGCTGTCCAATGGAAGCCAACTTATCGGCTTGGGCGATTTGTTCCTCCATCAGGCGCTTTTGTTCGATATCTTTGACCAGCAAATGAATGGTGCCCGAGCTGCCATCCGACCCACTGTCCAGGCTTCCGCTGACCAGGGATCGAATGGCGGCACCATCCGCCCGCTTCAGCGTAACCTCAGCATTTGAAATAAAGCCTTGCGCTAACAGAGAGGCCTTTAATCGGTCCCAATCTTTTGGATCGATAAAATATGATTGGAATTGGTTTTCGTCTATCCCGGGATCGGCCTGATCGCGCCCCAGCAATTTGAGGCCCTGGGGATTTAGTTCGACGATATTGCCGTCTGCATCTAAAACAACAATCATATCCTTTGAAACTTCGAAAATTCGGCGATATTTATGTTCGGAAAGAGTCAATTCCTGGGTTCTCTCCGATACCAACTTCTCGAGGTTTTGATTCAGATAAACAAGCTCTTTGTGGGCGGATTGCAGGGCCTGTTTGTCCCCGAGGACCTGACGATAAAAGCCCCATATTCTCTCAAAGAAAAGAATCACCGAAGCGACGGTGACAAAAAACATCGTATTGATACCGCCGCTAAAGGGTCTTATGGCCTCCCAAAGGGAATCCTGATTGAAAAACAGCACCACTTGCTTGAGGATATGTCCCACAGACCGGGATATGGCGAAAAGAGCAAAGCCATAACAGATCCACATCAAAAATTCCCACATGATGTTGGTGGGATCCTTTTGCTTTAAGCGACGGACATCTGCAAGGCACCAAAATGATAAAACAATCATCATGATGGCACCGCCGACATCAACCAGCCGGATGGGTATGTCGGTCACAATCATGGTGAGGATTCTCCTGCGATCATCGGATCGGTCTTCGGAGCAGGGGTGTCTTTTAATAATTTTCGAATGCCGGCGGAAAAGAAGAACAGGGCGGGAACGCACAGCAGATGATCGAGTTTGACTAAATAATAAAAAATGATTGTGAAAACGGTATTGTCGGTCGAGGTGATTTTAATATGCCATGTTCCCACCCGTTCCACTTCGATAATTTTCAGCTGTTCATCGAGTAGATGAGCGATGGCGGCGTCCGTGTTCCAGAGAATTAAAAACAGGGCGGCATATTGGATATAGCGCCATCCAGTCTCTTTTACCAGGTCCCTGAAGCGGATCCAGTAGATAAAGATTCCCAGGCTGATGATAAAGAAAGCGTGGGCGAACTGGTGGACGTATAGTCCTTCGGGATCGCTGTGGGCCTGGGTCGCCAGCGCCGGAACCGGTAGGAGAACTATCAGCGCCGACAAAAGAAAAAACAGCCACATTGGATTTATTTTATTATACATGAAGTTACCTTAATTGATATCGCCGCAAAAAGGCACAAAAAGCACAAAAATAATATTTAATCTCTGCTGGGTTAAATTCCCCGCAGCTTGCTGCGATAAAAATGAGTTAAATCCTAAAAACATGATACTCCGCGGCCTGCCGCGGAGAGATTTCATTGAATCGTCATGCTCTGTCTATTTAAATCGACAGCATCCCATATATTTTCAATATGCAAGTGACAATATTCAATAACTATTATTACATAGGATGTTTTTGTACAATAAAAAAGCAAGGAGAGCGGGTGGATGCTGATTTCAGGGATCCTGCCTCAATCGGAGAAGAGTCTTGGGGGGCCCTGATATATAGAGAACCTACAAAGTCGGTAGTAAAAATAAGCGTAAGTTCAGGATGCAAAAAAGCTTATCAGAAATAAACATTAAAATTCAGAACTATTCGCCCAAATTTAATATTGTTGATGGGATTCCAGACATTTCTGTTGCATCAGATTTTTCGACACATCAGCAGTTCTGAATTTTACGATTATGTTTGTTCCGGGGCGGGTTTGGTGGTCAACGGATCGGTTTTTTTAAGTCGGCCGTGGCTTTTTTTTACAAGGAACCATACCAGATAGACGATGAGCAGCGATAAGGCATACCAGAATATGGCGCTGATTACGACCGGCTCGTTGGCGGCTGCATCGAACTTAAAAATATAGCTTTGGCCGAAACGCTCAACCAACCGTTTCGGCTGGAAATACTCATTGATATAAGCAAACATCAAAAAAATCGGGATAATTTTCCTGGCAAGCCCGAGCAGCAGTCCTTCAAAAAAGTAGTCGTAATAGGCTCGGTTCAGTTCTGCCTGGTCGATATTTTTCGCCAAGGCCTTGCCCTTTTCATGGTCTTCGCAGGTCAGCGCTGTCTGACGTAGATGGTACCAGTGTTTAAACTCTTTTTCCAATCGGATATAGCGCTTGGTGATGATAATTCTTTTGAGGGAAGTGGTGATAAAAACGGTGAGAACGGCAAGGAGAAAAATCAACATCGCCGGGCCGAGAAAATGAAACGTCGCCAGCAGCCCATCGAATCCGTCGGCCACAGCGATCGTTGCGGCGGAGATTTTCTCCCATATGGTGTCTAATAATAGAGATTCCATGGATCCGATTTTTGCTATTTTATCCGGCCAATTGTCATTGGTCAACCGGCAAATTGGCATGTCCCCGGAGAAACGTCAAAGTTGATGATGACCCAGCAAGATTGAAGCAATTCACTTTTGTTTGTTTTGAATTTTGGACATTGAGATTTGTTTGATATTTGGCTTTTGGTGCTTGGAGTTTCCATGATTTTAAATAATAAAATAATCATAGTAAATTGAATTGGTTATCTTCTCATATGATGTGACCCTGCTGGTATGACTTAATGGCGGGATCAGTCCAGGAGACTTTTCCCGCCATTGAGCATAACAATATATTTCCAGTTCCCTGGTGTTAGATCCAGATTTCGATCTTGAAGAACCTGAAAAACAGGAAGAACAGCGTGACGGCCAGAACGATTTTCAGCGTTTTTTCACTGAACATCTTCTGCGCCCGGCTGCCCAGCATACCGCCGGCAAACCCGCCGATGATTATGGCGATCATCAACCACATGTCCGGAAGGTAACCGTTCATCAGGTACCCGATAAAGGCGCCGATACTGGAAAAGCAGGTGCCGATGAGCGAAATCGGAACTGCAACGTACATAGGAAGCGCTCCCAGCGTCGTCATAGCCGGCACGAGCAGAAAGCCGCCGCCGATCCCAAAGGACCTGGAAACCACCCCGATACCAAGACCGAGGATGGCAAAAAGCAGCGGGTTGATCTGAAATTCTTCGCCCCAGAACTTGAACCGATAGTTGGTGAGGCCGGTCTTGACCGGCTCTATACTGCCCATCTCTGCGGCGCGGCCTTCTTCCTTGGCCTTGGCAACCTCTTTGTTGAATTTTGCCATCATGGCCTTGATATTTTTGCGTTTCTCCATGGCCTTGGGCATCAGCTCCCTCAAGGTCTGAATACCCATGAGAACCACCAGGATGGCCAGCCATTCCTTATATGCCGCCAGTGGCAGGTATGCCGAGACATATTTACCCAGCCAGATAGACCCGATGAAAATGCCGACCCCAAAGGAGATACCCACCGGCCATGCGACCCGTCTCTCTTTGACGGCGTAGCGATAGAATGAGCCTAGGGGTGAGAACAAGGTCAGGGCCATGTTGGAGGGTCTCAGCACGTTGGCGGCGTTGATGCCCACAGGACCTGCGGTTTGCACGACAAGCACCTGGAAGGCGGCCATGAGCATGCCGCCGGCGGCCCCGATCATGGAAAAGTAGGTGCCCACGAGAATCGCACCGATGATGATCCACAGGGGATTCATGTAACGAAAGGCTCTGGACAGCCAGAATCCGTTTTTCAGCATTGTGTAGGAACCGCTTTTGGCGCCGTTGACATACACGTCAAATTGGGTACCCGGCGGCGTGTGGCGAAATGATTTAAACGAAGCTGAAAATTTGCCGGTTTTTTTGTCCAGATTGATGGCGGTGCCCTTGTCCCAGTATTTGCCGCTGGTGCCGTGATCGGTGATCACGGTGCGGGAAAAGATTGTCACCTTGCCCACGTTGCTGCCCTCTTTGACGATGGTGCCGATACCGTAGGAGGACTCATTGGCATACCTGAGAAAATTCCACTGTTCCTCTGTCTGAACGGGACCCAGCATGTCTTTTGCAGCCGAGGCAACATCGGCGAATTTCTTGTTCAAATAAAACATGGTGGTGGAGTAGATCCCGCGGCCTTTGCCCAAAAGCACCGACGGGCCGCCGAATCTCTTTTTCCCCTCTTTACCGAAGGCATCGGGATTGGTGGTTAACAGGTAATAAAGCGGGGGGATTGCGGTATCAGCATTAAAATTATTTTTCTCCATGTCCTTTTTAAGTCGTTTCGTTTCATTTACCCCGTCGGTGTCTTTTACCGCAAACATTTTCTGTTGCGCCACCGCGATGTACAAATCCTGGCCCGGCTCGATGGTCCCTTCAATGGTGACCGTATCGCCCGCCTTATATTCGGTAGCGGATATTTTGGCCGCTGCAAACGAGCCGCCGGGAGCCGCTAAAACGGCAGCCAGTGCAATGAGTAATACGGTTAGCAATGGTAACTTTTTTCTCATTTCTTCCTCCTCTGTATTTTGGTTTTTAAGCATCTTCCTTGCGGATAGTGATTGCTTCAAGTTGCTTTTTTGTTCAATTTGAGATATTTGACGGCCAACCGAGCGCCAAGCTCACTGCAAACGGCTCCAATGATGAACAAAAATAAGATCATTCTTAAGCCAAGCAGATTTTCTGCCAGAAAATGAAACGAAAATATCGTCAAAATACTGCAGGTAAGGGCAGCATTCACCAGACCGGCGGAAACCGCCCATAAATGTTTGTGTACAATGCGATTCCTGGTTTTCTCAATCAGGGAAAATCCGGTCATGGCCGTGTTGAAGCCGATCAGCCATGGAATAAAGTTGACAACCCTGGTTATCGGCAGGAAGGTTGCCAGGAACATGGTGACCAGGATTGTGCCGCATACACCGATCAAAACGGCGGAAGCTATCTGGTACAGCAAAATAATTTTTTTATTTTCAAATACTTCCCAGTTGAGCATAAAAGTGATTGCACGCATCATTTTAGGTTTCCTCCAAAAAAAAATTAGGGGAATCGCCCCAATTGGAATGTTGGAATACTAAATATAGATGTATCTTCCAGCCTACTTAGCAAGCAATGTGCCATGAAATAATCCGTGTCTCATACACCCGCAGGTTGGCAATCATGGTGCTAATTTTTACATTGAAATTAATGGGATATGGCGAATTTACAGGCACGAAAAAAATCTAAAGCGGTGGGTGGATATTATCCGGAAAATCCGAACCATGTGCATTAAAAAAAATGCATATTTGGCTCATCGATAAAATTCACAATAAATTAAACAAGTTGGATTTGTGCAGCATAAAACATTCACTGCAATAATTATATTGCAATATGGTGGTAAAATATCATTGGATTCCATTGCCTGGATGGAAAGGTTTCAACAGAAAAATCACTATCATGTTGAAAATATATGTAATTTTTTAGAAGATGGTATGAGAGAAACCGCCGTGAGTTCCGGTAACCGAGTGGTATGGTTATTGCTTTTTGAGGGAGAGATCATTCAACGACATTAAATCTCATTTCGTGGGTAATAGCTCCTTGCTTGCCGATTGTTTGACTAAATATGCCGAACAATTTTGATTGGACATTGCAACCAATAAGTGTTTTTGTGTGTTCAGTGTTCAGTGTTCAGTGTTCAGTGTTCAGTGTTCAGGGATTCAGTACCGGAAGGATTATCCTTCCTGAACTCTGAACACTCGTATTACCTAAGGGGTCGAAGCAATGTCAACTTTAATTCAACGTTGGAGCAAAGTTCAACTATATCTGGATAGAATTTAAGGAGAGTTTGGTTATGAAGGAATCGGTTTATAGTATCTGTGGTATGT
>Ga0316189_10006475_pt1 | contig 11139 bp, 11 predicted proteins | sample LowCovwburrow_MG_FD_204930 | JGI IMG/M metagenome (GOLD analysis project Ga0316189, IMG submission 204930) | Coastal sediment microbial communities from Maine, United States - Lowes Cove worm burrow | ecosystem: Environmental > Aquatic > Marine > Coastal > Sediment | place: USA: Maine... | reverse complement strand
AATGGTTTTCACTTCACAGACTGGCACAACCACGCCTACACTGGTCGGCTTGCTACTAAGATATACACCGTAACTACCCGCCACGATACCGCAGGTTTCGGTCAGTCCATAGCCTTGAGCTGGCATGGCCGTACCACCACTAGCGTCAATTTTTTCAATGAGATCAGGTTGCACTGGAGCACCACCTCCAGCCAGAGTTGTCAACGATGAAACATCGCTTTTGTCGAAGTCGGTGTGGCTAATCAGCTCTCGCCCCATAGTCGGCACACCGGTAAAATTAGTCACTTTTTCCTGCTCGATCAATCGCAAAGCCTCACCTGCATTCCATTTATGCATATGCACCAACTTACCACCCAAAGCCGTCATCGTATGCGCAAAGCTGTTGTTGGCGGTTACATGAAATAAGGGCGTAGTGACCAGACCAACCGGCGGCGTAGCATTCGGATCACCTAACTTAGGCGGCTCCTCACCTTTAATTAATGCGTTTGCTGTGGTTTGACTGAGGCTGACTAATATGGCACTGAACAATTGATTAACGCAACTGCGGTGGGTCAACTGCGCTCCTTTGGGAAAGCCTGTGGTACCGGAAGTATAAAAAATACAGGCATCGTCATCAGGGTCAATCTCCACCTGCAGTGGAGAGGGTTCAGTATTGAGCACATCATGCCAGGCGGTCGCCCATTCGGGAACTTGGTCGGTGCGCAACACCGCAACCGGCAAACCGGCAAACTCACCTCTGATTTCAGTAAAACGATTGAGGCGTTCAATGTCGCAAATCAGCGCTTTAACCTCGGAATCCTTGAGGCCATATTTAAGCTCTTCGGCAACCCACCAAGCATTAACACCAACGGTTACTGCACCAATGGAAGCAATAGCCCAATAACAAAGCATCCACTCCGGGTAATTACGCATGGCTATAGCCACACGATCATGTTGCTTAATACCACTAGCAAGCAGCCAACTGGCAATGCGAGCCACTTCTTCATGTGCTTGATTGTAGCTCCAGCGCTCATCCTGAAAAATCAGATAATCATTGTCACCATGTTCGGCTGTACTCAGCCACGCATCACGTAATGTAGCTGGCGCGTTGGCCCAGGTTTTCATTGTGTTGCCACGGACATTGGTTTCGGTAATGGCAAACATCTGGTCCGGTGCGGTCAAGGTTTCGGTGACTTGCTTCAGAACATCTAACATCTAAGTATCTCCTCATATCATGGTATAACTTATGGTGGAAACCGTAAGTGATTAATTCTTTTTAAGCTCATTGGAACGCATAGCTGGCAGCTGCTGAGCCATTTTATTTGATGAAAATGAAGCTCCTCACCGCAAGCAGCGGGGAAGTAAGCTTCGCTCGCGATTAAAGCCCTTTACGAGCCTGAATTATTTCATTTGATCCGACCGGTAGGGTGAACATCACCCCATCCTTGCCCACGGTATAATCCGGGAATACGTCATCGGCACCATTCAGAAACAGACTCTCCTGCCCAGGCATTACGATCGGCGGCACAATATGGTAGTAGAGCAGATGCCCTACCCCGGCATCTTTAGCTATTTGCGCGGCTTCAACCGGCGATGTGTGATAATCGAGAATATCGTGTGTTATTTTGGTAAGCACCTGATTGCCAACTTTTTTGGCGACGGTGTTCATCTGATTGACAAGGTTAGGTGCCAATGCCTCATGCACCAACAGGTCAACACCTTTGGCAAATTCACGAACATTGTCCATGGCGACTGTGTCACCACTGATAAGCAGCGAACGACCCTTATAACTAAACCGATATCCAACCGCTGGCGTCACCGGAGCATGGCCTACCGCCAGGGCCTCAATAGTGAGATCGCCATCACTGATGAGTGTCTCTAGAACACCCAATTCAGGCGTGGCAAATTCTTTCGCCACCATACCCGAACCACTTAGCGGAGCAACCGTGTCACCGTGATGCGCATAACGGTAACCTTTGTCCCAGGTGTAGGCCGCGTTAAAACCGTCAACCACCTTCTGTAAGCCGCTTGGCCCGTATACCGGTAGTGGCGTTGTGTTCGCGGCAGTCACCCAACGAGTCATGGCCATTTCTCCAAGACCGTCGATGTGATCAGAATGATAGTGGCTTAGAAACACCGCCTCGATACGGCCAGCTGGCAAGCCCATGCGCCCCAAATTACGCGAGCCGTCAGTGCCGGTATCAACCACAAACATCCGACTACCTGCAATGACCACCACACATGGACCGGAAGCATTTGGCGCAGGCATTGGCCCACCGGCGCCACAAAGCGCCAGGTGCAAGCCGTCGTCCAATTCTGCAATTGCGTCTGTAGTAAGCCGTTGCTCCATGACCTTACCTATAAGACTATAAACAAGGCGGTCTTTCTGGGTAAACAGCGCCACCGCCAGAACGGCCAAGATGCCCACTGCAAAGCTTAATTTTTTCATACTAGTCAGCCGAAATTGGTTAAGAAAATTGAATTTAAGCGCGAACGCGCAACTGATTTTGAATCTCTTTAGCCACCACCCAAAGCCGGTCTTGACCCCAAAGCTCCAACACCGACTCTCCTTTTTCGTTTAGCAGGCGGTAGCTTGGCACTCCCCAAAGCCCCATCTCATACATCGCTAGGCGGTTGGCTTCAAGAGCGCTTTCCCAACCCGCTTGGCCAATGATTTTCTTGGCTTGTGACCAATCGAGGCCGGCATTTTCTACAACCTGCTGCATACCACGATCGTTATTGGTATTGACCTCATCAATCCACGCACAACGCAGAAACGAGGAGAAAAACTCAACGGACTTACCTTGTCGTTCAGCCCATGAAAACAAAGAATAGGCACGCCGAGCTGGTTCGCCGATTGGATCAGCACAAGGGCCAAATTGCACCCCTGCAGCACGCGCCTCACGACCTGCGTCAAACAGGATATACGCGCCCTTTTCACGCGTAGCCGGCACACCACGCATAACCATTGGTAACACTGGCCGCAGCTTTAGATTTACACCAACCGCGGCCGCGAAAGCAACGGTCTGATCAAAAGCAACGGCGGTATAAGGGCTACGTAAGGAAGGGTAGATTTCTAGCGTAAGCCGCCCCTCATCTTTAAGTGGGCCTGTGTCGAGTAGTGGGCGTGATACTAATAAAGGCTCACCCGGAGTGCTATCCAAACCCAATTCGGCAAGCCGTTGCTCCAGATGATAGAGACGATCAACACCCCAGTACCACTCACCACCGTAATACAACATCGCACCAGAATAATGTTGCAGCTCACTGCGGCGCGCGTTGCCTTTTGCAATCGCTGCTGCAGTATCACTAGCACTGATCGAACCGAGTGACTTAGCTAATTCATCCAGTTTGGTCGCTTGTGAAGCCCACATAGCCTCTCCAATCTCGGCAGCTTTCGCAGTAAACTGCTCGTCACTGAGCGCTGCCAGAATCGATGCGGCTTGCTGACTCAAAGCCGGGTCAAGGGATGCGTCATGTTCGGCAAACGCCAATCCGTAGTAAGGCGCTACCTTGGAAGAATCATAGCGAGACAAACGCAGTAGCAACTCGTTCTCAGGGGCATTGTCACCTTCAGGCCCACCCACAATATGACACTTCAACTCTACTTGGTATCGATCAGAGAATCGCTGCAAGACTTGCGCAGCTAAATGACTGTAGCCGTCGTCGACCTGATGAAAATACTCAACCGTATGAGGTTCGCCTAGTTTCACTCGCTTGGATTCAGCTTTTTTGCGTTTGCGAAGCTGGCGATTCTTGCTAGACAGTGAAGTCATCATTTTGGAAGTCAGCCAGCGCCGGGCTGGGCTGGGGTCCATGGTTGCGGCACCGCCCTGTTCTTTGAATTGTTGGCTCATAATCTGTGTTTTTTCAGAAGCATTTCATCAACTAACTCCCTTCGATCAAATTAAGAATTAACTCCTTAATCATCTTAGAACTTTTAGTGATGCTCAGCTTTTGGTGATATCGCAATCTAAACCACATTTCATAGGAAGAAACGGCATCAATCATCTCGCGGGTGTCACGATCAAGCTCTCGCAGCTCCGGCACTCGCTTATCAAAATCCTTGCGTAGCCCTTTCTGATTGCGCGCGTAGTTGGCTTGCAAGGCCTCATAACGCCACAGCTGAGCCTTGGTGGAGCGAAGCATGTTTTTATTTACCTCATTACTCTCTGCACGAATATTAACTGCATGCTCTACACGTTCTGCAAGCGTGCCCTGTGAAACTCTCTCAATAAAAATACGCTCGTACTCAGTTCTAAGCCTATTGTCCACGGCAATAAACAAGCTCTCCATATCTGGAAAATGCCTAAAGAACGATCGAATGGGCACGCCGGCCTTATCGGATATAACTTGTGCCGTCGGAACCAAAACACCTTCCTCGGTCAACTGCCCACATGCATCTAAAATCGCTTTCTTGCTGCGCTCACTGCGCAAGCGACGACCATCCACTACTTCTGGTTCAATTTTTTTATTCATAGCTAAAAATCAACCTAAACTCTATTATGACTAACAAACAACATAGTATATGCCACTTATTCATTTAGCAAGGGATCGCACCTTCAGCATTTAGCCCGGAAAACCAATTTCCTGCGTTAACAGCACTTGACCGTATAGGGTGTCTCACTAGGGCATCCCTAACCAGGGCATTCAAAATAGGATTCAGTCTTGAAGCAATCTTCAAAATGGCAAACTCACACTCAAGCGTTTAACTCACGCAATGTCATTTTACCTAGCTGCGACATATGTACTTCATCTGGGCCATCAGCAATTCTGCAGAAACGGGCATGGGTAAATGCGTCTGGTATTAAAGTGTCTTGACAAACACCGGCACCACCGAATACTTGCATCGCTCTATCAGCCACATCTTGGCACATTTTCGGGCCTACAATTTTAACCATAGAAATGTAGTGCCTTGCAGCGTCGAGACCGCCTTGGTCCATTAGCTCGGCCGCTTGACATAATGGCCAACTGGCAACTCGTTTATCATTCCCATGCCACCGTACATTTGGATCGCTTCACTGCCAATGAGCTTTCCGGCACGACCCACCATAACTTTTAGCGCCAATACACTATGCTCTGTATCTTGCGAATCGTCAATAAAACCAATATCCACTTTTTACCTCTCTAATTTTCGTTACGCCCAGTAATATCCAAAATAGCCTGCACACATTGTTCAGGTTGCTCCTGCTGCACAAAATGACCCGCATTTGGAATGGTTCTGTGTTTCACGCCCTTGCAACCTGGCACTTGCTGCAAAAACTTTTTGTCGGCACCGGCGGTCACCGGATCATCATCAGAAAACGCGCACATAAACGGCTTGTCGAACTGGCGTAATACGTGCCAGGCTGCCTTGTTTTCCGGCACTTCTGGTTCATTCACAAACACCGGCACCAGTGTTGGAAATTTGCGCGCACCAGACATGTAGCTTTGATCCGGAAACGGCGCTTCATAGGCAGCAATTTCAGCCTCTGAAGATGGCTCAGCACTGGTGGTCTGCATCACATCACCAATCGCAAAGTTCGGATTTTCTGCGCAGTACTTACGCCAGTACAGAAAACCGGGCACCGCCCATTTCGCCTTAAATCTGGCGGGCAACTCATCCGCATTGACCACCTTAATGTACGGATAAATCCATTGCAGCACCTTGCCCAAACGCGGCGGAATCATACCGACAGGCAGGCCGCCATTGGACAACACTACGTGGCTAAAACGCTCAGGGAATGCGGCAACTAAACGCAAACCGATCAAACTGCCCCAGTCCTGAAAAAATACCGTGACATCATTAAGATCAAGTTGCGTCAACCAATCACTCATCCAAGCCACATGCCGGGCATAGGTATAATCTTCACGCTTGGTCGGCTTGTCAGAACGACCGAATCCGACTAAATCGGGCACTATCACACGAAAGCCTTTGTCCACCAAAAGGGGAATCATAAATCGGTACAAATATGACCAAACTGGCTGTCCATGCAACAACAACACAACAGGCCCATCATGCGTCCCCTCATCCAAATAGTGAATACGTAGCGCACCGCCGTCGGTATCATCCACCGTCAAGTAATTTGGCGAAAAGGGATAATCAGCGAGATTATCGAAGCGGTCGTCAGGGGTTCGCAGAAATTTCATTACGGGGCTCCTAAAATATTATGCATGGTTTAACCCGGATTATGTATTAGAAATCTACTACGAATGAAAGTAGCTTTCTAATACATAATCCGGGTTAAAAGCAAAACAGAAAGCTGCCTGCCCGCAGCAAAGCCTATCACATGGGCATTATTAACCATAACCTCAAGCAGCCCACTGTCTGTTTGGCCTGATGTCTGGAATTTAGGCTGAGCAACATTGATAAATCGCAGGCCGTCGATGAGCTGCTCACGCACTGGCTGGTCGTCGGCATTGCCGGTGACTTCGTCAATCACTTCCATATGCGGCTTCTGCTCCGCAAGGTATACACCACCTTCAGGCAATTTTTGCTTCATCAATACAGTCAATTCAGACATTACAACTCTCCTCGCTTAATTTGGTGTAAAAACGTATTCATCACCATCTTCAAACTTCTCTGCCAGCGTTTTATCAATCGACACGGCCATATTGCTTGTCGCAGGCCATAAGGGCGGGCGTGAATTGGCTTTGTGTTCAAGCAGTAACGCTTCTAATTCCGCCAGCTTATCGGGTCTGGTTGCCGCGAGATTGCTCTGCTCGGTAGGGTCTTCGCCTAAGTTGTATAGCCATTTCTGCAAGCCGTCGGTTGCCTTGCGGTCATTTAACTGCAGTTTCCAATCGCCATGGCGCACCACCTGAGAGTGGTCACTCACCCAGAACAAGGTTTCGCGTTGCCATTCACTCGCAGTTTCGGGATTGGTCAGTGACAACAGATTTTTACCATCGACTTCTACCTCAGCTGATAAGTTTGCACCGGCTGCAGCAGCAATGGTCGGCAGTACATCTATATGCGAAACTGGCTGCTTGACGGTCATACCGGCAGGCAATTTGTTTGGCCATTTCACAAACATCGGCACCCGCAGGCCGCCTTCAAAAGAGCTTATTTTCCAACCTCGAAAAGGACGATTCACCTCTGGTAAACCAATATACCCCGGCCCACCATTATCACTGGTAAACATTACCACAGTGTTGTCGGCCAAACCTTCCTGTTCCAGCTTTTGCGTGATTCGGCTAACACTACGGTCCAGCGCGCGAATCATCGCCGCGTATACCCGCAAGCGATGCGGCTTGATATCACCCACCGCTTCATAATCCTCACGCGTCGCTTGTAGTGGTGTGTGCACGCCCCAATGCGCCAGATACAAGAAAAACGGTCGGTGTTTATTGGCCTCGATGACACGAATGGACTCATCGGTGTAATAGTCTGTCAGATAACCACCTGGTGCGAAGCCTGCACCTAATGCGCTGTTGAAGTTAGCCGAGTAGCGCATACTGGACCAGAGAAACTGATCTATCGGGTCAAAATCCAGTTTGGCATTCACCACGCCAGGGGAGTTCTCGGGCAAGTACAAACCACTCTGCATCAATAAGCTATCATCAAAGCCCTGATCCTGTGGGGTAAAACCCTTGCCACGTCCTAAGTGCCATTTACCAATATGCGCCGTGTAATAGCCCTTGTTCTTAAGCACTTCGGCAACGGTAATTTCCGAACCGGGCAAACCCATTTCCTCATAGGGTGGTTTAAGTTTTTCGGCATCAGTATCTATCTGTGCATTCGGTAAGCCGTTGTCCATGCTATTGGCGACCATGCTGACTATATTTGTCATACCGTCCGGGGTAGGCGTGAAGGAAAAACCGGTTCGGCTAGGATAGCGCCCGGTCATCAACATGCCTCGCGATGGAGCGCAGGTATTGTGCCCTGAATAGGATTGTTCAAACACCACACCTTCGGCAGCCAGTTGATCAATACCCGGGGTTTGCACCCGCCCATCCGCCACGCCACCACCAAAGGTGGAGATATCATTAAAGCCTAGATCGTCGGCCACTATTAAAATGATATTTGGTGGTTGTTCGCTTGATGACGAAGCCGTTGCCGTGGGCCCTTGCTGCCAGGGCACGTCAAGAAATGGCTGGCGATCAGCGTACTTTTGGTCTGCTTTGTAATCGGCCATCGCCAGTAGCAACGGAACCTTGTTTACCCAGGCCAAAGCTCCGAGCGCTACAATGGCAGCCAAAAGTATCAGTAGTATTTTTTTCATAAGTACTTATCCTGCCAAAGTAGAGCTAGGCCGTTAGTGTGAAGCTATACAAACATCACACGCATAATATATGCGCATATATTATGTCATTATATACGCGGTGTCCAATATTGAAAGGAGACAGCCACAGTATTGAGATTACGACCCTCTCCGGGAGAAATTTCCGCTTTTAAGTTTTAAAAATAGGCTAACTCTTAGCGGCTTAAAGTTTTTGACTAGAAAGTTATACTACAAGCTCAATTATTTTGATATAATGTCATATGTTGTGACATTTAATGAGCCCATTTGAGTATATGACTGACTTAACAGAATTTCGCCAGCAAACACGCGCTTGGTTGGCTGAAAATTGCCCAGATAGTATGTGCACACCTTTTCAGAGTGACGATGATCAATGTTGGGGTGGACGAAACTTTGAGTTCCAAAGTGATGATCAGAAACGATGGTTGCAGCGTATGGCGGAACGGGGCTGGACAGCACCGAGCTGGCCACAGGAGTATGGCGGTGGCGGTCTGGATAAGCAGCAGACCAAAATTCTTAAGGAAGAAATGGAACGCATCAACGCACGTATCCCCTTAAGCAGTTTTGGTATCTGGATGATTGGGCCAGCGATATTGAAATACGGCTCCGAAGCGCTTAAACAACAACACATACCCCCCATTGTTCGCGGTGAAATCCGCTGGTGTCAGGGCTACAGTGAACCCAATGCAGGTTCTGATCTGGCCGGACTGCAGTGCAAGGCAGAAGATCAAGGCGATCATTTCATTGTAAATGGTCAAAAAGTTTGGACTTCTTATGGGGACAAAGCTGACTGGATGTTCTGTCTGGTGCGAAGCAATTCAGAGGTAAAAAAGCAGATGGGCATCAGCCTGGTACTGTTTGACATGCAGACTCCTGGAGTCAAACCCAGGCCAATAAAGTTGATTTCAGGTAGTTCTCCATTTTGTGAAACATTTCTCGAAGATGTAAGGGTTGAGAAAGGGCAAGTCGTGGGCGAAATTAATCAGGGTTGGACAATTGCAAAATACCTGCTAACACACGAACGCGAAATGATTGGCGGCTTTGGTATTTCTGAAGGCGAGTCACTTTCGCAACAGGCAGTAAGACTTGATGACACTGCCGAAGGATGCCTATCCGACACGGTGCTACGCGCCGATATTGCCGCCTGGGAAGTCGATGCAATGGCATTTGCCTATACCCTCGAACGGGTAGCCGATGAAAATAAATCTTCTCAAAGTATCGGCAACACCTCAGCCATGCTGAAATATTATGGTACTGAGTTGAATAAACGCCGCCTTGAGTTATTGCTTAAAGCACACGGCAGTGATGGTCTGGTTATGGAAGGTCAAGCCTGGCACGATGGGGCGATACCAAAGAGTTGGTTACGTTCAAAAGGCAATTCAATTGAAGGCGGTACGACTGAAGTACAGCTCAATATTATTGCAAAACATATTTTAGGCTTGGGTTGAATCATGACACTAGTATTAACTGAAGAGCAGACCATGCTCAACGAAGCGGCGACCGGCTTATTGTCTGAATCTTGGTCGGTTTCAGACTTGCGCGAATTACGTGACTCTGCGCCTGCAAAGGCTTACAGCGAACCATTATGGCAAAGCATGGCTGAACATGGCTGGGTTGGCATTGTGGTGCCGGAACAGTTAGGAGGAGTCGGATTTGATCATGTGGGTCTGGGGCAAATTTCACAACAGATAGGCCAGAGTCTATGTGTGTCGCCCTTTTTTGCAACCGCTATTGTGGGCGTTAATCTAATTCTTCAGAGTGCCTCCGAGTCACAGAAGCAGGACTGGTTACCGGAAATAATAGCCGGTAACACGACCTTGGCGCTGGCACTGGATGAATCGAGACATTTTTCTCCGCAGCACGTCGAAGCCACGGCGGTAAAACAAGCTGAAGGCTATGTGCTGAATGGAGAGAAACGATTTGTTATTGATGCGCCCTGCGCAGATCAATTTATTGTGGTCGCGCGGGATGCGGGCAAAATGTGCCTGCTGCTGGTCGATGCCAACAGCCCCGGCGTAACAGTCGAACGTACCACAATGGTGGACAGCGGTAATGCTGGACTGGTCAAATTAAACAATGTCAGCGTTTCAGCTGATCGCCTTTTGCAAGCTAGTGACGATATTGAAGCCGCTCTGGCACGCATACTGTCGATTGCCAATATTCATTTGGCAGCGGAACTTCTGGGTATTAGCATCGAAGTCATGGGTCGCACCAAGGAGTACTTGCAGGAACGTAAACAATTTGGTGTACCCATCGGCATGTTTCAAGCGCTGCAACACCGCGCTGCGCATTTATGGAGTGAGATTGAGCTGGGCAAATCAATTGTTCTGGCCGCGCTACAGGCAATTGATGCTAATGAAGGTGATTTGCAGGTTCTGGCTAGCGCTACCAAGGCAAAACTATGTGAAATCGCTGAATTGGCCACTAATGAAGGCATTCAGATGCACGGCGGTATTGGTATGACCGATGAATTTGATATTGGCTTTTTTATAAAACGTGCCCGAACTGCGCAAACACTGTTTGGTGGCCGCTCGTATCATTTGAATCAGTTTGCTAAGTCTAATATGTATTAAAGGTCGACGGATCACGGATTGAGCTCTCAGTGCGGTGCGCCGAGAGCGCCTGCTACTAATCATCCGAATGCCACGCCTTTGCATTTTTCTCAGATGAAAAATTCCAGATAATAACTCGCTCTTCACGAGATCTATCGCCCTTGGAGGTTGTCGGATTGTCATCAAAGGCGACTAATCCACCGCCATATTTTTTTAGCATAGGGAAAAACCCTTTTTGGTAAATGCAACAGGCATCAGCCTCTGTAATCTTCAGAATGACGATTATATAAACTCGGATTATGTATTAGAAATCTACTCGGCAACAGCTCCTGCGTTGCCCTACCTCCTGCTCCATGCAGTCGTACGAATGAAAGTAGCTTTGAAAA
>Ga0316189_10006474_pt1 | contig 11142 bp, 10 predicted proteins | sample LowCovwburrow_MG_FD_204930 | JGI IMG/M metagenome (GOLD analysis project Ga0316189, IMG submission 204930) | Coastal sediment microbial communities from Maine, United States - Lowes Cove worm burrow | ecosystem: Environmental > Aquatic > Marine > Coastal > Sediment | place: USA: Maine... | reverse complement strand
CGCTGATGCAGGGTCAGGTTCGGGTGCCGATTTATTGACCGGGGTGTAACCAAATGCTTCATCCGTTTCAAAGTAATAATAGACACGGTTAACAGTACACAGAATGATGGTAGGTCTGAGGAACAATGAACATACAAAGTGCGATATCTCGCGGCCTACAAGAACTCCATCTTAGTCAGTTGCGACCGACACTAGCGGCAGCGCTGGCCAGTGGCACGATCGGCATCATGATTTCAGTTTCCTTAGCATGCCTGCCGTCTCAACCTCAAGAGAGATCTTTTTAACGATTACCTGCGCCATCGCCCTGACAGCTGTTCTGACTGGTCTATTTTTTTTGCTGGGTCAGTTTAAGTTGGGTGAGCTAATCCGCTGATACCCTAACCCGCAATCGGAGGCTTCTTAGCAGGTGCAGGCTGGTTGAAGGAGGATACGAAAAATAGTGCGACCGCGGCTTGAGATAAGTTTACAGCTGGATTGTCGGAGAGACTCCTTCGCCGGATATGGAAACCGGCCGACGTTCTCACCGCTTTGATCCGGCACGCATTGTTTGTTGTATCCGGTAATTTGGACCGTCAGCCCTGGGGTTGTCTGATAGGTTATCGCAGCACTAATATTATCAGTTTGGAACTAAATTCTCAAATCAACTCATATATATATCAGGAAGTTGGTTTTGTCAGTGATCAATCTTTATCGCGCAAAAGGCTGAAATACCAGTGAAGCACAAAAACCAGAAAGGAGAAAACAAATGAAGACTTTACCGAATGTACGTCCAAAGTCAGATCGACACAAAACTCGTTTCAGCTTGCAAAAAAAAGGTGGTTTGCCCCTTGGGCCGTTGGTCATATTGATGTTCCTAATAGCCGCAGTTTTGCAATTAGATCCGGTATTGGCCGGGACAATCAAATGGCATGAATACCATATCAATCCAGATCATCAAAATGATGTTTTTCCCTTGGCGGCGCTACCTGAAACGGAGACAGGCTATTATTTCGTGCAGTTTGACAGATCTGTTACGAAACCTATGAAAGCTGAAATTCGCGCAAAAGGCGGAGTGTTGTTGCAATATGTTCCCGAGAATACGTACATTGCAAAACTGTCTTCCCAGGCGCAACAAGAGATTGAACATCTATCGTTTGTGAGCTGGGTCGGAATTTACTCCGCGGGATTAAGATTGTCGCCGTCTTTGGTTGAGCGTATCCATAAAATCAAAAGCAATGCTTTGAAGACCAATTCCGGAAATACTTTAGAAAGTAAACCGAGAGATGCATTTCCGTTGTCAAGTCACAGCATATTGACACTTTCCGTATCGACATTCAAAGGTGAAGACTCAGAAGCTGTAAAAAGAGAGATAGAACAGGCCGGCGGAAGAATATTATCAGCGGTGCGAGGTAAGCTGCAAGGGGAAGCTATGATCAGTATGCCAGCTGACCGAGTATTTGAGTTGACACGGATCCGTGCCATCATGTGGATCGAGGAGTATCACTTGCCGGTTTTATTTAATGATACCAGCCGGGATATCATGGATGTCACACCCGTTTGGACAGCGCCGGAAAATTTGCGCGGTGCAGGCCAGATCATAGCAGTCGCAGATACCGGACTTGACTCGGGTGTGAATGACGGCAGTCTCCATGAAGACTTCCAGGGGCAAGTCACTAGAATCTTTAGCTGGCCAGTTGCGCCCACTGCGGGTTATACCAATGTCGACGCTGATGACGGATCTGCTGACCTGGACTCCGGACATGGTACCCATGTGGCAGGGACTGTTTTGGGAAATGGCTCCTCCTCAGCACTAGGATATGGTGGTATAGCGCCCGAGGCTCACCTGGTTTTTCAAGCGATTGAACAACTTTCTGAGTTCGATTTGCCTCCTGAGCTTGATGCTATGAATCTGGATGACCAAGATTTCCAATTAAGTGGTATACCTCCGGATCTAAAAACGCTCTTTCAGCAAGCCTATGAAAATGGTGCACGAATCCATACCAACAGTTGGGGAAACCCCTCTACCCCTGGCGCATATACCAATATGGCTTTGCAGGCGGATGAATTTGTCTGGCACCATCCAGATATGATGATATTATTTGCAGGCGGGAATTCCGGTATGGATGGTGACCATGATAATGTTGTTGAGATCGATTCCATCTCTTCTCCGGCAACCGCAAAAAATGTTTTTACGGTGGGAGCTTCTGAAAATAATCGTCCTGAGATAACTCAAACATATCAACCTGAAATTTATGGCGACCGGATTGATGCCGACAGAATGGCCGATAACACCAGTGGTATGGCAGCTTTCAGCAGCCGCGGACCTACGGACGATGGCCGAATCAAGCCGGACATAGTGGCTCCTGGTACCATGGTGATCTCAACTAGATCGCAAGCAGCACCCAACGATATTTGGTTTGAAGATGACATGGAGGATGGCCAGAACGGCTGGGAGGTCACCGGAGTTTGGCAGTTGGCTGACGTGGATGCTCATAGCGGCATAAATTCCTGGCACGTCCGGAGCGGAGATGATGGGGTTCAAACCCTGGTTAGTCCTTTGATTGATATCAGCACCGGCGAGGCAGGAACAAAATACATCCAGTTATGGTGCCGATACGATTTGGGCGATGGCGAGCAATGGTCCCTCGACATCAGCAGTGATGGTGGGACGAAATGGCAAGAGTGGAAACGGTTCAACAATACCCAGGCACAGTGGGAGCTACTCTCAATTCCACTCAAGACAATTTTCTTAGGAATTCCTATTGGATTTTCTCATGTGGAAAACTTCCGCTTTCGGTTCCAAATGGAATCAGCTGGTACAGAATCTCCAGGTACAGGCGCTTTTATTGATGATATCCGCATTGTGGAAGGCGTTTTCGGAAACTCCTTGTTGAGTGATCAAGGACTTGCATCCGTTGGTTCTGTCGAGGATCAACAGTATGTCCTGATGAGCGGTACAAGTATGGCTACACCACTGGCCGCCGGAGCGGCAGCACTGGTGCGGCAGTATTATGTGGATATTTTAGGAATCGATTGGGTTTCTGCCGCCCTGTTACGCGCCACCCTGATTAATGGAGCGGTCGAAATGAGTCCAGGACAATATGGGACCGAGGAATTCCAGGAAATTTCAACCAGACCTAACAATACAGAAGGGTGGGGCCGAGTTGATGTTAGTAACACTATTTTCCCAAAAGCGCCAGCTCTCCTTAGCCATACAGACGAGCGCCATGGTCTGGAAACAGGAGAATCAAAGACCTACAGCCTGGTCATCACAAATACCGATGCACCTGTGGTGGTAACCATGGTGTATCATGATTATCCCGGGGATGGTCTTGTCAATAACCTGGATTTAACCGTAACAACACCCGGTGGCAATATTATATATCCCAACGGGGGCGTGAATCCGGATACTATTAACAACGTCGAACAAATATCCTTTGCTCCACAGGAAGTTGAATTCGGAACCTATCTAATCACCGTAAAAGGTGCCAATATACCGGAGGGGCCTCAGCCCTATGCAGTCGTGGCTCGTGGAGGCGGGCGCTTAGCAAACGGTTCTGCAGATTTGACGGTTTCGGTCGAAGGACCGTTAAAAGTTCATCCGGGCGTCGAAATCGGCGGAAACCTGACCATTCAGGTTCAAAATGTGGGCGATACACTAGCCATCGGCACTCTGGAGGGTGATAATCGTGGATACATGGTGGACCTTGTTCTCTCCAGCGATGAAGATCTGCCGTCAGGGTTTGCCGTCTATTCTCCCTTTTTTCAGGAGGATGTCCTTCTCCGTGGGGGACGGGCCAGCAGAACCCGCACTTTGGCACCAGACGAAAGCGCTGTATATTCTATTGGGGCGTTTATCCCTGTGGATACCCCGCCCGGTAATTACTGCTTGGGTGTTGTGGTGGATCCTAATAAAACGATACCAGAATCCGATGAAACAAACAACACCGCCTGCCAATGGATTGAAGTAATTACCGCCAACACACGCCTTGCCAGCGGACAAACGGTGAATGGCCTGGTCAACGGAGGAGAATGGCGGTTTTTCACTGTTGAAGTACCCGGGGGGGAGTACGACTTGATCATTGAGCTGTTTGGTCTCTCCGATGATGTCGATTTATATATCAAAGCGGGCAGTCAGCCCACCCTTGAAAGCTACGATTGTCGATCCTATCTGGGAGGGACCTCTCCGGAAACCTGCCAAATGGCCGACGACAGTCCCACCATCTGGTATATCGGTGTCTACGGTTATCAGGCCGGAAACTTTTCTTTGAAAACAATCGTGAATCCTGTGGTCATCAATTCATTGATAACCGGTCAGGCGGTAGACGGGGCGGTGGATCATCAATCATGGATTTATTATAAGGTAGTAACCTTCCCATGGGAGGGTCTGTCGGTGCAGTTGTTCGCCTTGTCGGATGATGTGGATCTGTATCTCAGATACGGCGCCCGTCCCACCCTGTCCAACTATGACTGCCGCCCGTACCGCGGGGGAAGAGAGATGGAAACTTGTGAGATGTCCAGCAGGGGTGCTGCCACCTGGTTTATCGGCGTGAATGGATATCATCCGGGACATTTCAGCATTCTTGCGAACCGTGACTAAACGGAAAGAAGCATGATTAACCGGCTGTTGCTGTCTCCAGATATTGGTCTGACGAAGTATATACCCTGAGAGTCCACCGGATAGTCTAGGACAGCGGAAAACAAAGTCGGTTTCAGCGCAGTTGCATAGAATCAGTAAATGTAACGTTTCATCTAATTAAAAATGAAAGGAACTAATTATGAGCAGACCAGCATGGCAAATTCAACAACAAAGGATACAACAACAGCGGCAGATTATGCAATCTTGGAGAAGCCACCAAGAGGGTATCGGACATACAATTAGTCAACGCAAGCTTATGGAACAAAACGGGCATAAGAGTGGAGGCGGATTGGGGACGGCGGCTGTTGGTATAGGAATAGGTGCATTTGTCGGCGGACCGATAGGCGCTGCAATAGGCGGTGCTGTCGGTTGGTTGTTCGGCAAATTGAGTTAAAACCCTAAGCTTATTCAAGTTCAAAACATTGAATCTTGCCCGTCGCCGAGAAGATCGGTGGGGTGGAAAAGGTTTATATTTCGCTGCAGCGTATGCCAGGGGACGGCTTGGTCAAGTATAATAAAAGAGGAGACGATCGATAATGAGTTTGCTTTTTCGATTGATAATAATAGATCACTGTAACCTGGAGGTTAAAAGTGCGAATAAAATGTGCAGGCACCTTACGCTTTTAAATAGCTTGTTCCAAAACCAATTTACGAGAAGAGGTGAAAATGTAGTTATAAATTTTCAGGATTAATTTAACAGTAACCTTAAAAGGAGGAGTCTGATGAAACCACAGCAAATGATCATCAAAAGTTGGCTTTGCCATGCAAAGCGAGAGACAGCCAAGGTCTCTGTCATCACTTTGTTGGTACTCGCGCTGGGGCTCACGTTGTTCGTGCTCGCCGGGTGCCACCAGGCGGAAAAAATTACGAAAAACTTGCCTAACTTGCCTAACCTGCAGGGCTTTGTAGACATGGCCCTTGGCAGATCTGTGTCGACCAATATCAAAGATGCCTACCCGGTTGCTTTCTGGCTCGATGGCGTCGGGAAAAAGCAGCCGCCTAAGCAGGCGTCGACCTTGGAACTCACACCGGGCCACTATCGCATACGGCTGCAAAGTTATTGCCTGCAGGCCGGTTCCTATGGCCCGATCGCTACGGAAGGCCATTTGCTGGCGCCGTTGCGGGGCAGCCAGGCAGACATGATTCGGTCGATCCTGCACCGTTCCGCAGATTTTCCGCAAATTTCGCAGCAAGATATTCAACAAGTCATGTGGAGCCTCGAATCCGGGCTGTCCTTCAGCGAGCTGCCCCGGGGTCTGCAACAGCGCACGAGGCCCTTGGTAGGCCAGATTGGCATCCAAGACATAGTCAACTCGCTTGAAATGGCCAAATCGTTGGCAAAGCTGGCTCTGCCCGAAAAAACGCAAAAGTTGCTGCACACATATGAAGCTCTGCAAGAGAAGCTTCGCGATGCTCGACTCACTTTCCAGGCAATCGAACGGTTCACCGTCCTTGTCGGTACGGCACCCGTCGGTCCAGGGAGTCGATCCTTAAGCCCTGGGCACTGGAGCTACGCAGGAAATGGATTTTACGCCCGGACATTTCCGGAAAGCTATTCCACCACGATTTGTGAGGTCTACCGTCCGAAACCCTATCAACTGAAGCGGGATAATAAAGGCAGAATTGTAGTCTTTGAGGTCGGTGATACTAGAATTGATACCGTTTACCACAATGGATCGGAGAATGACTACGTTCAATTACCCAACGGCCGCCAGGGGCATATTTGGCGCTTAAAGTCCGTCAAGATTTCAGGCCCTAAACAGAGTGAAGGCATTGTTTTGCGTAATCCAGGCTGGGTTGTCGCCTCTGGAAATTCGCCTGCCACCATTGCCGGAATCAAGGCCCAGGATTTTGATTCTGGGCTTCTTGCCTTTGATGCGGACTTGACGGTGAGTCCTTCATCCGGAATCATTCTGGACGATGCCCGCCAGAAAAATTATGGAGCGCGCGCCAAAGACTTTTACAGACGCTCCAAGTGGATTAGTGATCAAAAGAAAAAACTGGGTGAGTATCGCGAGGAATTAGAGAGGGCATCCAGGCCTGCTGATGAACGGGCTGTTAAGGATATCATAGACATCCATCATTTCAACGAAGGATTAAAAGCCGTCAAAGATTTCGACACTAAAGGCAAAGTGGAGTGGATCGGCAAGCATGCGCTGCGAACTCACAAAGTATGGGAATATGCCAGCAAACAGCTTGAAAGTGTTTATGGAGCTCTGAAATATGCTTTTGCCATGGGTTCAGGTGATCTTTCTGAGTCAGATGTAAAATCTGGAAGCCGGCACCGCCGCTTTGATCCAAGCGGTCTGGTGTCCGCTCCGGCCAACACAAGTCGCCAACCCTTGGGATTATCCGCTCGTTTTGCGCGATAGATCCAGGGACAAACCCCCGGCAAGCCGGAAAGCAGAACCGGCTCGCCAATAACCATATTCTAAATGAAAGGAGAAAATCATGAGAACGCCAGCACAACAACACCAAGCCGGTATTGCCTGGGTGAAGATGCAAGAAAGACAACGGAAGATGAATTCAATTCAACGCGGGGTATGTCCCAAATGTTATGGATCGGGGAAAGGTTTAATCTTTAAATGTTCTTCTTGTGGAGGAACGGGACATTATTATCGCTGAGTCTTGTTAATCCGGTCATAAAATAAGGCGGGGCACAATTAGCGCTGCCTTATTTGACTAAATGACCATTAAGTTACAAATTGCTATCTGCTGCAACACAGAAAGGATGAAATCATGAGACCAGGAGAGCCACAACATTGGCAATTTCAAGGAGTGGGTTGTGTTAAATATCTATATGCCCAACCACGTCTGCAAGGATGGCGCCACCCTGACCAATTAATGAAAAGGCAGTGTTCCTGGTGTAAAGGTTCGGGAACGAACTGGCTATTCTTTCAATGCACGGCCTGTCGCGGATTAGGGCGGACGGACCGAATTTAGCGCCTTAAATTTTAAGGAGAAGATCGATATTAAAATTTCTTTTTCGCTTGGTAATATTTACCGTTGGCGCATTTGTGACAATCTATCTCCTGCAAGATCCGCAGGGAAAATTCGAGATGCAAAAATTTGTCCAAAACTCACTTATAGCAATTGAAGAAAAGATGTCGCAAAGGAGCCGACCTCGACCATCAACTACGTGCAGCTGCAAGGTTTATCGTTATGGCAGCTGGCAGTACGTGACAAAAACTTGTCTGCCTGGCATGACCTGTGCTCAGTGCTGCAATTGATCATAGGGCTGGGAAATTACTTATTTTTAACCTACTCTTAAGGAAAGGAGAAAAAAAATGAAAAAGAGACGCTTGTTGCTTCTTATTGCTCTCATTGTCGGAACCACTATTGGTTTTACCCTTAATTTTGAGCTGTGTTATGGTTTTAAAATTTCGATTTACGATGAAGAAAATGATAAATGGTATTATTTGATGGCTACGGCGCACACGGACGATACTCCTAACGTCCGATTCTCCGATTCCAGCTATAACGATTATTATTGGCAAGATAAAGAATGGCTGTTAGATGAAAAGGGACGGATACGCTCTCAAGCACACAGTACCAGCTGCTTGGAAGTGAACAACATAATATATGGGGGTACAGTTGAATTGCGCAGTTGCAATGATGGGATTAAGCAGAAATGGACCGTAACCGGGTCAGAAATCCGCGCGATTTCGGGTAGTGATTTTTGTTTGGATGTCCCTAGACGTAACTTTAAAAACGGGCAACGCGTGCAAATATGGCCCTGTAATGGCACCATTGCACAGAAATTTCGAATCGGGAGTTTCAATATTTCCACCGTTGAAGATGTTAACGGCAACACTTGGTTTTTAGATGTCGACCCTGTCAATGACAAATTAATGCTCGTTAACGATTCTGATTATAACCGGTGGGACTATGACGGGTGGTTTTTTGATGATCATAGGAGAATTCGTGAAAGTAACTTCGAATATGAATGTATGGATTATCCTTGGGGCGGATATCTATATACGCATAAATGCCATAACGATGTAAACCAAAAATGGTCATTTTCAAATGGAGAAATCCGTGCATTCGGAAAAAGTGAACTTTGTGTTGATGTACCGCGCAGAAACTTTGTGCATGGCCAAGAGGTACAGCTGTGGCCATGCAATGATACGATTGCTCAGAAATGGATCATTGATTGATGTGAATTAGCTGCGATCAAAGACGGCCTTTTGTGATGATGGAGTTTGGAGTATTGATCTGAATTACTGGATATTTGATTTCGACGGAGGCGATTGTAGATAACCCGGAAAAGTCTATGGCGGGCTCTCAAGGGGCCCGCCATAGACCCCAAAACCATCAAGCCAAACTTATCCCCTATCAAATCCTGGCTACTACAACATTGTTTCCGTTTGCCATGGAAAATCGTTGGGCGTTAGCGGTAGGGGCTAAAGAAACGGCGACAATATTCATCAATGGCAATTTCATATAGATTAACATCAGCAGTGGCGGCCGGTTGTCCCCCGTATAATCGTTGCTAAACACAGTAAGAAATGCTTGACTGTGAGTGTTTTGAGGAAATAGGAGGATAGTGCCGCATAATTGTCCGCTGTCTCCTCCGGTCAATAGTACGGCATGTTCAAAAAGCAGGCACCAATCTATGGATTGTTTCGAATCCCATTGGGCGTTGGACAGTGGAGCAAGTGGGTAGCGGATTTCAATTTATACCCCACCAAGACTTCTAAAACGTCACTGCCTATCCTTCCGGTGTAACCAATTTCTCAATTTTACGGAAAAAACAGTAGAGGGAGTAAGACTGAATGACATCATTACAGGCTTGGGCATTAGAGTACGAGAGATAATTACAGGAGAGAAAGGTGGACGGAAAAATGGGTAATTACGTTAAATCTCACCTTGTAAAGGGCGAACGCATCGTACACACCACTAATTTGCACTGGAGGATCTACCTGACGTTACGTGCTATTTTCACATTATGGATAGCTCCATTTATTCAACAAGCTACAGGTGAACTCAAAACTCAACAGCAAAACCTATAAACACAGGAGGTTATTATGAAACCGACCCATAGAGGAAAAATGCCGAATGTAGTTGCCGGATTGGCTACCCTGAGAAGCAAATGGATGGTAACCATCACCATGCTGATGTTCGCTGCGTTGGCCGTTGTCGGCGCGCCTTCCGTTCAGGCGGGAGACGGCAAAGTGTACCCTGGTTCGATGGGCGTTCGCTCTGGCGGAACCAGCACTCCCAAAATTTTCTTCAGTGCCATTGGGAACCCTTCCACGGATAACTGGCTTTATGTTCACTTGCCCATCATCAACGACAGCAACAACGGCATCCAGCGCGGCTGGGTGCGAGTGATTGATATGAATTCGCGGTCTAACATCACTTGCAGTTTGAACGCCATATACCGGTCTGGACCTGACTGGTACGGATGGTGGACTCCGGCCCGAAGCAGCTCGGGAAAGGCATCATATGATCAAATCCTGACCTTTGGATCTGTAGGTGGCAGCGGCATCGCCCACTTTTACTACAGCGCGAGTATCCCGCCCATGGACGGCGGAAACACTAGTTATATTACCTCGTATAGGGCCGAGGAACGATAAGTGCGATGCTATAGGGGTTGGAGTTGGAGCCAAATCCGCTCCAACCCTTTGCAATTATAACATTTTTGGGCGAGGAATCATCATGAAAACTAAGACAAGAGCAATGATGAACAAGTATGCTTTTAGAACAACTTACCTGGCGTTGCTGGTGCTTGCCGGGGCCGCGCTCTTCCTGTCCTATGAGCGCAATGACCTTTCTTCCCCTTCACAGGCCATAAACACTTCGATCACAGCGGACGAGAATCTTCAGACTCTCGAGGTTTTGAAATCCGAAATCGAGCGACTGAAAGATGCCCGCGGTGCCCTGCAAAATAGCTACTCCCAGATGGAAGACGAACTCGTCCAGCTTCGGTCACAGCTGGCGGAGCAAAAAGTGCCTGGGACATCCTTACCAGGCAAAACGGACACAGGGTCTTCCGGCAACCCAGCAAAGGAGCCGGAAAGCGAAGAAAGTCCAGTCTACGCTCAAGAGGGTCCCCACGCTGCGGACGAACGCGCAGCAGTCCAAATAATCGCCCAGGTCGATTTGCTTGAAGACAGGTTCATTGCCGAGGAAACCGACCCGGATTGGTCCAGCCGGGCCGAAGATACGCTGATTGAAACTTATGAAGGCGATCAAGCTCACGGACTCTTCGTAGCCGATTTGGACTGCCGAACCACTCTTTGCCGAATGGAGCTCACTTTAGACGGCTCTATCTCTCCGGAAGAGAGCTTCCGCAACCTATCCTTGCTCGCGCCCTGGCCAGGCGATGGGTTCGTTCGTATCAGCGGAATAGAAGGGGGCAATGAGTCTCCTCTTGCCGTGGTCTATCTGGCGAGGGATGGTTACGTGTTGCCGCAACATGTGCCGGAGTGAACAGCTGTTTCAAAAAAGACCACGCCTTGAAAGGCACCACAAAACTTGGATTCGTTATTTATCAAGTATAAGGGTATCCAGATTCGAAC
>Ga0316189_10006473_pt1 | contig 11142 bp, 8 predicted proteins | sample LowCovwburrow_MG_FD_204930 | JGI IMG/M metagenome (GOLD analysis project Ga0316189, IMG submission 204930) | Coastal sediment microbial communities from Maine, United States - Lowes Cove worm burrow | ecosystem: Environmental > Aquatic > Marine > Coastal > Sediment | place: USA: Maine... | reverse complement strand
TCAACTTCGTTGGCCATAACCAGCTCTTTGTCGACGATACCGCCGATAGTGGCTGTCAAACAGTTCAGCACGAAAGACGTCGCATAACGTTTGTCGGTTGTGATTGAAACCGTGTTGCCGTCAACCTTGATCGTGTCATTGGCGTTGTCGGCGTTAAAACCGAACTGTGTCAAAATAAACGACGGTGTCTTGTTCAGGATAACCGCACGGCGCAAGGAAAATGCGGCATCTTCCGCGCGCACAGGATTACCCGAATGGAATTTTACACCCTCGCGCATGGTAAACGTGATGGTCTTCCCATCCTCGGAAACCGTCCAGCTTTCCGCTAGATCAGGCTCGTAGCCCGCTTTCAGGTTCAGCGGGTCGAAGTTGACCAGCTTGCCATAAATATTTCGGCTAACGTCAGAACCCGCAAACTCGAAGCTTTCCGCAGGATCGAGTGTTGTAATGTCGTCAATACGGTTGGCGATTACCAGCATGTTTGCAGGTGTATCGGCAAATGCCGCAATGGATGTTACACTGACGGCAAGGCCGATCGCCGTACCCATCAATAATCTGTTAAATGCATTCATAGTGTAGAACCTCTCCTATTGGTTTCATGTTATGCTGCGCGCTCACGCGAGGGTTATTCCCCCCATGTTTTCTCCAAAACCCGCAACCAGTTTTCGTGGCATAGCTTGGTCATTAACGCATCGTTAAACCCATGCTCCACCATCGCCTGTCTTAAGCTGGGCAGATCAGCCACAGTCGTTATATCCTGCGGCACAATCGCCCCGTCATAATCCGAACCAAGACCGACACGGTCTTCGCCCAAATGCTCAATCAGATAATCCAGATGCCGCAACATCTGCGAAAGCGGCACATCCGCCAGCATACGTCCGTCATCGCGCAGAAATGCTGCGGCAAAATTCAAACCGACCATACCGTCGCTTTCACGAATGGCAGCCAGTTGATTATCGGTCAGGTTCCGCGAATGCGGACAAATCACATGCGCATTGGAATGGGTTGCCACCAACGGTTTCGTAGAATGGCGCGCCACATCCCAAAACCCGGCTTCATTAAGGTGGGATAAATCAATCATGATCCCCAGCTCATTGCAACGTTTTAACAACCTTAACCCATGATCGGTCAGCCCCGGCCCGGTATCGGGGTTGCTTGGATAGCGAAACGGCACCCCGTGGCCAAAAATGGTTTCACGACTCCACACCGGTCCCAATGAACGTAAACCAGCCTGATATAAAACTTCCAAAGTGTGCAGATCAGGGTCAATCGCCTCGGCCCCTTCAATATGGAAAATAGCGGCCATAATCCCGGCTGCCATAGCCGCGCGAATGTCCGCTGCAGTACGGCACACCTTCAGATTTCCACGCTTTTCCAGATCGAACAAAATGGCTGCTTGTGACATCGCCACGGGCAAAGCATCTTCCCAGTCTATGGGTTCAGGCAGTGGCAAATCGTAACTGGGTTGGCTCATCGCGTCGATCTTTTCTTCGCGATCAATCGGTGACGGAATGTACACTGCAAAAAAGCCGCCTGAGAACCCCCCCGTCTTTGCTTTCACAAGATCAATAGCCCCGTCACGCCCTGTCGCAAAACTATCCGTCGCAGAAAGCCCGCCCGCGCGGTAAATTTTCAACAACACATCATTATGTCCGTCAAAAATACCAGGTGCCAAATGATCAGCCAAAGCATCCCCCTACTAAAACTTAAGTCATCAGCCTACATTAGAATAGCTCATGGACAAGAAGAAACATTATGATATATAATCATATGATTATGAGGATTCTGCAAAGGATACGATAATGCCTGCCAAATCCTGGCACAGCTTACCTGAATATCAAGCCCTGCGCGCATTGATGCAAGGCGGCACAACCACAGCAGCGGCCCAACACCTGGGCCTGTCCCAATCTGCAATCAGCCGCTCTATCGCCAGCCTTGAAGCCCGCACCGGGCGCATCCTGTTTGAACGCGAAGCCGGTCGTTTGCGCCCGACACAGGAAGCCGTGCGCCTGAACCACCGCCTAGATCCCCTTTTTGCCGCATTGGACCGCATCGACGGACCAACAATCCCTGTGCAAGAAACCCTGCGGATTATCGCACCACCCACCTATGCCCACCGTTTTCTGGTCAGCCAAATCACAGGTTTCCTGACCACAAACCCGCATTTCTTTGTCAGCCTAGAGGTCAATACATCTGACGAGGTTATTCGTGGCATCCTTGATGATCGCTTTGATCTTGGTGTGACGGGGGTTGAACTGTCTCGCGGCGGGGTCAAATTGCTGCCCTATCGCATTTCAAACGCGGTCTGCGCTATGACATCCAATCATCCGTTGGCAAAAAGCAAGGTCGTACATCCTGAGGATCTGCACGACCAAGCTTTTATTGCCCTGACTTATCGTCACGCACGGCGCAATCAGCTTGATAAAATCCTCAGTCAATCGCGCAGCGTACCGCGTATCGTGGCCGAAGTTTCAACCTCATTCGCGGCTGTTGATTTGGCCAAAGAGGGCCTTGGCCTTGCCGTGGTAAATCCCTTCCCCGTATTCCATTACCGCTCGGGCGACCTGACATTCCGCCCTTTCGCCTCACCGATTGAATACCGCAGTTATTTTGCCACCCCGGCCCAGCGTCCCCTGCCACGGGTCGCCCGCGCCTTTATCCGCCACTTGCGGCTACACACCCCGCCCGATCCGTTTTCCCGCAAAGCGTAAAGTAGTATGCAGTATTAAATAAGCTTTATAACCACAACCATCCGGGCGGCGGGCGCAATGCTTTAGGATTTTCCTTAACGAAAATCGATGTATGACAGGGCAGTATCCGCATATTTACGACCAGCGAATACATCGTCGATAGTCAGCTTTATCCACTTGACCTTAACGGGCTCCGGCAATGAATAGTTTTGCGGATCGGATGTATCACGCAGACCGATCCGGAACCGTTTGCCCGTCGACATCTCTAACGTCATAACAGATACGCGACTGTTGTTGCTGTATGTTTTTGCCGTACGTGTGTAGCCGTTGCGAAAGACGACATTCGAAATTGTTTTTTCGCCACCAAAATCAAACACCAGCCATTCCCCGATGCCCTGCCCCGATTGGGCCTCTACCCATGCCATACCGTCATTACGGGTCAGGTTTCGCATTCTGTAATTGTATTTCCCGGACCCCTGCGGGCTTAACATGGACGACGCGCAAATCCGGCCCAAAGCCACCGTATCGCATTGCGCCGAAGCACTTTCGGGCAGTGGATTGTGGGAAGCCACCTGCACGGGCGGTTGGGAAGGTGTCAAAACAGGCGCAGTAGGTGTCTTCACCACAATATCATCGCCTAGAACTCCGGACACAAGTGCTGCGAATTTCTCATTTTCCATCAAGGAAAAAATCGAAATGCCGCTATTGAAGGACGTCAATGAATCCTGCGTCAGCCCGCCGCGATTGTGCAGGGCCACAACTTCAAAATCGAGATCGAAAATTAACGAACCGGAACTGCCGCCCAACGTATCGCACCGATGCCGAAAATACAGTTGCGCATAAGGTTCAGGCGCATAGGCCTTGCACCTGAAACGGGTCAATCGTTTTGGCATACCCGCCGGATGATGGATGATGAAAAGCGACTGATTGGCCTTGGCCTTTTGGGGGCGCAATTTGAAATAACCAAACCTGTTCCCCGGCTCCCCCGAAACACGCAACAATGCAAAATCCATATCGGAATTTGCGTCCAATGGTACGAGCTCCACTTCATAGGTCGGTGCTTCGGCTTGGTCTTCGCGCAGATAATCGAATACCGCAATGGCACGTACCGTTTTTATGGATTTGTCACTACCGGGTATGCAGTGATAATTTGTCAGCAAGACATCGGGTGCAATCAGATTGGCGGTACATGTGGATACAAACTGCTCACCTTTATCGTCTTCTTGCAATATATCGAGACGGGCAACGGGTGCCCCGAACTGACGATAGCGATCATCGGTGTTGAACTCCGATATAGGCTCAAACGCGCCGCCTTTTTGTGCCGACAGCAAGGCGTTGTTGCCACCGGTACTTTGATTGGGCACCAACAGCAATTGACCAAAGCTGTTTGCCGGAAACCTAAAATCGTCCGCAAAAGTCAAGCCCGCCGTAAACAGACAAATAGTCCCTGCAACCAGAATCAAAATACCCGTTCGGGTCATCTTGCAAATACGGTATGTCAACATATCCCCCCATATCGTGAACTCATTATAACCGATAAATTAGCATCTTCCAATGAAGCAATGGTTCATTTTCGCGACTGGGCTGGGACCACACTTGCATAACGCACGAAAAATGCCATGTTACCCATATGACAACCGATCAAATACTATTATTCAGCCTTTTTGCCTGTGTCTTTGCAATGCTTCTTTGGGGACGGTGGCGTTATGACCTGATCGCTTTTTCCGCCCTTCTGATCGCTTTGGTTCTTGGCTTGATCCCGACGGAACTTGCTTTTTCGGGCTTTGGCCACCCCGCAACTGTGATCGTCGCCCTTGTTCTTGTTATTTCGCGTGGTTTGCAAAATTCCGGTGCCATTGATCTGATCACCAAACGTTTAATTGATACGGATCGTACCGTAAGCGGGCATATCACGGTAATGAGTGGTGTTGGTGCGATTCTGTCGGCTTTTATGAACAATGTTGCAGCTATGGCATTGTTGATGCCCGTCGATATTCGGGCCGCCGCCAAAGCGGGCCGCATGGTTAGGGCCACGCTGATGCCGCTCTCGTTCGCCACCATCCTTGGCGGCATGGCCACATTGATCGGCACCCCGCCCAATATCATCATCGCGTCATTTCGTGAACGCGCAATCGGCGAGCCTTTTGCCATGTTCGATTTCGCCCCTGTCGGCCTGACTGTTGCTGTCGTCGGCATTCTATACGTCGCAACCATCGGTTGGCGGTTAATGCCAAAAAGCGAAACGGACGCGAAAAATCAGGCTCAACATATCGGTCTGGACGGTTATGTGGCGGAACTTGTTGTCCCTGAAAACTCCAAGGCCATCGGCAAGATGGTGCGTGATCTCTACCCGAATGCAGATGAAGACGACGTGGCCATTCTAGGCGTTGTGCGCAACGGCGTGCGTCTTGGCGGCTTTGGCGCGCGCATGGTGTTGCGGGCCAATGATATGTTGGTGGTCGAAGCAATAGCCGAAAATATCGACCAGTTTCGCGGCTCTGTCGGTCTGACCTATTTTGGCGAACAACCCAAAGGGGAAACCGTAACGGGTGGGTTGGAACTGTTGGAAGTTGTCGTGCCAATTGATGCACGCATTGCCGGTCGTTCGGCGATTTCACTCCGGCTTCGCGCGCGGCGCGGTATCGCCCTTTTGGGCATCTCGCGCCAAGGCAAACGCTTTACTAATCGCGTACGCCACGAACCCGTTCGCGCAGGCGACGTGCTTTTATTGCTTGGTCCACCCGACGCGTTGTCGGATGCAATCAACTGGTTAGGTGTAATGCCCTTGGCAGAACGCGGCCTGAATGTCACCCAACACAGTCGCGCGTGGCTGGCAATCGGAATATTCGCGACCGCAATTGCCGTTTCGGCCTTTGGCCTTTTGTATCTGGCCACAGCACTGGCCATTGTTGTGGTGCTTTATGTTTTTCTGAATATTGTTCCCATACGCAGCCTCTATGATCACATCGAATGGCCCGTCATCGTGCTTCTGGGCAGTATGATCCCGTTGGGTGTTGCATTGGAAGACTCCGGCGGAACCAAAATGATCGCCGAAAGTATTATCGACGTCACTGCAGGCCTGCCGCCATGGGCAGTTCTGACCGTGTTGATGATCGTCGTGATGACACTGTCGGACGTGCTGAACAACACTGCCACCGCCGTCATCGGCGGCCCCATTGCAGTTGATCTGGCGCACACCCTTGGCGTCAGTCCAGACCCGTTTTTGATGGCCGTCGCAATCGCCGCATCCTGCGCCTTCCTGACCCCCATCGGCCACAAGAACAACACGCTGATCATGGGGCCGGGGGGCTACAGTTTCGGCGATTATTGGCGCACCGGATTACCGTTGGAAATCCTTGTGGTCGCCGTGTCGGTACCGATGATCCTGATCGTCTTTCCATTGGCGATTTAGCCACAAAAAAACCGCGCATGAAATACGCGGTTTTCCTGATTTTTAGTGCTTTACTTAGTTAAGTGCAGCATCTGTAATCTCGTGCGTCCAGGCACCCACAGGTTGCTTGGTAATTACCGGATCGGAACCGCCACCCAACAGGCTGTCCACAGTGCGCTGGAAATCCGCCGGATCAAGCGCGCCGTTGGAACCCGCCGTCAGCTTGGCAATCTCACCCATCATGCGTTTTTGGTGTTTTTCGGTTTGCGCACCTGTCTCATCATACTCAAGCACAATCATTGCGGCATCATCAGGATGTTCTTCAGCCCATTTCCAGCCTTTCATCGACGCACGCACAAAACGTACTATCTTGTCTTTGAACGCCGCATCTTTCAGGTTATCACCCAGAACATACATGCCGTCCTCAAGTGTCGCCACGCCCTGATCTTCATATTTGAACACCGCCAGATCCGCAGGTTTAAGCCCTGCATCAATAACCTGCCAATATTCATTGTAAGTCATGGTTGAAACACACGCCGCCTGACCCTGTAAAATCGGATCAACGTTAAAACCCTGCTTCAGAACCGTCACACCGCCGTCTGATCCGTCGGTTTTCAGCCCCAGCTTGCTCATCCAGCTTAAGAACGGATATTCATTGCCAAAGAACCAGACACCCAGTGTTTTGCCGGCAAAATCCGCAGGGCTGGAAACGCCTGCATCTTTACGGCACGTCAGCATCATGCCGGACGATTTGAACGGCTGTGCGATATTGACCAGATCCAAACCTTTTTCGCGTGACGCCAAAGCGGATGGCATCCAGTCCAGAACCACATCGGCCCCACCACCTGCGATTACCTGTGCAGGGGCCACATCCGGCCCGCCGGGTTTGATCGTAACATTCAGATCTTCATCTTTATAAAACCCGTTATCCAATGCCACATAGTAGCCGGCAAATTGTGCTTGGGTCACCCATTTCAGTTGCAAGGTCACATCGTCCGCCGCCTGTGCAACAGACGCGCTAAACGCCATCACACCGGCGATTGTTGTAGTCAGTAATCTTTTCATTTATCTTTCTCCCGTTTGGTTGTTTTCCAGTTATATTAAATTCTCTTCAGCCGCGTTGTGAAGGATGCCAGAAAGTGACCCCCTTCTCTATCATTGCGACCACACCATAAAATGCCGAGCCTGCCAAAGCTGCCACTGTAATTTCCGCCCAGACCATATCCAGCCCCAAACGGCCGACTTCCACTGAGATGCGAAACCCCATACCACGTGTTGGTGAGCCAAAAAACTCTGCCACAATCGCACCGATTAAAGCCAATGTCGTCGCAATCTTCAACCCGTTGAAAATTGCGGGCATTGCAGCAGGCAAGCGCAGCTTCATCAGCGTATTCCAGTACCCTCCCGCATAGGTGCGCATCAGGTCGCGCTGCATACTGTCAGTTGCAGCCAGTCCCTGAACTGTGTTTACCAGCATCGGAAAAAACACCATCACCACCACAACGGCGGCTTTCGAGTGCCAGTCAAACCCGAACCACATAACCAGAATCGGTGCCGTACCGATGATCGGCAGGGCAGCGATAAAGTTACCGACCGGCAGCAGGCCGCGTTGTAAAAAGGGTGACCGGTCAATCATAATCGCCGTTATCACTGCCGAACCGCACCCGATGATATACCCTGTCAGTGCCCCTTTTGCAAAAGTCTGCACAAAATCCGTCCATAAGATTGATGGTTGTGCAAAATAGATGTTCAAAAATGGGAATTTGAAAAAATCAAACGCGAATACCGGTAAAGATTCCCTTATTTTCTGCCAAATCACCGACGGTGGCGGCAGGATCACCGCGGGCACTTCAAGCCCGCGCACCAAACCTTCCCAAACCACCAGAATCGTGATCCCGAAAATTGCAGGAACCACCAGCTTGATGACCCGTGTTTCATGCCATGGCGAATTCGACAGATAGATATTCAGCGCAAAGGCTGCAGCCCAAAAAATCAGAACCCCGTAAATCCAGATCATTGCACCATTCCCATTTTTTTCAAAGCCCGGTGCTGGATCATCCCGATGGCCCCGACCAATATCGCTGCCATTGTTGCTGCGGCAAACAAAGCTGCCCATATCTGGATTGTCTGCCCGTAATAACTGCCTGTCAGCATACGCGCACCCAATCCGCGCAATGGGCTGGCCGATAGTTCAGATACAATCGCACCGACTAATGCGGCTGCCATCCCCACTTTAAGTGAGGTAAACAGATAAGGCGTAGAAGCAGGTAATCGCAAAGACCATAAAGTGCGGGTTTTGCTGGCGTTGTACGTTCTTAGCAAATCCAGCTGCATATGGTCCGGGGCCCGCAAACCTTTGACCATGCCAACAACCACAGGAAAAAATGACAGATACGCTGCAATCACTGCTTTTGGTAGCAACCCTTGCATGAACGCAGGCTGATAACCGAATATCGCCGTTGCGGTTTCTTTCCCCAGAAAATCTGTCGCTCCCATCGTGCTCATCACCACAACAATCATCGGGGCGATAGCAAGGATCGGGATGGTTTGCGAGGCAATCGCCCAAGGCATCACACTCATGTCCATTGCACGGTTATGCACGATGCCCACAGCCAGCAAAATACCCATGCCCGTACCAAACAAAAAACCCATCAGCGTGGCAGACAAAGTGATCCAGCCATGAAATACCAAAGACCGTTTGCTGGCGATATTTTTCAATACTGTAGATTTATACAGCTCCGCTACAACCTGATGCGGAACAGGTAACACAGGGCGTTTCTGCGCCCAGGTTTCAGCCACCATTTGACTGAAGGTCACTTGCGTGCCTGCCCGCTTGGCCTGATCATAGACCCATTTCGAGTTCATCCCCACAGCGGCCCCGTACCATAACACGATGATCGCAATGACGACTGTCACAATCGGGAAAATTGATTTCATAAACCCTTCCCCGTCAGCAAAATCGTTAACAGATAAAATACCGACGCAATACAGACGTGATACAGACGCATTCCATACGCCCTGTTTTGCCCGGCATTAACCATTGGAATGCCCCTCATGCAGCCCGTCGCGCACGCGATGTGCAATCTCGATAAACTCCGGTGTGTCACGAATTTCCAACGGACGCTCTTTCGGCAATGTACTTTCAATCACATCCGCAATACGGCCCGGACGAGGGCTCATCACCACGATCTTGGTCGACAGATACACCGCTTCGGGGATCGAGTGGGTGACGAACCCGATTGTTTTATGCGTTCGCGCCCAAAGCGCCAGTAATTGCTGGTTCAGATGGTCGCGCACAATCTCGTCCAACGCCCCGAACGGCTCGTCCATCAGCAGAATATCCGCGTCAAACGCAAGGGCCCGCGCAATGCTTGCCCGCTGTTGCATACCGCCGGACAATTGCCAAGGAAACTTCCGCTCGAAACCGCCAAGTTCAACCAGGTCCAACACCTTTGAAACCCGTTCTTCTCGTTCCGCTTTCGAATAGCCCATGATCTCCAATGGCAGCTTGATATTGCCCCCGATGGTCCGCCAAGGATACAAGCCCGCCGCCTGAAAAACATAGCCATAAGCACGTGCCATCCGTGCCTCATGCGGGGATACACCGTTCACCATACATGTCCCGCCCGTGGGTTGTTCCAGATCGGCCATCACCCGTAATAGCGTGGTTTTTCCACAGCCCGAAGGCCCGATAAAAGACACAAATTCACCCTTTTCAATCTTCAGGTTGATGTCTTTTAACGCATGAACAGGCCCGTCGTTTGTTTCAAACGTCAGGTCTAAACCTTTGGTTTCTATGATAACTTCTTTGCTCACAAAATTAACCTTCTAAATTCCGGCAGGAATGTTCAACGGATCACGTTCAATTTTGCGCGGACTGTTCAGTTCTTTCCATTTGCTTAACGCTGCATGAGCTGACGGGAACGCAGGGCGTGGCACAAAACGGCCACGGCCCGGTTGCGGCTGGCTGTTTTTGCCCCAGGCCCAGATCACTTCACCGCGTGACAATGTATAGCGCGCGTTCGCAGTAACCTTGAAACCCTCAAACACATTATAATCCAGAACCGAATGGTGATTACTGGGCGAAATGGTTTTGGAAATCTTCGGATCCCAAACCACGATATCCGCGTCGGCCCCTTCCACAATCGCACCTTTTTTCGGGTAGATATTCAGAATTTTCGCCACGTTTGTGCTGGTCACGGCCACAAATTCGCTGGGTGTCAAACGGCCGGTTTCCACACCTTCCGTCCACAAGACGGCCAGTCGTTCTTCCAACCCATTTGAACCATTGGGGATCAGACAGAAATTATCGCGGCCCGCGCGTTTCTGTTCAGTATTGAACGCCGCATGATCGGTGGCAACCACCTGCAAACTACCCGATTGCAAGCCTGCCCAAAGACTGGCCTGATGTTCCTTGTTGCGGAATGGCGGTGACATCACACGGCGTGCCGCATGATCCCAGTCTTTGTTAAAATACTCGGATTCATCCAATGTTAAGAATTGTATAAGAGGTTCACCGTAAACCCGCATTCCTTTTTGCCGCGCACGCCGAATTGCCTCATGCGCCTGCTCACAAGAAACATGCACAATATAAAGCGGAACACCCGCTGCATCGGCGATTGTTATCGCGCGATTAGCCGCTTCGCCCTCTAGTTCAGGGGGGCGTGAATAAGCGTGGCCTTCCGGCCCCGTAATACCATCGGCCATGTATTTTTTCTGTAGCAAATCAACAAGATCGCCATTTTCTGCATGCACCATCGGCAGCGCACCCAATTCCTTACAGCGTTGAAAAGACGCGAACATTTCGTCGTCTTCTACCATCAACGCGCCCTTATAGGCCATGAAGTGTTTGAAGCTGTTCACACCCATTTTCACGGCATCTTCCATCTCGCGGTGGATATCCTCATTCCACCCGGTGATCGCCATGTGATAGCCCACGTCCGAACAGATTTGCGGGGCAGATTTACGGTGCCATTCATTGATCGCGTTCTTGATAGACCCATCCGCCCCCGGCAGACAAAAGTCCACGATCATCGTCGTCCCACCCGTGGCCGCGGCCCA
>Ga0316189_10006472_pt1 | contig 11144 bp, 7 predicted proteins | sample LowCovwburrow_MG_FD_204930 | JGI IMG/M metagenome (GOLD analysis project Ga0316189, IMG submission 204930) | Coastal sediment microbial communities from Maine, United States - Lowes Cove worm burrow | ecosystem: Environmental > Aquatic > Marine > Coastal > Sediment | place: USA: Maine... | reverse complement strand
GCCTCCTGCACCATTGCCTGACATCCCTGCTGCTTACAATCCAGCACGCGGAGAGGATTTTTTTCAATCCGCCGTTTGCAATCATCACACAAGCTGTCGTGACGCTCATGGAGATAGGCGATTAGTTTTTTGCGAAAATCAGGTCGGCACTCCGGGCAACCAAGGGAGTTGATTTCAAGACTGACATCCAGCTTCAGCTCATTGAGCAGCATTTGCCCCATCGCCATCAACTCGGCATCAACCTGCGGCTCCTGCGCCCCGATGACCTCCACGTCAACCTGATGAAACTGGCGCTGCCGACCCTTTTGCGGACGTTCGTGACGAAACACCGGCCCGATGCTGAACAAGCGTTGTATCGGCTGCCGCACCTGAAGGCCATGCTCAACATAGGCACGCAGCAGCGAGGCTGTGATCTCCGGTCGCATGGTAATCCCCTTGTCAACAAAGGTATACATCTCCTTTTCAACAATATCCGTGGCCTCTCCGATGGAGCGGGCAAAAAGCTCGGTCTTTTCCAGAATCGGCAGACGAATTTCATAAATGCCGAAACGGCGAAAAATATCGCGAGCGGTTTTCTCGATTTTTTGCCAGTAAACGATTTCATCCGGCAGAATATCTTTTACTCCGTTAATGGCCTTGATTTTCAACGTGTACTCCTCAAGTTATCCGTTTCAGGGTGCAATCGGCGCAATCTTTCCTTTCAACTGAAGAAGGCAGGAAAAATTTCAAACTTAATGCATTTACCCTGGAAAAGTCAAGCCGATCTCGTAGGAATATGGTACCCTGAAAAATATTTTGAATACGGCCTGACCGGGGATACTTGACAAAGCGATCATGGCATAGCATTATGGATTAATGCGAACTCTTGCGGCGTCCCTGTCATTTGTATACGGAGAGAATATAATGAAAAAAAGAGAATATAATGAAATTACCTGAACTTAAAATCGGTTCTTTCACCGCACGAATCCCTCTTATTCAGGGAGGAATGTCTATACGGGTATCAACCTCGGCACTGGCGATTCCGGTAGCGGCCTGCGGCGGCATCGGCACAATCGGCGGGTCCGGTATTCCGGTTCCCGAGCTGCAGAAAGATATCCGTAAGGCAAAATCCGCCACTGACGGCATTATTGCGGTAAACATCATGTATGCTATGAAAAATTTTCACGATCTTGTCATGGCATCCATTGAGGCCGGAGTAGATATGATTATAACCGGGGCCGGATTTTCCCGGGATATTTTCAAAATCGGCAGACAATATAATACCCCTATCGTCTCCATTGTTTCTTCACCGTCGTTTGCCCGGCTTGCTGAAAAACTCGGTGCCGCCGCCATTGTTGTCGAGGCGGCGGAAGCCGGCGGGCATCTGGGCACGGACAAACCGCTGCGGGAAATCTTTCCGGTTGTCCGCAAAGTGGTTTCCAAAGTCCCCCTGATTGCGGCGGGCGGGGTCACCGACGGTTTTGAGATGGCCGAGATGATGGACAAGTACGGTGCCGACGGTATACAGATCGCGTCCCGCTTTGTCCTGAGCGAGGAATGCTCTGTTTCAAAAAAATTTAAAGAAACCTATCTGAAGGCGCAGAAAGAAGACATTATCAATGTGCAGTCACCGGTGGGCATGACAGGGCGGGCCGTCAAAACGGATTTCATCAGGCGCATGGAAGAAGGAGAATATGTTTCTCCGGAAAAATGTAAGTTCAAATGCCTGAAAAAATGCAGCTACAAGTATTGCATTAATGATCGTCTTGTTGCTTCCTGTCAGGGCGATATTGATAACGGACTGGTTTTCTGCGGCGCAAACACCTATAAAATGGAGAAGATCCTGCCGGTCAAGGAAATCTTCAGAAGATTTGTCCGCGATGCGGAATCCGTGTACAAGGAAAACAAAATGCAGCGGAAAGAAGGAAGCACAGAGACTGCCTGACCACAGTGACCCCCATCATGAAACTCCATCAGCCTTCAACCTCATCAAACTGTCATTGCACGGGTGCCCCGGCACGGAATTATCCCGGAGCAACGTCATAAACGTTACGAGAAAGGCTTCTCATATCAGAGCGCAAACTCTGTGATAAAGTTATTTGAAACCAGTATGCAACCATGAACGGCACCACAGAAAATGATTCGCAGCTGACTGAAGAAAAAGAAGAAAGAAGACACGTCATTCTTTCACCGGAAGAACATCCCATTCTGGAGAAGGATATTGAATCTGAAGCCCTCAAGGTCCTCTATCGTTTACGGGATGCAGGGTACTCAGGGTATCTGGTCGGCGGCGGAGTACGCGACCTCTACCTCGGTAATCAGCCGAAAGATTTTGACATCTCCACCAATGCCCGACCGGGTCAGTTGCGCAAGCTTTTTCGCAACTCCAGGACCATAGGAAGACGTTTTCGTCTGGTGCAGGTCTTTTTCAAGGGCAATAAAATCATTGAAGTTTCCACCCTGCGTTCCCAAAGCGAGTATGACAGCAATGATCCGGACAAAGTGCTGCCTGCAAACAATACCTTCGGCACCTTGGAAGAAGATGCCTTCCGCCGCGACCTGACGATCAATTCTCTTTTTTATGAGGTTGAAAACAAAACCATTATCGACTATGTCGGCGGTGTTCAGGATCTGACCGACGGCATTATCCGCATTGTCGGCGAGCCTGAACAGCGCATTGTTCGGGATCCGGTGCGCATGCTCCGGGCGATTCGTCACGCAGCCCGTAACGGCTTCAATATTGAGGAAAAGACCCTGGAAGCCATCAGCAACCATGCGGACAAACTTGATCTCTGTCCCACCTCCCGGATCAGAGATGAGCTGCTCAAGGACCTGCGCGGCGGCGCCAGTAAGGCCTGGGTCGAACTGGCTCTCCGAACCGGTGTCTTTTCGACCCTGTTCCCCTTTTACAACGAGCTGTTCAACGATAAAATCGAGGGTGAGATCGTTAAGGGGGAATTGTTGGCCTTACTCGGAGCGTTGGACAAGATCTATTGCCAAGGCAAAGAAAAAGGGCGGGTGCTTCTTGAAGACGCCATGCTCTTTGCTCTCCTGCTCCTTCCCTGGGCCCTGCGCCATTTCGACCTGCTCAATCATGAACTCAAGGGACCGGGATATCACCGCCTGTCAAAATCTATCAGAGCGGAGCTTGATCAGGTTTTTGCCCGCCGTCTCAATCTGAAACGCGCTATCAAGGACAAAATCACCACCCTGTTCGTGAATATGTCTTCCCTGCAAAAAAACCGCAAGAACGACACCTGGCCTGCCTGGCTGCGGAGAAAAAGTTACTTCCTTGACTGCTCCCGTTTTTATGCCTTATACCAAGAGGCGATTGCCGGAGACGCTTTGACAGACCTTAAGCAATTTATTGAAGAGGCTCCACAAAACGTTGCAGAGGTTCAGGAGATGCCGCCTGCTTTACCGGCTGGGGAGAACACGTCGGACAAACAACCGCGACGCGGGGGCAGGAGAGGCGGCAACAACCCGGCCTTCTGCAGTGAAAAACACGGAGTATTCGGACTGCGCAAGGGGTAAGGTTGCGTTTTCTCCTCTATAATATCCGGTATGGAACCGGCATCGGAACCCGATTTCATTTTCCGGTTCCCTATGCGGGATATTTAAAACGCTCAACAGAGAATTATCGACAGATTACCGAGTTTATCAGCAGGCTGGCTCCCGACCTTGTCGGGCTGGTGGAAGTGGATTCCGGTTCTTTCCGAACTGAAAACTGCTGTCAGGCCGAGTTCCTGGCTCGTCGCCTGGGGTATGATCATGTCGTTGAATCAAAATATCGTTGCGGCTCACTGCCCCGGCGAGTTCCGGTCCTTGCCAAACAGGGAAACGCCCTCCTGAGCAGAGAAAAACTGCATGATCATCAGTTTCATTTTTTCAAAAAAGGGGTCAAACGGCTTGTCATCGAGGCCAAAACAGCAAACCTGACTGTGTTCCTTGTTCACCTCTCCCTGACCTATTACAACAGACAGAGCCAGCTCCGGCAATTATACGAGATAGTAAAAACAACGCAGGGGCCTGTCATTGTAGCCGGAGATTTTAATATATTCTGGGGTGATCAGGAACTTGATCTTTTTCTTGCCGCAACCCGCCTGCGCAATGCCAATGACCACGGCTATCCCTCCCACCCCAGCCGCTCACCGAAACGTCAGCTGGATTTCATCCTGTACAGCCCTGAACTGACAGTTGAAAACTTTTTTATCCCTGATGTCATTCTTTCCGACCACGCCCCGTTGGTCTGTGACTTTACGGAATAGGCTGTAATTTCAGGACGGACCGGAGTTTTTCAGGAGCACTACCGCAGGAGAGAGCCCCATGTCACCTCACGGCTCCTTATTCTCTCTTTATATCTGCTCGGAAGCCGTTCTTCGTTATCTCATCCCCCTCCTTTACGCCTTTATCCCTGCCCTCTCCCTTCTGCAACTTCTTGAAATTCAGCTCTGTCGCCGGCTTCTCAAGGCCGATATGAAACAAACCAGAGGGCTTTGAATATCCTATACTTTGTTTTTGCTTGCGAAAAAGATGCATACCTGTCAAAAATACATGTTTACTCAACCGTACAACAACGGGAAACTTCAGCATTACTGCTGTTTTTATACGAATTCAGGTAATCAGCTGATAAGGAGAAAACACGATATGCCCCCTCAACTCATTGAATTGGAAGACGGCCTGCTGGTCGAAGTGGATGTGCCTGATGGTCAGGTAAATCAGATTTCTGGCGGGGTGACGGAACAGGTGGATAAGGCGATTGATACCGTAAAGCCTGTGTTACTCAAGGCCTGTCGCCCAATGGTCTCAGTGTGGAAGGAACTGAGTAAAGAGATGTGCATTGATAATGTGGTGATTGAGCTTCAACTCGGTTTTTCCGCTGAGGGCTCGGTCTTTTTGGCCAAGAGCAAGGGGAGTGCCAACCTCAAGGTCAAGCTGTCTATCTCGCCCAAATCTGACGAAACCTGATAATGACAATTGCACGAGATGCCGTCTTTCTCCTTACCTGCGCAGACCCTAGCAAAAAGAAGGCCTTTGGTACCGGCTTTGCTGTAGCTCACAGAGACGGGCAGCTGTATCTCCTTACGTGCGCCCATGTGGTGGACGATCTCAACAGAAAGGTTATGGCTAACGGGTATGAAGCTGAGATTGTGGAAACAGGTTCAAGAGATACAATTGATCTGGCCCTGCTGCGCATATCCTATAAAAATAAGGAGACACCTCCTCTGTTGAATCGTGCAAACCGGGGAAAACCTGACAAGAGATTTCAGCTTTGCGGATACGGGCTTTTTCGCGGAGCCAAAGATAACCACGCTCGCCGGGAGATACAAGGAAGTCTGGGCGAAGACTTAGGGTTGACTTTTGACGTCGGCAAATCCAGCATTGAGGCATGGGAACTCAAAATTGATTCTCATGACCCGCTTTCCAAACTGCAGCCCGGCTATAGCGGTTCGCCGCTCTGCGATGAAGACGGCAGACTGATTGGTGTAGTCAGTCATGAGGGAGGAGGGGGGAAGTTTGGTTATGCTGTTGGTATTTCCAATCTGAAAATTGTTTACCCGGAAATTAAACATCTTGTTCCCTCCTTCTCCTCACCGTGTTCCGCACTGCATTCCGCTGCATCTCCTGCTGCCCGGATTGCCTTGGCGAAAAAACAGCTGCGAAGCCTTTTTCCGTATTTCGATATTGACGACAAGCTGTACGACAAGCTTACCAAAGCTGTTCGCAACGAGTTCAAACGGATAGAGGAAAAAGGAATCAGTCCTGAAGATGAAGCCTTGTTGGAGAAAATCGGCAAGGCTGCTGATCGGCCTGATGAGTGGGAAGTGCTTGTTCGTTTTCTGGAGTCCTTGGACCGAAAAAGGCAAAACATAGCTGAAGGGCCGGATTACCTACGGCTTGCCAAACAACTTGCACGAGGCGAGGTCATCCTTTGTCTTGGTCAGGAGATATCACATCTCCTTGGAGCACAAATTCCTTCGACAGCGGAAATAAAAAAATGCCTCTGTCAAGGAGGCTGTCAGGCCCCCTTGTCGGAACTGTGCGAACGGAAACTAATTTCCCCCAGAAGCAGCCGGACTGATCTGGTTCATGAATTCCGTGAGCTGATGGACAGAAAAACATCCTCTGTCGTACTGCATGAAGTGCTTGCCGAGTTCGAACAGACCTTTACGGTTATTTCAGCTAGTTATGACAACATGCTCCAAGAGATTTTGCGAGCGAAACGACGGAAATTTGTGGAGATATATCCGAACATGGAAGAGGGGAAATGCCTGTTGATCTATTCGGATAAAGAGGAAGTCACCTGCATCCCGGATAAAATCTCAGCTCTTGACCCGATTAAAAACGGTTATTCAGTCATCTACCGCCTGCGCGGAGGCATCGTTGACGATCAGGAGTATATGCTCTTGGGAGAACGGGACTATTTCGTCTTTAACAGGCGGATGAAACAGCAGTTTCCTAATTATATCAGCAAAAGACTGAAGAGTGCGCTCTGTTCTCTTTGGTTCATAGGACATCATCCGCAAAGTTGGGAAGAACGCCTGCTGATCGGGTTTCTCAAGGAATTGCAGCATAATGATGCCGCTTCCCTTGTTGTTCAGGAAAATATCCCTTCTTTTGATCATGACTTCTGGCAATACAAGGGCGTGAAAGTCCATGATCTTCCCCTTGCAAATTTTGTCCGGGAATTGGAGGCGGCCTTATGAGTTCTTCTCAGACAACATTTCGGCATCAAGCCGGTTCCGGTTTTCAGCCATATATCGGGCTGCGGCCTTTTACGGAACAGGAAAAGGATCGTTTCTTCGGGCGCAGTAATGAAGCCAGTATTCTTTTGGATAAAATTCGAGCCAACCGGTTGACCCTGTTGCTGGCGGCCAGCGGTGTGGGGAAAAGTTCTTTGCTCCAGGCCGGGATCATGCCGGAGCTACGGACTGACAGCAATATCGAGCTGATCTATTATAATGTCTGGTCGGCTTCTCCACAGGCCTTTAAACAGGCGGTGAGTGAGCATTATGGCGAGCCGTACAAGGACGTTTCTTTAAAAAGTATACTTCGGGCCTGCACACTTTTCAGTAGCGGCCAGCTTGTTCTCCTCCTTGATCAGTTCGAGGAATTTTTCAACTACCAGCGGTTCAGGTCGGAGTTCCGTCCCTTTATTAAAGAGCTGAGCGCGGCGATCCTTGATCACAGTCTACCTGTCTCTTTTGTTTTTTCCATGCGTGAAGATTTTGCCTTGGAGTTGAACAGCTTTAAGGACTCTCTGTCCGGTGTCTTTGATAACTATTTCCGCCTGGAAAAATTGACCTGCGAGCAAGCCCGTGAGGCGATAGAAAAACCGCTGGAAGGAACCGGGTATTGTTTTGCCCCGCAGACGGAAAATCAGGAAGCCTTATTGGATCAGGTGCTGCATGATCTTGCCAAGCGGGAGCAGGAGCGGCAGTTTGGGGTTCAGGAATTGCTTAAGCTCAATGAACTGCCCTTGTTGGTGGAACCGCCGCATTTGCAGATTGTTTGTCAGGAGCTGTGGCAGCGGCATCGGGATGATAAGGCCAAGCAGATTACCCATGCGGCCTATGATAAGGCGGGCCGAACAGCCGGAATACTGAACAGTTATTTTCTCGGTAAGATAAAACTGTTCAGCAGAAAAGAGCAGTCCCTTGCCTCTGCAGCCTTTGATCATCTCATCGGCCAGCGCAATACAAAAATTTCTCATTCCTTGGCTCGGTTAGCAGAGTTAACCGGTTCTGATGAAAAGGATTTGCAGTCGGTTTTGGAGAGGCTTCAGGAAGATGCTATTCTCCGGCGGCAGAAGCGGGGCGAGGAGTTCTGGTACGAGCTGTATCATGACATTTTTTCTGAATCCATTGATCATTGGAATCGGGAGTTCAAGGCGCGACAGCGGGTGAAACGATTTGCTTGCGGAACAGTTGCGGCCTTGCTTGCGGGCTGTGTTCTTTTTGCAGGGAATAATTGGCGGGTGAATTATTATGGTCGTTATCTGCAATGCAGTCAGCAGGAATCCTCTTCTAACCGGATAGAAGTTTATCGGGGAAGGCTGAACGGGTTGGATTTATTTCGTCAGCAAAGATTTCTCTACGAGACTCCTTTTCTTCATCAGGAGATGGAAGCAGGAAGGCAATTTTATCAAATCGCCATCGAAGATAACGTAAGGATACGCCAAGAACTAATCAGCCGCCTGCAGGTTTCCGACTGTTTTTCTAACTCCATGCAAAACGGATTTTACGAAACAGGGTATCGACTGGCTGAAAAAGTTCTGTCTGCTGATTATTTATACTTGATCACGCTACAACAGATTGAACGTTTTTCATTAGTGCGAACAAGAAAAAATGCTCAACAGCTTATTTTGTTTCTTGATGAAAGTAATGATACAGAAGTGCTACAGACGATTATACGGACTCTGGCTGCACTTCGTATCAATACGGCTATTCCGCATCTAAGAAAATTCATTAAAGAAAAAAATCCAGATATCCAAGCGACGGCACTTAAGGCACTTGCGGTTCTCTATGACAACGAGATAGCTTCTCATGTTATTATGCTTCTCAAACAGGTTGATAAGAATGACAGCAGGATGTATGCGATCAATCAGGTAGTTCGAACTTTCTGCCCTAAAGAGGCCATTCATGAAATCAGAAAACTTATTCAGGAGCAGGCTCCCGAAACTCGGGCGGCAGCAGTCGAGGTACTTGCAGCACTTCATGCTGATGAAACAAGTTCCGATGCCATAGCGTTGCTGGAGGATAAAGATGCCTATGTGCGGGAGGCGGCGGCCCACTTTTTAGAATTGCTTCAATGCGGGAGCGCAGTTCCCGAAATCAGAAAACTTATGCAGGACGAGGAGCCTTATGCTCAGGTCGCAGCGATTAAGGCCCTTGGAACTTTACATGACAAAGAGGTACTTCCTGAAGTCAGAAAACTCAGTGAGGACAGAAATGCGGAGGTGCGTGCGGCTGCTATCCTGTTTTTAGCATTACTCCATGATAAACAGAAACTCCCTGCAATCAGAGAACTCATTCAGGATAGGGATAGTTCTGTACAAAGAGCGGCACTTAACTACATTGCAACCCTACATGTCAATGAATCAATTCCTGAGATCAAAAAACTTCTTGATCATAACAACTTTTTTGTTCAGGAAAATGCCGTTAAAGCTCTTACTGCGCTTCATGACAGCGAATCTCTTCCTGACATCAGGAAACTTGTTTTTCAACACTGGATATTAGCAGATGAAGTGGTGGGTAGTCTGGCGACGTTTCGTGATATAGAGGCTATCCCTGCAATTAGAATGCATAGTCATTTTTGGTTTTATGCGTGGCTGCAAGTAAAAGCAATCAAGGCTCTTGCAACACTTCACGACAGCAGCTCGATTCCTGAGATCAGGAAGTTCATTTTGTATGGAGTAATACCATCTGTGCAGGCAGCAGCGGTTCAAGCTCTGGGGACATTGCATGACAAAGAGGCTGTTGCGGAAATCAGAAGATTCTTGGATAATGGAGATCCGTATGTGCAGATAGCCGCAGTCAAATCTCTTGGCATTCTTCATGACAACGCGGCAGTTCCTGCAATAAGAAGCCTGAGCATCAAAGGTGACTGGAAAGTTCAGGAGGCCGCAATACGGACACTTGGAAGATTGCACGATGATCAGTCAATCTTCAAGATTAATGAACGTCTTGCTGATAAATATCCGGATATTCAACTTGCAGCTGCGCAGGCGTTAGCACGGCTCAATCACTCCTCTCCCCAGCTTATTTCATGGCAGTGGGAGCAGCTTGAGGCCCTGAGTGAAAAAACGGCTTCAGAATATACCGACGAAAGAAAGGAGGCTGCCCAAAAACTTTCCAGTATTTTTACAGAACAATCTGTAACATTACTTGATAAACTTATAGACGATTCCGAGTGGTCTGTAATTATACCGGCACTCGAATCACTAGGAATAATTGGTGAGTATGCGCCGGGACTGGTACGGCAGCAGGTACCGAAGCTGCTCGCCTTGACCGGTCATACCAATCTGGAACTGCAAGATACCGCAGTCAGTGCCCTTGGGCGTTTTATCTCCTTTCGAGGAGAAGCAAAGGATGCGGATTTTCAAGAAATGGACCAGAAAATACGTTCAACCTTACAATCGTTTATCCTTAATCAAGATCCAAAAAACAGCTTCCGGCGAACAGTTGCTGTTGAGGCCCTTGGTGCAACCGGACGACCGGAGTGCGCTCGTGATTTTGAACAAGTGCTTAATAAGTTACAGAAGAGCGACTCTCTTTATTACCGTTGCTTATACTGGATGAAACGTCTTGAGACGGACAATTCATCAGGTGAAGCTTTGCAAGTAAGGTTGTCCAAAGAACTTAATCAGTTGACCGATGAAAAATCGGCTTGGCGAAAGCAGAGGGACAAGAATGATGAATTGCGCTCTTCAGAAGAAGTAGTAGATGAAAGCAAAAGTCATGAAAATGAGCGATGGCCTATGGAGCAGATAGAACATTTACTCGGTCACACTTTAGCTCGCATATCTCCAACAGAGCAAGGTGTTAAGCTGCTCAACCACCCCCTCTACCAAGTCCGCCAAGGAGCTATTCGGGCTTTGGCCGCCAAAACCGACGCCCCTCTTATCGGCAAAATCATCAACGCCCACCAAAATTTCGACCTTGACGACCTCCCATCCCCCTTCCCCTACGCAGCCTTCCAAGCCATAGACCTCGCCCTCTGGAACCTGGAGTACACCGGCAAAAAAGAAGACGTGACCAAGCTGAAAGACATCCTCAAGAATCTCAAACCCTGCCAAGTACCGGGGCAAGAAGGGGCTATCAGAGAACGCCTGGAATGGACCATTGAGCGATTGGCAGAAAATCTCGCTAAGAATGCGGAACTGGCAGGTGCCAAGTGATGAGCCGCTGTTCCGGTTTATGCCCCGCTAAAAAAAACAGACGGAGAAAGGTGGAACCGATCCGAAAGAGCCTGAATGTGGTCGCGAGTAAGCTTGCGTGAGCCCTTCAGGATCATGGAAACCAAGCTCCTGCCCCCGATCTCCTCGCGCAGATCATCAGCTTTAAGCTGATATTGATCCATCAGGGTTCTGAGCACGGCAACCCCGTTGTCCAGGGCCTCCACCCGTTGATTGAATTGAGCGAATTCCTCCGCCTCATGCTCCC
>Ga0316189_10006470_pt1 | contig 11144 bp, 12 predicted proteins | sample LowCovwburrow_MG_FD_204930 | JGI IMG/M metagenome (GOLD analysis project Ga0316189, IMG submission 204930) | Coastal sediment microbial communities from Maine, United States - Lowes Cove worm burrow | ecosystem: Environmental > Aquatic > Marine > Coastal > Sediment | place: USA: Maine... | reverse complement strand
AGCCGGGAAATACACTCGGCATCGACACTGGCGATGTTGTCCTGCAGCACCCTGGAGCCACCGGTGGTAGCAATGCCCTTAACATCGAACAAATCTTTGCAGGCGTAGGGTATGCCGCCGAGTATTTTTTTATTGTCTATTGAGGCGGCTCGTTCAAGCGCAGATTCAATATCGAGCGAAATAAATGCTTTACTCAAATCATTGAGTCGATGAATCCGGTTGGCATAAAACGCAACCAGTTCGACGGCTGTAATATCATTGTCGCGAAGCAATTTTGACAGTTCTTTTATGCAGGCAAAGGCGAGATCGTCTGTCATCACCGGGCCTTGATGTCGCTGGCGGGTGGGATGTCGCCGAGGTCGATCTTGCGCAGGACTTCGAGCTGGTCGAGCAAGTCCTGAAAACCGGTGATAATGCCGAGTTTAGGATCTACCAGTTCATCGAGTTCGCTATCATCCCAGGCATAAGAGGCGAGCTGATCTCGCATTCCGGTGAGGGTTTCTATCTGCAGTTTTTTCATGGTTTAGGAGGCTGCATGTTTTGCTGCGAGTTTACGCTAGTATTTTGGATTTCCAAGTCTGAATCTGGGGTTTGGAGCATGTCTGAATTTCTCATCCAGGCAGGTTCAGGCGAAACCTTTAATACCAGGGAGCGGAGAAAAAACGCGAGAAATAACTGCTTTGAGAATATCCTGACGTAATTGTTAAATACGTCAATCCTTTCCATTTCATGATCGGTCTTATGTTATAGAATCCAGGGCTGTCTAAAGTTGTGAGGGTTCCCACTTTTCATTTAGCCAACCTCTGCTAGACTCCTATGACAAAAAAAGCTGTGCATAGTCCATAAACATTATTTCAAGAAATCCACAGCCAAACCCATCTAGGCTTGCAGTAAAACGCAGTCTGCAACAAGAAAAGAGGTAGTATCTATGCAGTACAATAAAAAAATCTCACGACATCTCCCACTAATTTTAGCGACTTCACTATTAACCGCCTGTGGTGGCGGTGGCGGTGGCGGTGGCGGTGGTAGCAATGAAGAATCCAGTGCGAAAACAGGTGTCTTTTTAGACAGCGCAGTTAATGGGATGTCATACAGAACCAGTACACAAAGTGGGACTACCAATAGTGCTGGTGAATTCCAGTACGAAGACAATGAAATAGTCAGCTTTTCTATAGGAGAATTGTTACTCGGATCATATATCGGGCGGGAAAGCATAACACCGGTTGAGCTCGCCAACGCATTCCGATCTGATGATGAGCTCTCCGTCAATATTGCGCGATTGCTTCAAACTTTGGACGCTGATCAAAATCCCGACAACGGTATCGAATTAATCGCGGCGGCCAGAAACCTTTCCGACACGATCGATTTAAACGATATTAGTAGCATTCAGTCGGGACTCGATTCATTAAGTGCGGGGTTAACGCTGGTTAGCGCCGACGACGCACTTGCTCACCTCAATGCAACTCTTAGTGGTTTGCCAGCACCACAGCTTGCGGCAAGCTACAGCTATGTTACCGCCCAAAATAATTTGGACTCTGTATGCACCGCCGAGCTCTGGAATGGTGCTACGCTGGATGTCTCGGGCGCGGGCGAAACAACGGCCTATAGCGGCACGGTTACCAAAGTTGATGGTAGTATCGAGAGCTTCAACCTCGATAAAACAGGTAGAGGGGTTACTGATGCCGGATCCACTATCAGCATCGGCGCGGATGAGTTTGCTGCCAAGATGAGCGTCAGGCCCTCTGTTACGGCAAATTGCTTCGGAGAAATTCATCTGACCACCAATGATGCGGTAAACTTACCTCCGATTGCGGGCAGAAGCAGCAAGTTCACTATCGGAATTTGTAATTCCGCCAATGGCTTTTATGACTTTGGATTCGATGGCTACGCAGGCGACCGCGATGGCTATATCGCCAAGCACCCGACGTTTAAATACACTGTCGATGGTGAGGCACCGGTCGAATTGGTCGTCGGTGCTAATGGACTTGTCGCTTCGGGTTATGGTGCTAAAGCAGCCGTCCGCATCGATAGAGCAGAAATTCTTGATACACGATGCACCAAAGGATTCACCTGGGAATACATAGTCGAAGATAACGAAGGCGCGATTAGTATTGCAACTGGTAGCAGAGAAGCGCCGTTTGAAGACGATGGTAGTGGCAATGGCGATTTTTGTGCCGATGACTACCCCAAAGGTGCCTGCGATCTAATTGACGGAGCATCCTTTTCCGCCGGTGCGACCTGTGCCAGTGCCTTTCCATCTGCCGACGCGTTGGGTGATTTCGCCTGCACAGGTGACTCGGCATTTTCCAGCTGCGGTGCCTGCTTAATAGACTCCAGCGCCAATCTGCGTAACGCCAGCGAGATCAGCGAACATGCTAGCGATACTCTTTATCGCGCGCTCGGCCAACAATAAAGTAAAGATATCGGCTCATCACAGGGATGTGAAAGCCTGTTTGCCAAATACTGAGGAACTCGCTAGCTACTGAATGGTGAATTCAAGTTCCAAGTGCACCACCTGTAACTGAATTCACACGTATAATCCTCAAGTATCAATATGACTCTTTAACTTCCTGCCATGTTTCCACGGCCTACTGAAACCTAAGGATTACCCAGCAGACTGGTGCGTCTGTTTGACTTGATCTTGAAGTTTGAAACATTCGGCGGATGACGCTTCGCTTTTCCACCCTACGATGACTGTTTAAACCAGGTCGATTTAAGAGGCGGACCTTTTCCAGCTATTGATGTCTGCAAGATTATCCCGAAAATCAAGGGCGAGCTGTTTGATGCGCCGATTCTCACCTTGCCATTGTGTGGGGTTTTCACGGTCGATGTATTGTCTGGCAGCAAGTTTATGGTCGCCCAGTTTCCGACCGTTAATTCGCGCAATCAATTGATGCCCAACGTCGTCGGTCTGGGTATTTACCAGCAGACAATGATATTCGCTTTTATCCTTGCGTTCGCCCCGATGAAACGAACATTTCATTCTTGAAATTTCGGACTTCAGGATTTTCTCAAGGTCGACCAGAGTGGCATCGCCGGGTAAGTTTTCAATGAAGATGAGCATAGATAAATAGTCCTGATCAGTCTTTCGTTTACTAGCACATTCCAGGCTTTGCAGATTCGCAGAATGGTAGCATGTTGAGCCTTATTAGCACAGGATGTCCCCACATAGTATTTTCTATGCTATGACCGACTAATCATCGATGTTGAAAAGCTTCGATTATTATCAAACTATTAAGAGTCATTAAGTCAATCTTAACAGCGGAGACATTTAAGCCTTTCTTAAAATAACTTTCCCATACTCAGTTCAATTACTTTTTAGAGGCAAGTACATTGAACTTACAAATAATTCCAAATGCTGCGGCACAGCGGACTGCTAAACCGCTTAAGCCGTTACCCGAGCCGGGTACTTACGAGTTCGCCGTCATTGATGCAAACGATGACCGTCGCCAGGCTGTAGAGGCATTTATCGCGGCACGTTTTTACGTGGCCCACAATGCACAAATCACCAGCTTCATGCCGAAATTGCTAGCCTTGTTTGATCAAACGGGTGCGATTAAAGCTGCAATTGGTGTCCGCGCCGCCAACCATGACGACCTGTTTCTCGAACATTATTTTGATCAGAGTATCGAACAGGTGATTGGTGAAAAAGTAAACTCGGGCCAGTCGAATATCGATCGTAGCCAGGTGGTTGAAGTCGGTAATCTGGCTTCGGTAGATCGCTTTGCCAGCCGACGCCTGTTTGAAATGCTGGCACTGTTTCTGATTAAGAACCGTTTCCAGTGGGTTGTGTTTACGGGCTGTCAATCGCTACGCCAGATCTTTAAACGCATGCGTCTGGAACTGCTAGCGCTAGGCGAAGCCAAAGAGTCTCGGCTGCCTGAATCTCTCGGCAGCTGGGGTAGTTATTACCACGATAATCCGCAAGTTCTGGTAGGCCATCTGTCAGCCGGTATCGGTCTGGCCGAAGCTGCCACGGCAATGACCAGAGGAACGGTCTGAGATGAAAAAAATACTGAGCCAACTGAAACAGCATTCCGAAACTCATGCGCATGATATTGCCATTCGCTCTGAACAGAAGTTGATTTGCTTTGAAGATTTAATCGATGATATCGAACAGGTAGCAGCACAGTTAAGAGCGAGTTCTATCGAACGCCTGGGGCTGTATCTCGATAACGGCATCGACTGGATTGTGATCGACCTGGCCGCTGCGCTGGCCGAAGTGACAGTGGTGCCATTGCCCTGGTTTTTTAGCAAGAGTCAGATCCAGCATGTGCTTGTTACTGCCGGGCTTGATGGGATTGTCAGTGGCCGTAAAGACAGCGACTTCGGTGTTTTTTTTAATGGAAAGAAAACGCTATATGGGGATAGTGTGCTGTTAAAGAGCGCGCAGTCAACATCACAACCTACGCATAGAAAAATCGCTAAAGTCAGCTTTACCTCAGGCACCACGGGCAGCCCGAAGGGTATCGAACTGGATGCTGATTTGATTGGTGATGTTTGTCAGTCAATTAATACGTTGACTTGCGAACTGGGTATCGAAAAGCATCTAAGTATTTTGCCTTTCTCAACATTACTGGAAAATATTTGCGGCATTTACGTGCCGCTTTCACAGGGTAAATCTGTGTTCGCGGAACCCTCAGCCAGAGTCGGTCTGGCGCAAAATTTAAATATTGATCCCAGTCAGCTTGCAGCCGTTTTGAAAGAAACCAGACCGGATAGTTTAATCGTTACCCCACAGTTACTGAAGTTGCTCTGTATCCTGGCTGAGATGAAAAAAATCGATACGCAAAGTTTAAAGTTTGTTGCTGTCGGTGGCGGACATGTTGGTAGCCAGTTAATCGAACGCGCGCATCGGTTGGGCATTCCCGTCTATGAAGGTTATGGACTGACCGAGTTTGCTTCAGTCGCCATGTTGAATACACCGGATCACGCTCGCCCTGGCAGTGTTGGTAAGCCGTTAGCGCATGTTGAGGTTAATCTTGCGGATGATGGTGAAATTCTATTATCGAATAAATTCAATCCATCGAACGTGGTTCATACAGGAGATCTTGGCAAAATGGATGACCAGGGTTATGTCTATATCAGTGGTCGTAAGAAAAACATCCTGGTGTTATCGACGGGTAGAAATGTATCGCCGGAATGGATCGAAGGTGACTTGCATAGTTTAAGTTGTGTGTCGCAATGTCTGGTCTTTGGTGACGCCGAGCCTGAGTTGTCAGCGTTTATTTTTAGTGATCCAAAAATCACGAGCGCTTTAGTCGATGCCGCTATTTTTGAGCTAAATCAACAATTACCGGCTTATGCGCGAATCGCAAAATGGTATCGATTAAGCGAGCCCTTCACCGTCGATAACGGCCTGTTGACCAGCAATGGTCGCCCCAGACGCGAGCCAGTTTTAAATCAATCGATTGCACTGATTGAAGCCGCTAGCTCTTTTCATGCAATTAGTCCTTTAACCGTTAAACCATCAAAATTAATATCGGAGTATACCTCATGTTAGCGAAAACTTTTTTTACCGAAATCGAAGAAAACTCAACTACCCTGAGACAACAGCTTGAATCCGCAGAAGTCATTAGACGCTGCCTGCGTGGTGAAGTTGAAATGCAAACATATATCGCCTTTTTAACTGAAGCCTATCATCACGTTAAACATACTGTGCCTTTACTCATGGCCTGCGGTGCGCGCTTGCCCGAACGCCTGGAATGGTTACGTGAGGCCATCGTTAAATATATTGAAGAAGAAGTCGGACATCAGGAATGGATTTTGAATGACTTGCAGGTGCTCGGTGTCGATAAGGAAAGCGTTCGTCACGGCAAACCATCTATACACACAGAGCTGATGGTGAGTTATGCCTATGATCAGGTCACTCGAAATAACCCGGTTGGTTTTTTTGGCATGGTTTATACGCTGGAAAAAACCAGTTCTACCATAGCGACCTTTGCGGCCGAGCAAATTGCTAATGGTCTGTCCCTGCCTCGCAACGCCATGTCCTACATGATTTCACACGGTAGTCTGGATATTGAACACATGCAGGATTTTGAGCAGATTATGAATCGCCTGGATAGTGATGCCGATAAGGCTGCGGTGCTACATACCATGCCGGTTTTCTATCAGCTTTATACCAATGTATTCAAATCACTGCCTATCAGTGCCGAGGTTTAAGATGAAGACCAGTGAAATGAATGTATTAATCACCGGCGCCTGTGGTGGTATCGGCCGAGCGCTGGCAACCAGGCTTGCCGAGTCGGGTGCCAGTCTATATTTAAGTGGACGCGATCCGGCTGCTCTGGGTGAATTGCATCGGCAGCTACTCGAAATTGCGGGGCCTGAGCAAATTATCTGTAGCGAAGCCGCCGATCTAACCGATAACGCCCAGCTCGATCGACTGGTGAATCGACTAGAGCAACTCGATCGGCCGATAAATGTGCTGGTTAATAATGCCGGGGTTCTCAGTTTTGACCTCTTCGAAAATGTCAACGAGGCAGATATCGAAAAGGTCATGTATCTCAATAGTGTTGTCACCATGAAGCTCACTCATCGATTGCTGCCAGGTTTCAAAACACTACCCATCGCACGCATTGTTAATGTTGCGTCTACTTTCGGGGCGATTGGTTTTCCCGGTTACAGTATTTATTCGGCCAGTAAGTTTGCCGTGCGCGGTTTTTCGGAAGCACTGGCGCGGGAACTGTCTGACAGCAACGTCAACGTTGGTTGTTTCCTGCCTCGCGCTACTCGCACCAAAATTAATTCGTCAAAAGTCGTTGAGCTAAACGAAAAGTTAAATGTGGCGATGGATTCTCCCGAGGTAGTCGCGCTAGCGCTGGTCAAATTCCTTGGTAACCAGAAAAAACTGCAGGCCATAGGCTGGCCGGAAAAACTGTTGGTTCGACTTAACTCGATGTTCCCGGCACTGATTGGTAGTGCCATTGAAAAACAACTGCCGACGATCAAACAGTACGCGGTTTAAGTTGTTATTATTTTAATGCGCCGCAGGCGTTAACTGAAAAGAGGTGAAAACCATGTTTAAGCAATATGCAAAATTCGCAATTATCCCCCTGACAATCATTTGTTCTGGTCTATCCGTCGCCGGCGTTAGTAGTCCTGCGGTGATGCAGGAAATCAAGCAGATTCAAAATGACTGGGGAAAGTTATACTTCCTCGAGGAGTTTAAGAATAACAATTATAAAGAGTTGCAGGCACTGGCGCGTAAAGCTAACTACCTCTCAAAAAAGCACCCCGATAGCGCCGAAGCCCTGACCTGGGATGCGATTGTGCTGAGCTCTCTCGCCGAAAAAAAGGGCGGTATTGGTGCATTAAGCCTGGTCAAAGAGGCGAAGAAAAAACTCGAAGCTGCCGAAAGCATCGATCCAACCGTATTAGACGGTTCGGTTTACGCCAGTCTGGCAACCCTGTACTGGAAAGTACCGGGATGGCCGATTGCTTTTGGTAGCGATACAAAGGCTGAACAGTACTTCAAAAAGGCTTTGATGATTAGCCCTGATCAGCTTGACGCCAATTATTTTTATGCGGACTTTCTCGCCGATGATAACCAGTACGCGTTAGCGTTATTGCATCTGGATAAAGCGCTTCATGCGCCAACACTCGAAGGTCGCCCATTTGCCGACAAAGGTCGTCGTCAACAGGCACAAAAATTGCGTCAGCACCTGATAGGTCTGAACCTTTATAGCAAGCAGGTAGTCGAGAGATAAACCCATAGGTCTTCCATTACGCCAGGTCAGGGATGGCCTGGCATTCTTCTATAATTTCCGTTCTTTCCTTTCGTACTAACCCAGGACTTAAACACCGTATAATATCGAAAATAATTCAGAAACGTCAGGATCACATGAGTCGATATTCAAAAAAGAAAACTGTTTCTCCCGAAACTCAGGACGAAGCACTTGCGATTGCCAAAGCCAATCAACGGCCTGGACAGAGCAAAGAGCAAACACGACTAATTGCTCAGGGCATCCAGAAAGGCATAGATCAATACAAGAAGAAACAAAAGAGTAAATCCCGCGAGCTAGACAAAAAGCTGAAAAAGGCGCAGCAGGAAAACGTCTCAGAAAATAAGGTTGAAATTAAAGAGACGGTAACCTATCGGCAGCATTGGCTGCCCTGGTTATTGCTGGTACTTAGCTGGTTGGCTGCAGGTTTTTATTTTTTTGGCGGCTGAAGCGATATTGCCGTATAACCCAGATCCAGCATCCCAGCAGGCAAAGTAAATAGCCGCTAAAACTACCACCGCCACCACCGCTGCTTTCCTCGCTTGGTGTATTGTCCGCCTCGTCATTCCTCAGAACAACGACCGTGAAATTATGGTTTGTGGTGTTGGTACCGTCATTCACGGCTAGCGTGATTCTATGGCTGCCTACATCGTCAGCGCCGGGTGTTCCAGTTAAAAGTGTCGTTTGACTGTCGAATGTTAGCCAAGTAGGGATAGTGACCGGGGAGAATGTTAATGGATCACCTTCCGGGTCTGTCGCCTCTAATGTGTAACGATATACCTGCCCCTGATTGACAAAGCTATTAGCGGTGCTAGTGACAGTTGGTGCAATATTAACTGACGGTGTGGTTGGAGTTGGAGTTGGAGTTGGAGTTGATGGTGTTGATTCGTTACAGCGTGTGCTGGTATTGCTTGTTGTTGCGGTACAGTGCGCGACATAATCGATTTCTAACGTGGCCAGGTTGAGTGATGGGTCTATCCCGCCACCCAGGTTGCCACCCATGGCCAGGTTGATTAAAACAAACATTGGCTCTTTGTATTGCGCGCAACTCGTCACGTCATAAGATACAACTTCGATGTCGTCTACCAAAAAGCGCATCGTATCCGCAGTCCACTCAATCGCATAATCGTGCCATTGCAATACATCATTGCTGCCACCTGGATAGGGGTAAGTTCTTAAACCCCCGCAACCGCTAGTATTGAAGAAATTGATAATATAGTTGGCCGAATCATTAGAAAACCATTCCCAGACATCTATTTCACCTGCGCCAGGACCGTTCCAGGGTACATTATCGCCGTCTCCTCGAATCGGTTGCTCGTTGATGCGACCCTCCAGCATCCAGAACGCGGGCCATGTGCCGCCCTGGAGATTATGCATGCGAAGGCGAGACTCGATTCGGCCGTATAAGAATTCCTGCTTGTCTTTGCTGTTTAAACGACCCGAGGTCCACGTGCCATTGGCGTTTCCCAGGCCAGTACAGGCGCTCGAACCAGCCTGACGCCGAGCAATGATTTTTAGCGTGCCACCCGAAACTTCGTAGTTTTTGACTGCCGAGCTATCATCAGCGGTATAACACTGCTCTTCATTGTTGAAATCCGCCTGGGTTTGCGCGGTCCAGTTGCTAAAGTCGACTCCGCTACCATCAAAAGAGTCAATCCATTGTAATTCCCAACCCGCCGTTGCGGTATGGCTGAAAGTACTGCTAACTAAAGTAACGACTACGAGGCTCTGGGCGAGCTTTCCTGCTAATCTTTTAACCACAAATTCAACCTGCTTATCAGTCGTGTGCTATATAGCAGAATGCCTGACCGAGGCCACACTTGTCAAGTCGGTTTGAATGAATGGTTATCACGTAGCTGACTCTATAGTTTTTCAGCACCAGACTGTTTAAAAATTAAAAAAAAATATTTCACTCTGTCCCTTTAAAAGGAAATTCACCGATTGAAAACTGACGCGACTAGGAATATGCTTTGCCTCCGGGTTGGATATAAAAGGGAACCCGGCCTATTAACAAAGCTAATAGGGGAGCAGTTAAAATTAGCTAAACTATAACTAAAGTGCCGCAAGAGCAGGATATCTAGCGAGTAACATGGAGAGTTAGTCATGATAAAAGTCATTATTTTTTCGGATATAAGAATTTATAGCGAAGGATTGAGTAAAGTATTATCCAATCTGGAATCTATTCAGGTGGTCGGCGCTGAAGCCAGTTTCGAATGTGCCATCGATAAAATATCACAGACCAAGCCCAACGTGGTTCTTCTCGATATGACCATGGCTGGCGCTTGTTCAGCCGGTAAAAAAATCATTCAGGGTTATCCCGAGATCAAAGTTGTCGCTTTGTCTGCCCCGGAGAATGAAGAAAATATTATCGAGTGTGCCGAAGCCGGTGTCGCTGGTTATGTTGCCAGGGAAGCGTCACTGGATGAACTCATCGATGCCGTTAAAGGCACTGAAAATGGCGAAATTCGCTATCCGCCTAAAATAGCCACCTTTATTTTCAACAGAATTAGACGTATCGCTCAGGGTACCGAAAGCTACACTAAACCGGCAGAAAAAAACAATGTCGCTACTGTTTTAACCAATCGTGAGCGTCAGATTTCGGATTTGATGTCCGAAGGTTTATCCAATAAACAAATCGCCAGGAACCTGTCGATAGAAGTCTCCACCGTCAAAAATCACGTTCACAATATACTGGTCAAGCTCGATGTTAAGAGTCGAGTTCAGGTGGTTGCTTTGCTAAAGCAACCGCGAAGAAACCAGAGATCTAGATCTTCCGATATAGATCCTTTGATGGAATTCTCGCACTAGTCTGTATCCCCGGGTTTAGTCCTGCACTGAACCCAAAACCCTTCCTTAGATTTATTTCTTTGCAAATCATTTGTTTGCAAACTGGCTGCATAATTTTCAGGAGGAGAATTCTGTGGAGCCATTGCGTTGTTTGATTGCAGAAATGCCTCAAAAGATACTGGCGGATATTGTGCAGAAAGTAGTCAGGGAAAATAGCAATGTCGATGTCATCGAATCCAGCAAGCCAATAGAAGATCTGCCCCTGGAAATTATTAATCAACGTATCAATGTGCTTATTCTTGGGATGAAAAACCTGGTATTACCAAAGGTCTGTGAAGATTTACTGGCGACTTACTCCAACCTGATGATCCTCGGTATTGTCGATGATGGACGAAAGGTGGCCGTCTATTTCAACGATATCGTCAGTCAGGATATTGCTAATTTGATGAATTTACTCAGTCAGCGCTTACACGCTACGCCGTATCACTATGAAATGTAAAAAGGCTGCTAGACATGGCTGATTTCACCAGCATAGCGGCTGTCTCCAGTAGCCTGGTGCGCTATATCGATCTGTGTTTTCGGCAACAGCCACCCATCACCGGTAAAAATACTGCCGTTCGACTTTTGCGC
>Ga0316189_10006469_pt1 | contig 11145 bp, 10 predicted proteins | sample LowCovwburrow_MG_FD_204930 | JGI IMG/M metagenome (GOLD analysis project Ga0316189, IMG submission 204930) | Coastal sediment microbial communities from Maine, United States - Lowes Cove worm burrow | ecosystem: Environmental > Aquatic > Marine > Coastal > Sediment | place: USA: Maine... | reverse complement strand
GGGCGATCAGTTGGCCCAACTGACCCAGGAGGCACCGCCGCCGTTTGCCATCCGCGTTACTGGTAAGTGGGGAACCGGCAAGACCAGCGTGCTCAAGCGCGCCTTCGCCACCCTGGATCGGTAGGTGCCAGGCATCGACGAGGGCTTGGTAGCACAGGTTTCATGATCGTTTGGACACGATCAAGGAAAATGGAGAAGCTACCTGTCACTACTGCCGGTCCTGCCAAATCATCCGAGCCGATAATTGAGTCCATTCCACTCATTCCATTCATTCCTCCCATGGCTCATGGTAAGCTACCTGCTGTCTGCTTTCAGCAAAAGCCGTTTGAAACCAGTGGCGGGAAAGACCACGGGTTGGCTTTCATGATATTCATCGTCAGGGAGACATTTCATGAATCGAATGCTTCGCGCACTTATTATCTTGAGTTGGCTTGTCTTATTGACCTGTTGTCGTCAGCCCCAGCCGGCAAAGGAATCCACGGAAACCCGTATTCTGTGGGACACCTACGGTGTCCCTCATATCTTCGCTCCAAACAATGAGCAGGCGCTCTACGCCTTTGGTTGGGCCAGTGCACACAGCCACGGCGATCTCATTTTACGGCTCTATGGTCAGGCGCGCGGCCGTGCCGCAGAGTATTGGGGCGACAAATATCTTGACGGTGATCGCTGGATGCAGCGCATGAGCGTGCCCTCCCGAGCAGAGGCCTGGGCACGAGCCGCCAATGCCGAGGAACGCGCTTGCCTTGAGGCCTATGCCCGTGGCATCAACGATTATGTGGCCAAACACGCCGATCGCATCGACGACGAGGTAGAGGTGGTACTGCCTGTCAGCATCACCGACTTGATGGCCCACAGCCAAAGAGTGGTCCAATTCACTTTTATGGCCCACCCTGGGAAGATGAAGAACGAAGCGAGCCTGGCCAAGCCCGGTTCAAATGCATGGGCCATCGCCCCATCCCGTTCGAAGTCTGGCAATAGCTTGCTGCTGGCCAATCCACATCTGCCATGGTCGGACCTGTTCCGCTTCTACGAAGCGCAAATCAAAACCCCAGACATGGACTTCTACGGGACCGGGCTGGTGGGCCATCCCGTCCTTTCAATCGGATTTAACGACAACTTGGGCTGGAGTCATACGGTCAATACCCATGACGGCCAGGACCTCTTCATGCTCGAACCTGCCGATGGCGGTTATCTCTGGAATGGGGAGCGACGCCAACTGGAGAAACGTCAACACACCCTTAAAATCCGTGAAAAGGACGGCAGTCTTAGAGAAGAGATTTTGGAAATACAAGAATCGATCTGTGGTCCAATCATCGCAGAAGAGCAAGGTAAGCTGGTGGCGCTCAAAGTGGTGGGCCTCGATGCAGCTCACATGTACGGCCAATATATGGAAATGGCGGCGGCCAAAAACCTGGTAGCATTCGAAAAGGCCCAGTCGCGTTTGCAGATGCCTATGTTCACCACTATGTACGCGGATCGTGATGGTCATATCATGCACCTGTTCGGTGGCCTGACACCGCGCAGAGCCAACGGTGATTGGAAAAAGTGGAGCCGCCCCGTCTCTGCCGGCGGAACTGGGGACGTATGGACGGAAACTCACGCTTACAATGAGTTGCCCCAGGTCATCGACCCGGCCAGCGGTTGGTTGCAAAATGCCAACGATCCGCCTTGGACAACGACATTCCCAATTGCCTTGAAGGCGGACGACTACCCCGCCTATATGGCGCCCCGCGCCATGTCGTTCCGGGCCCAAAGCTCCGCGAGGCTTTTGTCTGAAGACAACAAGATTAGCTTGGAGGAGTTGGTCCGTTACAAGCACAGCACCCGCATGGAAGCGGCCGAACGCTTGCTTGACGATCTTCAGGCAGCCGTTGAAAAACATGGTGACGACAAAGCCAGGCAGGCGATAGATGTCTTGAATCGTTGGGACAGACAGGCCAATGCTGACAGCGTTGGCGCACTGTTGTTCAGTCAATATTTCAACGCCATGCGCAGAACAAAAGGCAGCGGATTTGCCACGAACTGGTCGGAGGAACAACCGCGAACCACGCCCGACGGTTTCGCTGACCCCAAAGCGGCAGCCGCCCTTCTTTCCAGCACAGCTGCGGCGCTCGAGAAGAAGTACGGCAAGCTCGATGTGGCCTGGGGCGAGGTCCATCGACTGCGCATCGACGGTGTTGACCTGCCTGCCAGTGGTGGACACGGTCGCTACGGCATCTTCCGCGTTTTCGCATTTGCAGACGACAGTGACGGAAAACGTCGTGTCACCATGGGCGATTCCTTTGTTGCGGCCGTTGAATTCGGTGAGCAGGTCAAGGCCCATGTCTTGCTTAGTTACGGCAATTCAAGTCAACCCGGCTCCTCTCATCGCAGCGATCAACTCAACTTGCTTTCGCAGCAAAAGTTGCGCGATGCCTGGCGCACGGAGTCAGAGATACGCGCCAATCTGGAAAGCGAGGAGGTCTTGCCGTTTTAAGGCAACCACGACTCCAGGGCCTGCCCGAGTCCGACATATTCCTGGTTTACGCATCCAACTTGAAACGCATCTTCGCCCGCCTTAGACCTTGTCACCACGTGGGGAGGCAATGCGGCTTGCCTGCCGACGTTCATTTCCCGCTGATCAGGCTGCGCTCAAAAAAGAATTCGGCCTGGCCGGGCACGGTTCGATAGAGCTGCGCGGGCCTGTTACTGGCCATCCTCTTCTTGCCCTCCAACGGCTCTATGTTGCCGGCCTGAGCGAACCGGCGGCGAAAGGCGCTCTTGTCAACGGGTTGCTGCAGCACGATCTCATAAACCTCTTTGAGTTCGGCCAGAGTGAACTCATCGGGTAGCAGGTGGACCGGCAACGCCGTATAGGTGACCTTGTTGCGCAGTCGCTCCAGAGCCGCAGCAAAGAGCTGGCTATGATCGAAAGCCAATTCATCCATGAGGGGATCATCCACATCGACCCAACGAACGCCCTCACCCTTGGTGACCACCTTCTCACCATTGACCAGAGCAAAATAGACCGTGGTTACAGACCAGCCCCGTGGGTCTCTCGTATTGTTGCCCACCGTGGACAACTGCTCCAGGTAAGGTGTTGCCAGACCGGTTTTCTCGGTGAGTTTGCGGCGTGCAGCTGCTTCCAGATTTATGTCATTGCCAACATCAACGAACCCGCCAGGCAACGACCATTGGCTGCGATGGGGGAACAGCTCGCGATAGACGAGCAAAGCCTGTAGGCGACCATCGCGAATGGTGAAGATGACCATATCAATACTGAAGAGCGGTACTTTGAAACGTCGCATATCGTAATCGGCGAGAAAAGCGGCCTCATCGGCATAGACAGGTTCGGTCATTACTCCTCCAAAATCTCTTGGCCCCTCCATTAAACCAGGATGGAGGAGGGAAGGCAAGGCTTTGCATCAAAAACGAACGAAGTTATTTCTCTTTTGCGCCAAGTTAGTTCGCAAATAAATTAACTTAGTTGCAATTTTGAATTAAGTGATCTATATTAGCTACACCGACTCGGGAAAGACGTCCCGAGCAGTCATTCGGAGGTGCCCCATGTTCGGGTTACGTTATATCAAAGCTCTTCCCAACAACCACATCATGCAGTTCAAGAACGGTAGGGTTGTTCGCCAAGGCAGAGGTCTTTCCTTCTTTTTCTTTGCCCCCTCAACCACGCTTGTATCAGTACCGGTTGCTTCGGTAGACGAACCCTTCATCTTCTCGGAAACCACCCGTGACTACCAGGAAGTAACCATCCAGGGCCAGGTGACCTATCGGATCAAAGACCCTGAGAAGCTTGCCGACATGTTGGACTACACGCTTGACGGCAAGGGGGCACGCTACCATTCGGAAGATCCAGAGAGCCTTTCCGGCAGAATCCTCAGCATCATTCAGGTTCGGTTACGCTACCATCTCAACCGGCTGGATTTGAATGTAGCGCTGGCGTCTTCAGAAGAAACGGCCTTCGAAACGATTAAGGCCCTTACCGACTCGGCGGAACTGGGGGCTTTGGGCATTGAACTGTTGGGACTCTCTATTCTGGCCTTGAAACCCAATCCCGAAACATCCCGGGCCTTGGAGGCCAAGGTCCGCGAAAACCTGTTACGCGAGGCCGACGAGGCCGCTTACGCACGCCGCAACGCGGCCGTGGAGCAAGAGCGTGCCATCCGCGAGAACGAACTGAATACGGAAGTCGCCGTTGAGAAAAAGAAACGTCAGGTTCGCGAGGAGAAGATTGAGGCAGACCGTTCCATTAAACAAAAACAACATCTGATTAAAGCCGAGGACATGACGGCCCGAACCGAACTGGAGCAGAGCAACAAGGAGTTGGTGGCGTTGACCTCCGAAAACCGCAGAACGAAGGCAGATGCGGAGGCCTACGGCATCTCGTGCGTGCTTGAGGCCATGGGCAAAACTGATCACAAGACTTTGCAAGCCCTGGCCAGTACAGGCATGAACCCGGGTCAGCTGATTGCCCTGGGGTTCCGCGAACTGGCCGAGAGCGCCGACAAGATTGGCCAACTCAATATTTCACCCGACCTCTTGAGCGAGCTGATCCGAAAGGAGTAAACACATGGACATGAATCGTAAGATTGTACTGGTAACCCGGAAATCTCGCTTGGACGGACTGATCTCTCGCTTTAATACGCTGGATCAGGCTCGATTCTACATTGAGCACCTCGGCGCGGATTTTGACGATTATGTGCGCGAGCACGATCGCTACTACGCGGCTTTGCGACTGACTCGAACTCTGCTCGAAAAGCGGGCTCGGATTCAGCTTCTCGACCGGGGTTTTCTGGCCAATTTCATCTTTGCCGAAGACGATGTGATTGTGGCTCTGGGTCAGGATGGACTGGTTGCCAACACGTTAAAATACCTGGATGGTCAGCTTCTGCTTGGGGTGAACCCGGATCCGGAACGTTGGGATGGCAAGTTATTGCCGTTTGAGACCGGTGATTTGGAGCACATCGTTCCGGAGGTCTTGGCCGGAAAACGCGGGTTTCGTGAGGTCACCATAGCCAAGGCCGAACTCACCGATGGCCAGGTGCTATTGGCGGTCAACGATTTCTTTATCGGGCGCCGCACCCATGTCTCGGCCCAATACGAACTCCAGGTCGGCGACTGTCGCGAGCACCAGTCTTCTTCGGGTGTGATTGTTTCAACGGGCCTGGGTTCTACGGGCTGGTTGACCTCGGTGTACACCGGCGCCATGGGTCTCCTGGGTGGAAAATCAACTGGGAAGCTCCGAGCCACTCGCTCCTTCGACTGGGAGAGTCCGCGCCTGTGCTATGCGGTACGCGAGCCCTACCCCAGCCGGGCCACCGGCACCGAACTGGTGACCGGCTGGGTAGAAGAACAGGCAACTTTAAAAATCACTTCAGCCATGCCTGCCGATGGGGTTATCTTCAGCGACGGCATGGAGCACGACTACCTGGCATTTGATTCGGGTTTCGTGGCAACCGTATCTGTGGCCGATAAACGCGGCCACCTGGTGCAATAATGAGGAATCATCTGATGGAACTGGAAAACTACAAAAAACAACAAGCAGAATGGCCCCAGGAAGGCCACCATATCATGGCCCGCTTCGACCGGGATACGATCTGGGTCTACCAAGCCTATAACTCCGCAATCGCCGATTTCGCCGTACGTAACCAACGGTTTGGCGGTAGCTTCAGCTACACACGCATGAGCTGGATCAAACCCAATTTCCTGTGGATGATGTACCGCTCGGGATGGGCTAGCAAGCCGGGTCAGGAGCGGGTGCTCGCGATCAGAATCAAGCGAGAGGATTTTGACGAGCTGCTACGTGAGGCGGTCTTTTCGAGTTTCCAATCGCATATCTACCCGGACCATGCGGCCTGGAAAGCGGCGGTCAAGGCCTCGGGTGTACGCTTGCAGTGGGATCCCGACCATTGTCCCCACGGGCACAAGTTGGCACGGCGCGCCATTCAACTCGGCATGCGAGACGAGTTCCTGCAACGCTATGGCAAGAATTGGGTGATAGCGATTGAGGACATAACCGATTTTGTACACGAACAACATAGGAACATTAATGATTTCGTTCGGCTGGTTATCCCGACTGAGCGGGTCTATCCGGTGACCGACAAAGCGGTCGCAAAACGGTTGAGAATAACGCAGTACGAGGAAAATTAACATGTCGTTAAGAGAAAGGGCTAGAGAGGTTCTGGCCATACAAGAAAAAGGATCCTATCAGGCACCCTCGGGCCTTCTGGTGGAAATATCGAACGAGATGGCGGCTGCGGTTAAAGGCACTTGTCTGTTCACACCCGATCGCCTGAACGCATTGTTAAAGGAACCGACCGGTCAGGCATTGCACTTACCGACTATCGAGGTAACCGGTGAGACCACACAGCAGGCCAGCAGACGAATGATGCAAGATGAAGGCTGCCAGGATCTGGTGCTTTTGAACTTCGCTTCCGCGCGAAACCCAGGCGGTGGTTTTCTCCATGGGGCCAAGGCCCAGGAAGAAGACCTCTGCCGTTGCTCAAGCCTCTATCCATGCCTACTCACGCAGCCCGTTTATTACCAGGTGAACAGGCAGTACCAATCGTCGCTCTACACCGATCACATGATCTACTCGCCTGGTGTCGTGTTTTTCAAGGTCAACAACGAGTCTCTGTTGAACAAGCCGTTTCTGGCCTCGGTAATCACAGCGCCCGCACCCAACGCCGGCGTAGTATTGCGAGAAGATGGCAACGCCGGGCCTGCGCTAAAAGAGACGATTTGGCATCGTGCGGGCCAGATCATTGCCCTGGCTCGGGAGATGGGTCATCGCAATCTTTTGCTTGGCGCTTGGGGCTGTGGGGCGTTTCGCAACGATACTCCGACGGTTGCGGATGCCTTTGCGTTCTGGCTCGAACAGGAGGCCTTTGCATCGGCCTTTGATCGGGTGGTGTTTGCGGTTTTGGACAAAGCCAAAGGCAAGCCCACTCTAAAGGCCTTTCAAGATCGATTCAGAACCATGACAGTGGTCACTTGAACCCCGAAACTGACAGACCCTTCGCGTCTGGAACAATTCAAGAAGGTCTTTCTCAACAGATCATAAATCGCTGTCAGATTCTACTCCGCACTTTATCCTGGCCGGTTCAACCTCTGTCCAAACGAGGCAACACTTTTCAGGAGCCCTTCGGGGCTCTGTAAACGCGATTAAAAGGGAACCGGGTCACGCCTTCCAGCAATGGCCCGGTCCCCTCTAGTCAGCAAGCCTTCTGTTTCGACTCCCCAACCGCAATCCAGGTCAGTTCCTCCTCTAGATCTACCTCTTCGACCTCGGGCGGGAAGATAACCAGAACAGTCACGGGACCCTCCGTATCGGGATATGAGAACTGGAAGAAAATCTTGCCGTGCTCGTAGATGGCCGGTATTGCTTTCATCGCGCCACCCCCTCTACTGCATAATGACCCGATTCGAATTGGCGATAGCTCAGGGCCTCAAGCAGATCGTCCTCCACGATTTGCCGACCACCGGCCAGGTCTGCAATGGTTCGCGCCACCTTGATCAACTTGTGGTGCACTCGCGCGGAGAAACCCATGGCACGCACCTTCTCGTCAAGCATGTCGACCAAGGCGTCATTAAGCATGCAATGGCGCTCCAGATCATTATCCGACATGGTTGCATTGGTCACCAATGTGGTTTCAAAACGTTTGCTCTGAAGTTTTCTGGCTTCGGCTACCCGATCGCGAATACATTCGCTTGACTCTGATTTCGGCAGACGGCGAATGGTAGACATTTCCAAGGCAGGAACTTCGATGTGGAGATCAATGCGATCCAATAGTGGCCCGGACATCCGCGACCGATACTTGAGCACCTGTTGTTTGCTACACAAGCAGGTTTTCCTACTGTCTCCACGCCACCCGCAAGGGCAAGGATTCATGGCCGCAACCAGGAGGAAATTGGCAGGAAAGGTCATCTGATGGATGGCCCGACTTATGGTGACATTGTGATCTTCGAGGGGCTGACGCAGAACCTCTAGAACATGACGGGGAAACTCCGAGAATTCGTCCAGGAAAAGTACGCCGCGATGGGCAAGGGATACCTCACCGGGCCGGGGGTGGGATCCACCGCCAACAATGGCTGCGGGAGATGCGGTGTGGTGGGGAGCCCGGAATGGGCGTTGCATAATGGGGTGTCGCGCGGCCGAAAGCCGCCCGGCACAACTGTAGATACGGGTCACCTCGATCACCTCATCGGGTGTCAGACCCGGCAAAATGCCTGGCAACCGTTTGGAGAGCATGGATTTCCCCGAACCCGGAGGCCCAAAAAGCAGTAGATTGTGCCCACCTGCCGCTGCAATTTCCATGGCCCTTTTCCCAGTCGCCTGACCCTTGACCTCGCGAAAATTAGCAAGGACCGGCTCAAGGGAGGAATGGGAAAGATCCTGACTCGAAACCGGTGTGAGATCATGCTGACCACGAAGAAATTGGACCAAAGTCGCCAGATTGTCGACCTCATAAACGACAAGCCGCTCGACCAGATTGGCCTCGGAACCGTTCCCGGCTGGCACAATCAAACCCAGGCAACCCTTATCACGGGCACACTCGGCCATGGCCAGCACGGAACGAACGGGGCGCACGTGGCCATCGAGGGCCAACTCGCCCAGCACCATCCAATCACGGACCTTGCTCGCGGGTATGATACCCCGTGCGACCAAAACCCCAACGGCCATAGGAAGGTCATAAATGGCGCCCTCCTTTGGCAGGTCGGCAGGCGCCAGGTTAATCACAATTTCTTCGTTTGTCAGCGCGAAGCCGCTGTTTGTGATCGCCGGAATCAGACGATCTTTTGATTCGCGGGTCGCCGCATCGGGCAACCCAACGATACTGACTTTGAGATTGTTGTCTCGAACATCAACCTCTACGATTATTGGAACGGCCTCGACCCCTAAAGGGCAGGCACTCAAAACGCGACTCATCATCATTCCTCCCTCAGTACCGGGGGATAATGACGCGCCGAAGAGAATGGCTGATGTAATAGACGAAGCTCTCAGAAAAAGGTTTCAAGATGCAAGACTACGTCGCAAGATGTGTCAGAAGACCGTCGTGAAATCCTCCGGACCACCTCACGGGGAACGGAAAACGAATGGAACCCAAGCGCCGAGTTTGTCGCTCTATCCAGAAGCAGGGTTGGCTTGCGGGTAACCCTCAGATGACCCGCCTGTTTCTTGCGGATGGCCTTAACGATTTGCTGCTGCCAACTCCAGATGGGCGGCAATAAGGTGTCCCTCCCATCGTCGTCTTTTGCGGATACCCCCAAGGTGGTGATCTTGCTGCATTTTCGAGACCTGCCGGCCAACCTCGGTCCAGTCCTGTGCGGCGAGCGGGGCTGTCAGAACATTCAAACCGGAACTACCGTGACCTCGGTTATAGGCCAACGAGAGCATGACCGTTTGAACAGACCAGGGCGAATCCTTATGGAACAGAATCGGGAAACGCTCGGCAATGGCCAGCCAATAAGTACCGGCCGCATTGGGGAATAACTGTTCTGCTTGTTCTCTGGTCACTTTGATCGTCTTTAGGCCAGGATTGGCCTCCAAGGCGGCCTTGGCTTCTTGACCTTTTAGACCGATAACCGAATCCAACATGGTCCATTCTTCGGCCGCAAACATGTCACCAAATACGCTGTGAACAAAGTCGGGTTTGGCATGGCCCAAATCAATGCCTGGGTCCAGGGTCACACCAGAGGCTCCCCCAGGCCAATAGCTGCTGCCATTGTGGCCCTCCTGCCTATGGACCCAACCAAGATCCCCAAAAAATCCGGGCATTTGTTGGGCGATATGCTCGAGTTGATGCGCCATGGCCTGCCGACGAAAAGGTTCCAGCAGAGCCCAGGTCTCGGGTCCTACAATTCCGGTTGCTGCCAGACCATTGCTCTCCTGATAAGTTTTCACCAACTTTTCCGTTCCCCCGCCAAAAACGCCATCCGTGTCAATGACTACTCCAGCTTGCCTCATGCCAATCTGTAATTGGGCTACCTGACCGCGCAACCAGGGCGTTTGGAACGAACCGTGGCCTCTTTTCAGCGCCAATTGAGGCAGCTGAGGTCTCAGCACATCCCAGGTGTGAGGATCAACGATGCCGGTCGCTGCCAGGCCACGCGCCTTCTGGTAGGTCTCGATATGGGTTTGAGTCTTTTTGCAAAACACACCGTTTGCCTCTAATGCAAACCCCACTCTTTGCAAAATCAGCTGTAGGTGTCGGACCCTATTTTTCAGATGCGGCGATGACTCGGAGCCATCTCCTTTTCGAAGTGTTGCTTGAAACATGTTGTTCATCTCCTCAGGTGGATCCTATTCTGTTTTATTTCCAACCGTAAATGACCCTGTCGCTTTTTGTAACAATAGCTTGGATAATAACATAAATAACCCAGTGTGTTCTTCAAAGCGCTGGGCGGAATGGTTCAGAATAGATCCTTAACCGCAATGGGCTCCCGCTAACGTGAACCCATTGCGGGTATTGAGCCTGGCTCATATTTCAGTATTTTGTCATGAATGGTGGAACTTGTTCCTAGCGTCTTTCCTTGGGACGTGACGTTCCCAAGAAGGCCGCAAGCTCCAGGGCCACCAGCCGCGGGCGCTGCCAGTTCATGCTGTGGTTGAGGTTCCCATATATTTGCAGTCTGACATTAGGAATACTTTCAAGCAACTGCTTCTGGTCTGCCTCGAGGAAAATTTCATCCTCGTCCCCCCACAACATCAAGGTCGGAGCCTGGATTTTGTAAAGCTCGTCGGCGAAATTTGCCTGTAGCAATCCGTCCAGGGCCGCGCGCCAAATCCGAGCGGGTACCTTTTGGGTCTCTGATACAATGTTGTTGATGAATTGGTCTGTAATTGGATCGGGCGCGGTGCCGGATTGAAAGTCGTAGACGAAATCGCGGGGAATGGGATCGTCCAAATCCGCCACCGCATCGGCCACATATAAGAGCACTTCATTTTGGGTACTGTCGGCGGCAGAAGAGATCAAGACGATTTTTTTTACCCGATCGGGATGATCGATGGCGATACGCTGGGCAATGACGCTGCCCATGGAGTGACCCACAATCGATGCCTTGCGGTAGCCGAAATGGTCCATAAAGGCGATGATATCTTCACTGAAATGGGTCATGGAATAACCCTCTTCGGGTTTACTCGAATCACCG
>Ga0316189_10006468_pt1 | contig 11146 bp, 7 predicted proteins | sample LowCovwburrow_MG_FD_204930 | JGI IMG/M metagenome (GOLD analysis project Ga0316189, IMG submission 204930) | Coastal sediment microbial communities from Maine, United States - Lowes Cove worm burrow | ecosystem: Environmental > Aquatic > Marine > Coastal > Sediment | place: USA: Maine... | reverse complement strand
AAGTCGCACATCAGGCCCATGCGCTCAGCTTCGCTCAGGTCGGGAAAGCCGACCTTGAGCAGGCCCACAGCGCCGTTCGAGACATTGTTGCGGCCAACCAGGTAGTCAATGGGCTGATAGTCGAGTGCCGACTGCAGCTCCTGCAGCGCTGCAACCATGTCTGGCGCCGTATCCAGCAACGTGCCGTCGAGATCGAACAGCACACTGTTGTAGTGACCGCTTTGCAGCTTCTGGGCGGTGTTCATTGGCTGACAGGGCGTTCGAAATGCATCAGGTAATTGACGTCCAGATTTGAGCCCAGCCAGTACACTTTGGTCAGCGGGTTGTAGTGCATGCCCTTGCTTGATTTCAGGACCAGCCCGGCGTGACGCGCCCAATGCTCGAGCTCTGAAGGCTTGATGAACTTGGCATACTCGTGCGTACCTTTCGGCAGCAATCGCAGAACATATTCCGCGCCCACAATCGCCATGGCGAACGACTTGGGGTTGCGGTTAATCGTCGAGAAAAAGACATTGCCGCCCGGGCGCAGCATCTCAGCGCAGGACTGCACTACCGCTGCGGGATCCGGCACATGCTCCAGCATCTCAAGGCAGGTGACGACGTCGAATTCACCGGGCTTCTCTGCCGCAATCTCCTCGGCCGTCGCCTGTCGATATTCCACCTCGGCTTCGGATTCGTGCTGATGCAATCGTGCGACCGCCAGAGGCGCTTCGGCCATATCTATGCCCATGACATTGGCGCCGCTGAAAGCCATCGCCTCAGCGAGAATGCCGCCGCCGCAACCTACGTCGATTACCCGGCAGTCCTCAATTGAGGTTTGCTCTTTGATCCAGTCGAGTCGCAGCGGGTTTATCTGGTGCAGCGGTCGAAATTCTCCCTCGGTATCCCACCAGCGCGAAGCCAGTGCGTCGAATTTGGCCACCTCGGCCGGGTCAATGTTGTCTCTGACTGATGTCATGTCCTGTCTCTTGCGATTCTCTCGCGCCATTCGTTACTACGTTTGAATATGTCGTCTTCTTTAATGCTGAGCAGACGACCATCCTCCAGTTGCTGTCGTCCACCAACCCATACGTCGCTGACCTGGTCAGCATTGGCGGTATACACAAGCTGTGATACCGGGTCATAGACCGGCTGACTGTTGCTTCGTTGCATATCGATGCAGGCGAGATCGGCCCATTTACCTGGCTCGATGGAGCCTATATGTTCGGCCATGCCTATCGCTTCAGCACTGCCAAGCGTTGCCATGCGCAGTGCCTCGGGTGCAGGGAGGGCAGCGGCATCTTCGGCAACGCCTTTGGCCAGCAGTGCGGCCATGCGCATCTCGGACAGCATATCCAGTTTATTGTTGCTGGCCGCGCTGTCAGTTCCCAGCCCGACCGTAACCCCGGCATCGAGGTAGGCCTGCACTGGAGCGAATCCACTCGCCAGCTTCATATTCGACGTTGGGCAATGCGCCACGCAGATGCCAATCGTCGCCATCTGGCTGATTTCCTCTGCCGTCATATGCACGGCGTGCACGGCCAGCAGCGACGAATTGGCCAGACCGAGGTCCGTCAACCGCTGTAGCGGTCGCTTGCCGTATTGCTCAAGGGACTGCGCGACTTCTGCAGCCGTTTCATGCAAGTGGATCTGTACCGGCAAATCAAGTTGATCAGCGACAACTCGCAGTTCAATGAATGACTCGTCGCTGAGCACATACGTCGAGTGAGGCACAAAACAGGTCTTTATGAGTGGATGATCGGAGTAGGGGTCGTGGACCAGGTCGCTACCCTTGCGAATGTACTCAGCTGCGCTGGCCGCCCAGGCCGTCGGCATATCAAGCACCGGCGTTCCAACCAATGCTCGCATGTGCATATCAACGGCTGTTTCCGCGACGATCTCGGGATACCAGTACTGGTCGCTGAAACAGGTTGTGCCTGACTTCAGCATCTCGGCTATTGCCAATTGTGTGCCATCTCGGACCAGTTCGGCGCTCACCCAGCGTTTTTCGACCGGCCATATCGCGTCTTCCAGCCATTCCTTGAGCGGCAGATCGTCTGACATGCCGCGAAACAGGGTCATTGCCCCATGGGTATGGGCGTTTACCAGCCCCGGGATCAGCAGGTGCTGCGGGCGCTCCACGAGCACGCTTGGCTGGTATTTCTGCTGCGCCTGCTCGAGGGGCAGCAGCTCCAGAATTCTGCCAGACGCGATCGCCACGGCATGATCTTCGAGAACCATGCCGGACGGCTGGACGGGCGCGCACCAGCGGGGCGCTATCAGGGCATCACAATGTTGCATGGGCTGGCAGTATACAGGTGCTTAGCGCTGCTGAAAGCGCCTGCATTGTGGTATTATTCGTCACCAGATTTTTCCGGAAATAACCCACAGATTTCTCCAGTACGGATTCCGCTCGAAGACCGGGATCGGGCTGAGATTTTGAGCTGAGAAAATACAACCATGAGTGAAGTTGCACAGGAACTGCTGTCCATAAGCCTCGAAGATGAGATGCAGCAGTCCTACCTGGATTACGCCATGAGCGTAATCGTCGGACGAGCCCTGCCGGATGTCCGCGATGGCTTGAAACCGGTTCATCGGCGCGTGCTGCACGCAATGCGCGAGCTGGGCAATGACTACAACAAGTCGTACAAAAAGTCGGCGCGTGTGGTCGGTGATGTCATCGGTAAATACCATCCGCATGGCGACTCGGCTGTTTACGACACGATTGTCCGCATGGCGCAGCCATTTTCCATGCGTTACATGCTGGTTGACGGTCAGGGCAACTTCGGCTCGGTCGACGGCGACTCGCCGGCAGCCATGCGATATACCGAAGTCCGAATGTCGAAAATTGCTCACGAGCTGCTCGCCGACATAGAAAAAGAAACGGTCGACTTCGTTGAGAACTATGACGGTTCGGAAAGCGAGCCATCGGTCATGCCGACGCGCGTGCCAAACCTGCTGGTTAACGGTTCATCGGGTATTGCCGTTGGCATGGCGACGAATATTCCGCCGCACAATCTCACTGAAGTCGTGAATGCATGCCTGGCACTGATTGATGATCCTGCTATCGATCTGCCGGCGCTCATGGAGCACATTCCGGGGCCCGACTTCCCAACGGCTGGCATCATCAACGGCGCAGCAGGCATTTACTCTGCGTACCGTACTGGGCGTGGTCGCGTTCATGTGCGAGGTCGCACACATGTCGAGGACGTTGCGAAGGGCGCGCGAGAGGCGATTATCGTCACTGAGCTGCCTTTCCAGGTCAACAAGGCGCGCCTGATTGAGAAGATAGCGGACCTGGTTCGAGATAAGCGGATCGAGGGCATTCGCGAGCTGCGCGATGAGTCCGACAAGGACGGCATGCGCATCGTCATAGAGTTGAAGAAGGGTGAGGTCGCAGACGTCATCCTCAACAACCTCTACAAACAGACACCGATGCAGAGCGTTTTCGGCATCAACATGGTGGCACTGCACAACGGTCAGCCGCAGCTGATGAATCTCAAGCAGATTCTTGAGGCGTTTGTGTCACATCGACGTGAGGTCGTGACCCGTCGGACCATTTTCGACCTGCGCAAAGCGCGCGATCGTGCCCACGTGCTGGAGGGGCAGGCAGTAGCGCTGGCTAACATTGACGAAGTAATCGCGCTGATCAAGGCATCGCCGACGCCGGCAGAAGCCAAGCAACGCCTGGTTGCCAATCCGTGGGCACCGGGTGCCGTCACCGACATGCTGGAGCGTGCGGGGTCGACCGATACAAGACCGGATGAGATGCTGGATGGGGTCGGTCTTATCGACGGCAAATACCACCTGTCAGAGATTCAGGCACAAGCGATTCTCGACCTGCGTCTGCACCGCCTGACCGGTCTTGAACAAGACAAGATACTTAAAGAATACAAAGAGATATTGGGGAAAATTAAAGAGTTCTCTGACATTCTCGCAGACCCCGACATCCTCCTCCAGGTCATCCGCGACGAGCTCGGCGTGTTGCGTGACAATTTTGGCGATGAGCGTCGCACCGAGATTGTTCAGGATCACTCGGACCTTAGTGTTGAGGATCTCATCCCGCAGGAAGATGTCGTCGTCACTTTGTCGCACGGCGGTTACGCCAAGGCGCAGCCGATTGGCGACTACCAGGCGCAGAAGCGCGGTGGCCGTGGTCGCTCCGCGACCAAGATGAAGGACGAAGACTTCATCGATAACCTGTTCGTGGCGAATACGCACGACACGATGTTGTGCTTCTCAAGTCGCGGCAAGCTCTACTGGCTGAAGGTATACCAGGTACCGCAGGCGAGCAGAGGTTCGCGCGGCAAACCAATCGTCAATCTGTTGCCGCTTGAGCCTGACGAAAGGATCAACGCGGTGCTGCCAATCAAGTCCTATGAGGACAACGCGTACGTCTTCATGGTGACCTCCGGTGGCACGGTCAAGAAAACACCGCTGACGCAATTCTCGCGGCCACGCACGAGCGGCATCATCGCCATCGACCTGCGTAATGACGACAAGCTCGTCGACGTTGCTATCACAGACGGCGAGTCTGAGATCCTGCTGGTTGCCAGCACAGGCAAGGCTATTCGCTTCAAGGAATCGGATGTGCGGCCTATGGGTCGCGGAGCCGCGGGTGTCCGCGGTATCAAGTTGCCGGAAGGTCACGAAGTGATCGCGCTGACAATTGTCGGAGAAGGCCTGATCCTGACAGCCACTGAGAACGGCTACGGCAAACGCACGGACGTTGCCGAGTTTTCTGTGCAGGGCCGTGGTGGCCAGGGTGTCATTGCGATCCAGACATCGGAACGTAACGGCCGCACTGTCGGCGCGTTGCAGGTGGCGGACGAGGATGAAATCATGCTGATCAGTTCCAATGGAACGCTGGTGCGTACCGCGGTCGACGACATTTCGGTTGTTGGCAGGAATACACAGGGTGTGCGACTGATTCGTCTGGAATCCGGTCAGCGACTGGTCGGTCTGGCGCGCATTGAGGCGATCGAAGACGAAGAGTAAGCGACGCGCGATATATGCAAATGTAACTATCGCAATCGCGTCCTGAGTGCGTGACAATGTTGCGAAATCCCACTCCTAAGGACTCCAACGCAATGTCTCGCGTATTCAATTTCAGTGCTGGCCCTGCCGCGCTGCCTCTCGACGTGCTGGAAACCATCAGAAACGATATTCCGGATTGGATGAACACCGGCATGTCTGTCATGGAAGTCAGTCATCGCAGCAAGGAATTTGTGCAGCTCGCCGCCAATTCCGAGTCAAATCTCCGCAAGTTGCTGTCGATTTCGGACGACTACGCCGTGCTGTGGTGCCAGGGCGGCGCCACCCTGCAAATGGCGATGGCGCCAATGAACCTGGCCGCTCCCGGGGATACTGTGGATTACGTAGTGACTGGCAGCTGGGGCAAGAAAGCCGCCGGGGAGGCGAAGAAGTTCTGCAACGTGAACATCGCTGCCGACGCCTCGGACAAGAACTTCACCTATATACCGGAGGAGTCCAGCTGGCAGCGCAGTGCTGGCGCGAAGTATCTGCATATCACGTCGAACGAGACCATTGCCGGCGTCGAATTTCATGCGACCCCGGGTGGCGACACGCCCATCGTTGCCGATATGTCGAGCGATATCCTGTCGCGGCCCATTGATGTCAGCGACTATGGAGCCATCTACGCCGGTGCGCAGAAGAACATTGGTCCAGCGGGTCTGACGCTCGCGATTGTTCGCAACGACCTGCTGCAACCCGCGCGCGAGAATCTGCCGCACTTGATGACCTGGAAGTCGTATGCGGATTCGGACTCAATGTCGAATACGCCGCCGACGTTTGGCTGGTATGTAGCGGACCTGGTTTTCCAGTACTTGCTTGATCAGGGCGGGCTCGAGGCTATCTCGGCAACCAATTCACGCAAAGCCGGCAAACTGTACGCAGCAATCGACGCATCGGACTTCTATAGCAACCCGGTTGCGATCGCGAATCGCTCTTTGATGAACGTCCCGTTCATTCTTGCGGATGCGGATCTCGATGCGAAATTCCTGCAAGAATCGGCAGCGGCCGGACTTAGCAACCTCAAGGGCCATCGCTCGGTGGGCGGCATGCGCGCATCTATCTACAACGCGGTGCCGGAAGAGGCGGTAGACGCACTTATTGAATTCATGACTGATTTTGAAAAAACCAACGGCTGATTGAGACTGATATGTACAAAGTACTGACGTTAAATAATATTGCGGTCGAAGGACTACGTCACCTCCCGCGCGCTCGTTACGAAGTGGCATCGGAAATTGCTCATCCCGATGCGATCCTGTTGCGCTCATTCAAGATGCATGACATGGAAATCCCCGACTCGGTTGCCGCTGTTGGGCGTGCAGGGGCGGGTACCAATAACATCCCTGTCGACGCTTTGGCCCAACGTGGTATCCCGGTCTTCAACGCGCCGGGTGCAAACGCCAACGCGGTTAAAGAACTGGTTGTCGCTGGGCTGCTGGTAGCTGCTCGCAACATCTGCGATGCGCGCGAATACGTTAAGGGACTTGAAGAAACCGGGGAGGCGCTCAACAAAGCGGTTGAAACAGGCAAGAAACAGTTCGTCGGCTCTGAGTTACCCGGCAAGACGCTCGGCGTCATCGGGCTGGGCGCCATTGGCGTCGAGGTTGCTAACGCCGCATTGGATCTTGGAATGCTCGTGCAAGGCTTCGATCCGGCGATTACGGTGCGCTCAGCATGGCGTCTTTCCGCAGGTGTGAAGCATGCCGAAACCCTTGACCAGTTATTTCAGGGTACTGACGCGGTGACGGTGCACGCGCCACTGATCGATGCAACTCGCAATATTGTGAATCGTGATCGAATCAAATTGATGAATGATGGCGCGACGCTGCTTAACCTGGCGCGGGGCGGCGTTGTCGACGATGCGGCAGCACTGGAAGCCCTGGACAGCGGCAAGCTGGCGCATTACGTGTCTGACTTCCCAACGCCTGAGCTGATTGCGCATCCGAAAGTCGTTGCGTTGCCGCACCTGGGTGCGTCGACGGCCGAAGCCGAAGAGAACTGCGCAGTCATGGTGGCTGAAAACGTTAAGGACTATCTCGAGAATGGCAACATTCGCTATTCCGTGAATTTCCCCGAGTGTCGACTGCCACGGATGGATGCCTGGCGCATAACAGTTGCCAACGCGAACGTGCCGAACATGGTCGGACAGATCTCGACAGCACTGGCTGACGCCGGGCTCAATATCGAAGATCTGCTCAACCGGTCGATCGGCGAGCTCGCCTATACGATTGTCGACGTCAATGGCGAAGTAACGCCGGAAATAGAAGCCAGCCTGCGTTCAATCAATGGCGTGCTGGCGTTGCGAAATCTCGGCAAGCCTGTAACCTGATTCGCGTTATGGCGGACGACAAAAGCAAACAGCCCCAGGATCTCGGCGAGATCCGGCAAAGCATTGATGATGTGGACAGGCGCATACAGACGCTGATCAACGAGCGCGCCAAGCTGGCGCAGTCGGTCGGTAAGTCCAAAGGCGACCTGAAATCCGCAGTCGAGTATTACCGACCGGAACGTGAAGCCGAGGTCTTACGCAGTGTCATGCAGCGCAATGAAGGGCCTTTGCGTGATGAGGAGATGTTGCGCCTGTTCCGCGAGATCATGTCTGCTTGTCTGGCCCAGCAAGAGCCGCTCAAGATCGGCTTTCTGGGGCCTGAGGGCACGTTTACGCAGACGGCGGTGTTCAAGCACTTTGGGCATTCGGTGCGGGCAATACCTTTTCACACGATTGACGAGGTTTTCCAGGAAGTCGAGAGTGGCGCAGCGGATTTCGGCGTCGTGCCCATCGAGAATTCGACCGAAGGCTCGGTGAACAACACGCTGGACATGTTCCTCACATCGCCCCTGAAAATAGGCGGCGAGATTGAGCTGCGAATCGAGCAGCATCTGATGGGGCAAATGACCGGTCTCGATAATATCGAGCGAGTTTGCGCTCATGAGCAATCGCTGGCGCAATGCCGTGGCTGGCTTCGCGAGTATCTTCCACATGTCGAGTTGATTGGCATGTCGAGCAATGCCGCGGGCGCCCGCAGAGCACGTGATGAGACGGGTACCGCCGCGATCGGACCGGATGTGGCCGCCGATGTTTATGATCTGAAAGTGCTGGTGAACAATATTGAGGACCGCGCTGACAACGCCACCCGTTTCCTTGTTGTAGGGCGCGAATTGCTCGCGGCCAGCGGCAAAGACAAGACCACCATTCTGGTATCCACTAGCGATACCGCGGGAGGCGCAGGCGTACTGCACGACCTGCTAAAACCGATTGCAGAGCATGGGATTAGCATGACCCGAATTGAATCGAGACCATCACGCCGCAGAAACTGGGACTACGTATTCTTTATAGACCTTGAGGGGCACGCAGAAGAATCGCCGGTGGCCGACGCGCTCGCCGAGCTTGAGAGCAGCAGTTCGCTGTTCCGCGTCCTGGGCGCTTATCCCAAGGCAATCGGCTGAGCTTAGCGGCGAGCATGCAGTTTACCGTCTATCCATCCGTCGTTTGCGACGCGAAAGTTACCGTACCGGGCGACAAGTCCGTCTCGCATCGGGCCCTGATGCTCGGCAGTATTGCCAACGGCCAGACTCGAATTTCCGGTTTCCTGGCGGGCGAAGACTGCCTTGCGACGCTTGCCGCTATGCGTGCAATGGGCGTAAAGATTGAACAGGAATCTGACACCGAGGTCGTCGTCAATGGCGTTGGGCTGCATGGCTTGAAAGCGCCGCAGGCCGATCTGGACCTCGGCAATTCCGGTACCGCAATACGCCTGATGGCCGGTTTGCTTAGCGGCCAGTCGTTTGATGCAACCCTGACCGGCGATGCTTCTCTGTGCTCCCGGCCGATGGGGCGCATCGTCAAGCCGCTGACAGAGCTTGGTGCTCGCATCGACGATACTGACGGCAAGCCGCCTTTGAAGGTGCAAGGCACACCTGACCTGAAAGCGATCGATTACACGATGCCGGTCGCCAGTGCGCAGGTAAAGTCGTCGATCCTGATGGCTGCGATGTATGCAGACGGGACAACGTCGGTTACCGAGCCTGCGGTAACGCGGGATCACACCGAACGTATGCTCAGGACCATGGGCGCAGATGTGCAGACCAGCGGCAGTTGTATCAGCCTGGCAGGTGGCCAGGAACTAACCGGCTGTGATATCGAAGTGCCGGCCGACCTGTCCTCGGCCGCATTCGTGATTCTTGCGGCGGTATTGTCAAAAAACGCCGATGTCGTCATCAGGAATGTCGGCGTAAATCCGACGAGAACCGGAATCATCGACATCCTGCAATCCATGGGCGGCGATATCAGCCTGGAAAATCCGCAGCTCAAGGGCAATGAACCAGTAGCGGATATCCGCGCGCGTGCCTCGCAGTTGAAGGGCGGTCCAGTGGATCCGGCCCTGGTGTCATTGGCAATTGACGAGTTCCCGGTGTTGTTTGTTGCGGCCGCGGCGGCAACCGGTACCACCGTATTTTCCGGCCTCGCTGAATTGAGGGTCAAGGAAAGCGACCGAATTGCCACGATGGCAAATGGTCTGCAGCGACTCGGGATTCAGGTCGAGGAGACCGACGACGGTGCCATCGTGAAAGGCGGGAGATTTAGCGGCGGGCATGTGGACAGCTTCGGCGACCACCGCGTGGCGATGTCTCTGGCGGTTGCTGGAACGATCGCGTCGGCCCCGGTTACAGTCGGCAATGTTGCTGCCGTTGACACCTCGTTCCCAGGGTTCTCAGACTGCCTGCAGGCGCTAGGGGTCGATATTCGACCCGACCAGGCCGCTGTTATTGCCATTGATGGGCCGAGCGGCTCCGGTAAGGGCACGATTGCGCGCCTGGTAGCCGAACGGCTTGGCTATGCGCTGCTGGATAGCGGCGCTCTGTACAGGTTGGTCGCTCTGGCGGCGCGAAAAGCCGGCGTGGCCCTGGATGATGAGGCAAAACTTGCGGAATTGGCCCGTAATCTCGATGTCGAATTCAAAACAGACGAGCAGGGCGGTGAGGTCATCCTGATGCAGGGTACCGACGTCGCCGGCGAAATACGCACCGAGGAGGCTGGTGCCGGAGCCTCCACGGTAGCTGCGATCGAGGCGGTTCGAACCGCTCTGCTGGAGCGCCAGCGGGCGTTTCGACAGCCTCCCGGGCTGGTCGCGGACGGGCGCGATATGGGGACGCACGTGTTCCCCGATGCAGGACTGAAAATCTTCCTCACGGCCAGCGCTGAGGAACGTGCGCAAAGGCGCCATAAGCAGTTGAAAGACAAGGGTATGGATGTTACCCTCGCCGCCCTTTCGCGGGACATAGAGGACCGTGACCGGCGGGATTCCGAACGTACGGTAGCACCGCTGAAGCCGGCTCGAGATGCCAGAATTCTGGACTCGACTGGCACATCAATCGAGGCTGTCACGCAGACGGTACTGGACTGGGTCGCTCAACTCTAAACGCCAGCTTTGGGATTATTGGATGGAATCGGACAGGATGTTCGGTTCTTTTTTCGTTGTAACCGTCGGTCACAGGAAGTGACGAGGCGTTTTATTTAATGGGTGGGAAGTCAGATTCCCGTAGGTTTCTAAACATGTCTGAAAGTTTTGCAGAGTTATTTGAAGAGAGTTTTGCGAGTCAACAAATCAAACCCGGTTCCATCATTACCGGTATCGTTGTCGCAATTAATGACGATGTAGTCATCGTCAGTGCCGGCCTCAAGTCTGAGGCGGTAATCCCGATCGAGCAGTTTAAGAACGACAAGATCGAAGGCGGACTTTCCGTCGGCGACGAGGTCGAAGTTGCACTGGACGCTGTCGAGGATGGCTTTGGTGAGACCAAGCTGTCACGTGAAAAAGCGATTCGTGCACGTACCTGGATCGATCTGGAAAAAGCATTCGAAGAGGGCGCCGTTGTTGAAGGCGTCATCAATGGCCGTGTTAAAGGCGGCTTCACCGTTGAAATCGACAATGTGCGCGCGTTCTTGCCTGGCTCCCTGGTAGACGTTCGTCCGGTTCGTGATCCGGCCTACCTCGAGGGCAAGAGCCTTGAGTTCAAGGTCATCAAGCTGGACCAGAAACGCAATAACGTCGTTGTGTCACGTCGTGCGGTTGTCGAGAACGAGTTCTCAGAAGAGCGCGAAGCGCTGCTGGAAGAGCTGCAGGAAGGCAAGAGC
>Ga0316189_10006467_pt1 | contig 11147 bp, 10 predicted proteins | sample LowCovwburrow_MG_FD_204930 | JGI IMG/M metagenome (GOLD analysis project Ga0316189, IMG submission 204930) | Coastal sediment microbial communities from Maine, United States - Lowes Cove worm burrow | ecosystem: Environmental > Aquatic > Marine > Coastal > Sediment | place: USA: Maine... | reverse complement strand
CCGATGACGAGGGCGTCACGCGCTGTTTTTGGGGCGCGTCGGGCGAGGACTACCCGCGCTACCACGACGAGGAATGGGGGTTCCCCGTCGAAGACGACACCCGCTTGTTCGAGAAGATCTGTCCCGAGGGGTTTCAGTCCGGGTTGAGCTGGCTGACGATCCTGCGCAAGCGCGAGAACTTTCGGGCTGCGTTCGCCGGATTCGACATCGACAAGATCGCCAGGTTCCGCGCGGCGAAGGTCGACAAGCTGCTCAACGATGCTGGGATCGTCCGCCATCGCGGAAAGATCGAGTCGACCATCAACAATGCCAAGCGCGCTCGCGAGCTGCGCGATGAGTTTGGCTCGCTGGCCGCATATTTCTGGCAGCACGAGCCAAGCGCGAAGAGCCGCCCCAAGCGGATGACGTGGGCCAAGCTCAAGACGTTGGCATCGACGCCCGAGTCCAAAGCCCTGAGCAAGGATCTCAAGCGACGCGGATGGAGCTTCGTCGGGCCCACGACGGCGTACGCGTTCATGCAGGCGATGGGTCTCGTCAACGATCACGTCGAGGGGTGCTCCGCACGAGACGAGTGTCTGGCTGCCCGTGCCAAGTTCGCAGTGCCGACCTAGCCGTCCGCACAACAGCATGCTGCACGCGGGAGCGCTCGCCGCCATGGTGCGCCCTCGCGCATGGTGTCGCGCACGAACCTAGCGTAGGCTCGCGCACGCACAATGCGGGTGCTCAACATCCTCTGGCTCGCGGCCCTGACCGCGGTCTTCGCCCCCACGACGGCCGCAAACGCCAAGCCCGCCGAGCCACCGGCGACCGAGAGCGCTGCGGACACGCCCGCCAAGGCACAAGACAGCGAGCGGCCAACCTTCACGCCCATGCTGCGCCTGACCCTGCGCGGAGAGGCCCGCGTCAATGCTGGCGATGCGCCCGACCCCAAGGTCGACACATGGCGGGTCCTCGAAGGCGTCCGCGCTGGCTTGCGCGTCGGGTTCAAAGAGCTCACGGTGGTGGGGCAGCTCCAAGACGTGCGCGCCTGGGGGCAAGGCACGCTCATCTCGACCAACCCCGCTACGGGGCTGCACCAGGGCTACATCGAGGTCAGCGGCGAGACCGGTCGGCAGGTGTCGGGCTTCCTTCGTGTTGGGCGCCAAGAGATCGTCTACGGGAGCAAGCGGCACTTTCACTCTGCGCCCTTTAACCCGGCTTCGCGCGCGTTTGATGGCGTGCGGGGCCAGCTCAATGTGGGTCGCGCGTCTATCGAGTCTGGCTACATGCTCGTGGCCGCCCCCAACGATTTCACGGTCACCGCGGACGACGGCACAGAGACGAGTGTGCACAGCCGCGGCGACCACCTCGCCTACTCCGATATCGGGTACGCGTTTCACGAAGCCGTCCAGCTGCACGCCGCTGTGATCGTCCAGCGGCTTGGCGCGACGGCCAGCGATCCCACGCGCAGCCGATTCTTCGTGATGCCGGGTGGCCGCATCACGGGTGAGCTCGCGCCAGGGCTCAAGTACGAGGGCGAGGGCTGGGCGCAGCGCGGTGACGAACGCGGTCGGTCGCTGCGCGCTTGGATGGCCGCAGGCTCGGTCACGTACGAGGCGCAGATACCCGTACGCCCGGGGGCGCAGCTTCACTACGAGGCCCTCAGCGGCTCGTCCTGCAGTGGAGATCCCGCAGTAGACGAGGCGTGCACCGATGGGGTGCACCGCGACTTCGATCAGCTCGACGGCGCCCGCCACAAATACCGCGGCTGGATGGACCTCTTCGCCGGCTCCAACCTTCGCGACTTGGCGGTCTCAGCGTTTGTCTCGCCCAGCAGCAAGGTCAAGGCGACTGCCGTGTACCACTTCGTCCAGCTGCAAGAAGCCAGCGGCCGTTGGTTTCGGCTCAGCGGTGAGTCGGCGTGGGGCGACGGCTGGGACCCAACAAACACCAGCAACACCCTCGGGCACGAGGTCGACCTGCTGATCGACTATCGCCCCTGGAAGTACCTCTCGATTCGGCCGATGTACGCCGCGTTCTTCAAGGGGCCCGCGGCTCGGCAGCTGCTGTCGCCCGAGCCGATGCACCTGGTCTTCTTGTGGTTCCTCGCCGAGTTTTGAGCGGCTAGCGCGGCCGCGCATACGTCGGCCGCAGCTCGAAGCCGCCAATGCCGATCGTGTCGCTCTCTTCGAGATCGGCGTGCTGTTCGACGATGCGGCCTCCCACCGTCACGGCCACATCCCCGCCCATGACCCGAACCTCCGGGAAGTCCGGAGGGCCGTTCCAAGTCACGACGGCGCACACCTCGGGTAGCTCTGCGTCGGGCGCTGGTGGCGTTGGTTGGATGTTCCGAGACGAGGACTTTCCGCGACGCTGGGGACATTTGTGTCTACGCGACGAGCATCGATGCACACGAACAAGAGTTCCGGACGGGCGTGCCGCTGATGATTCGCGCGCAGGCGCCTGGTTGCATGCAAACCAACTGTTTCGACGTTGAGGTCGCGGAATGCAGTACAGAAGTCGAGGGTTTCGTGGTCTCCGTGACCTCGCGGTTCGAGATCGAGTTGCGTGATCGGGCCCAGTGCAAGAGCGACTGCGTGTTCGTGGAAGCGACCTGCCGCGTGGAGTCGATAGATGCTGAGGGTGTCTACGAGATTCGGTTCGGAGATACGACAACGGAGCTCGAGCTCCCGTCGACCGGCTCCGTTCTCTGCATGGGGACGGAGGAGCCGTGACATCGATGCCCGGTACGCGGCCGACGGCGTTCTAATCCGCGAGACACTCCGTTACGAGAGAATCCAACTCCATCCACGCATCCTCTAGGTGCGAAACAACCGGGGCAAGAGCAGCAGGATGGCCTGCGAAACTTAAGAACGCATTTCGGATCATGGAGGGAATGCTGTAGAGCGCCAACGCTAGCTCGCGGTCCAGCGTCCGCGAGCCTCTCAACTCAAACGCAAGCGCCTCTAGGTCCGCCCTTAGGCGGCAGTACGCTTCCTCATCAAAGCTCATCTCCACGCGCACCTTGTCCACGAATGGGTTGCTCAATATCTTGCGTTTGAGTGTCTCAGCTCGCATTTGGTGAATTTCCGGGTTGAGAAGGGAGATTCCAGCAAACGAATCGCATCTGGCGGGATGTCACCCAGCACTAGCACTTCTTGATGCGCAGCAGCATCCTGATGTAGCTGTTCGTCGTTCTCGCGGATCAGCCGGAGCTAGTGGTCATGCTGCCCATCCGTCGACGCGCGCGGGCAAGCGTTGTGGTACTTGCGCTGAGCTTCCTGCTTGCTCGCCGCCGGACGGTGCTCTACTGTCATATGAGTGCGTGGTTGGTTGTTGTTGGGTGCATTGCTCCTTGCTGGATGTGGGCGAAGCTCGTTCTTTGTGCTGCCCGAACGAGTCGTGCACCGTCGCTGCGAGGCAGTCGACTTCCTTTTCGTGATCGACAACTCTGAGAGCATGCAGCGCCACCAGGACAATCTGGTCGCAAGCTTCGATCCGTTCATTTCGGGGGTCCGCGCCTCGCTCGAGGACGTCGACGATCTTCAGCTCGGAGTCGTGACGACCGATTCCTACGATGCCAATGCGTCGGGATGCACCCGGCTCGGGGCGCTCGTGACCTCCGTCGACGGGCCTGGGCAGGGCGCCATCGAGCGTGGGCCCTACGCAGAGGGCGAGCGCTACATGACGCAGGAGGACGACCTCGCCGAGACTTTGCGTGCGCTGCCAACGTGGGCACGAATGGCAGTCGAAATGAGGCGCCGATGCGCGCCATGCGGTACGCGATCGAGGGGCCGCCGGAGTATCTCGATAGTCTGGAGTCCTGCAACGGCGACTTCATTCGGGACAACGCGATGCTCATGACGGTCATCATCACCGACGAAGCCGACGGGTCAGACTCGGACAATCTCCACCACTCGCCTGAGGCCTGGTTCGAGGCGGTTGTCGACGCCAAGGGATTCGAGAGCAACGCGGTGATGCTCAGCGTGATCAACGGAGTCACGCCCGAGTGTCCGGTGACGGACCGCGCGTTCGATGGTTCGCAGATCGCGGAGTTCACCCAGATGTTCACGCACGGGTTTGTGGGCGGTATCTGCCAGCCCGACTACGCAGCGATTTTCGATCGCGCTGTGGATGAGGTCGACATTGCCTGCGACGAGTGGACCGAGCGGATCGTGCCGGGCTAGCGGAATGCTCCGCGCAACCGCCGTCGGCGGACGCTGCCCGGTCCGTGGACGTCGAGCCGTGACGATTGCCCCACAGCGCCGCCGAAAATCTTGGGGACCGGTTCGCCGGCCACTACGCCCAGTACTGTTCATTCGGGCGCGAACACCTCGGGGCTGGGCGCCGTCGCCACGCAGGCGCTACGCCGCAAGCTCGGGGCCGGCCATCGCCCGCTGCGCCAAGGCAGTCCCACCCGAAGGCTTCGCTCATGGCATCCAGCTCAGCCATCGTCGTGCCGTTCCCCAACAGGGTAGGCATGAGCTGGAAGCCAAGACGTGGTGCACCCGCGCTTTGTCGCTCCATGCTCCCGCGGGCACACCCTCGTGCTCGCGCCGGGGGATCCCCGTGTACGACGAGGGTCCAGACGAGTAATTGACCGGGCCTGTGACGCGTTGGTCGTGGTCGTGCGTCCAAGAGTCGATGCGCAGACTCGGATGGAGCCTTGGTGGAACGTTGGTGCTGGCGTTGGCGGCGTGTACCGGCAGCCGCGGCTTGTCCACGCAGGAGCCGGCCTCACGACCGGCTTCCGCGTCGAGCCCGACGACGTCGGTGCCCGCTGGTGCAGAGCCGCGCCGCGCTCACGGGCCACGCTCGACCACCACCACACGCGCGCCAGCGCGTCTCCTGGGACGCCGGATCCAGCGAAGGTCGGATACCCATGAAAGTCGGCCACGTCCGCCCTCGCGCGGGCCCGACGCATGTACGGGCGCTCCGACGCCCTCGGGTGAGCAGGCCCGTCAGGAGCACGACGTGCTCGCCCGCGTCAACGAGCATCGCGCCAGTGGGGCGTGGTGCGGCGACGAGTGGTTCCCCGCCGTCGGGCCGCTGCGCTCGGACTCCCGCCTGCAGTGTGCGGCGCGACGCCATAGCTACGACATGGCGGCGCACGGGTATTTTTCGCACGACAGTCTCGACGGGCGCTCGCCATTCGAGCGCATCTCGGCCACGGGTTACCCGGGGGGAGCCGCCGAAAACATCTATGCGGGAGGGTCCTCCGCCGAGTCGGTCGTGGCTTCGTGGATGGACAGCCCCGGCCACTGCTCCAACATCATGCGCGGCGGCTATGACGAGATGGGCATCGGGCACGCCCCCGCCAACGATGGCTACGCCAACTACTGGACCCAGACTTTTGGCGTCCGCTGATCGGTTTCGAACGCTACGGGCGGTCGACGTGGGCGAGGTCGGCGTATCGGCGATGCGATTCCGCAATTTGAGTTGGGAGGGGAGTGCAAATACGGCCACCCAGAAGGCTCGGTCGAGAGCTTGGAGAGCCGCAGGGCGACTTCGTGGTCTGGGCCCACGGGGGTGAACTCTTCGTCTGGAATCGGGGCGCCGTCGAGTCGGACCTCGGTACCCATGACCTCGCCTCTGTCCAGCATGATCGGCCGGCTCCAGCGTCGAGCGAAACGGCATGCGAGAGGCCACGAACTCGGTCCGCCGCAGCCGCACGCCGAACAACTGGTCCTGCAGGTGGCGCGAGCCCATGCGGCATCCGGGACTCGGCACGTGTTGCTGGTGAAGACCGCGATCGGGTGATCCTCGTTCGATTCCACCTTCGTACCGGTGGGGTTGGCGAGGCTGGCGTTGGACTGAAGCGAGTCGACCGTCGCCACCTGCAGGACATCTCCCTCGTCGAGGACCACATCGAACGGAACGCCCGGCATTCCCGCCGACACCCCGGTGCCGACGGCCGGCTCGAGCTGGGTGAGGTCTCGTTCGCTGCAGGCGGCGGACAATCCGTTCGGCTGGACGACAACACGGGCGAGCCGTTTGCCAACATAGCGCGCATCGTCTTTGACGCGGTCTCAGCGCAGGCGGCGTCATGGTTTTGCGCCGCATAGAGAATCTCGGTCGCCAGGGCAACGCGTCCGGGCGGGCTCGATTTTGGTGGTCCTCGTGCGCCTTGCAGCAACCGCGCTATCTCCTCCGGTTGCCGCACCGCGGCCGTCGCCTTGAGTCGGCCCCGGAGCTTCCGTCTGGCTCACCTCGCGCGGGCCACAAGCCACCGCCTGCCCCACGAGCACGCATGCGATGAGGCGTACTGGCTGCATCTTGCCTTGCAATGCGCGGGCGATCAAAAGTCCAACTCCGCCGGGGGGAAGATCACAGAACCGGGTCGCGTCAGCCAGGGCGGCCGAGCAGCCGAGACCCAACGCCGTACAGGCTGCCCAACAGCAGGCTCGTCGGGCCGAGCCGGAACATCAGTGGCACGCCGTACCCCTCGGACCAGTTCGAGTTCAGCGCGACGTAGTCGTTGTAGAAGCGCCGGTTCGCCGCCTGTTTGGGCACGATGTTGACCTCCTTGGGGACCGTCGACATACGGACCAGCCGCCTCTGGGGATCCCAGGCATCGCCCTCGTAGCTTTGCACCGTGTCGAGCAAGAGGTTGCGCTCCCACGGTGCACCGCCGCTATGCGGAGTGATGCAGTCCTTCGTTTGTGCGCGAATCTTGATGTACGAGGCAGGGTACGCAGCGCCATAAAAGTACACCGGGTCCCGGGCATGTCGAACCCACGCGGGGATCAAACTGCTGCAGAGGATCGGAAACCAGGGAACGCGGCTGCGGTAGGCGGGATCGACAAAACCGTAGATCGACCGCACCACCCAACCGTAGCGTCCCTCGCATTGGCGACGCTCGATGTTCCCCGCATAGAACGACACGAGACGATCACCATCGACCGATGTGCAGACACGGTTGCAACGCCCGATGACCTCGTCGAACTTGACGCGATCTTGCTCCGCGCCGACAGAAGACTTGACGTCCATGACCATGCCGCGCAGCGCGTGCATCTGGTCGCGATGCGACGCTCCCACGTCGTCGCCCGGTCGCATGTGATGGTGGAGCCTTGCCACGGTTCGCTCTGGGTAACGTCTCGGCGCCCGGATTCCCTCACCCCGCGCGCGGGCCTTGTGGGGCCGTACCCCGTAGGACTCCGGACGTTCCGAATCGATCAACCGAAACTCGGCAGCTGCCTCCTTGGGCGATAGTGCCCATCGCCACCGTCGATGCTGCGCGGCTCGACGCGGCGGCCAAGCTCAGAGACACGTTCCGTCGCAAATGGCGACGCGAAAGCAGGCTGAGGTCAGCTCGTGCTCATATGCATCGCGGTTCGCGACGGAATGTGTGTCTGAGCAAACGTGGACCGAGGCTTGGCGACGGGCCGTTTGGAGCGAGCTCGAGCTAGCGACCCGAGCTGGTGGATCCGCCGGATCCACCAGACCACTAGACCCCGCGTCGTCGGACCTGCGTTGCGCACTTGCGCGTACGTGGCGTCGACAACTCGAACAACCCGATAACAGGCTTGCCATACTCAATCGTTACCTACGGACACGATCTTGCCTCCGGACGACGTAGGTTGTGTACCCGGCGACGGGTTGTTTTCGGGCCGGCTAGCCTTCTCGCCTGCCTCGCCTTCGCACGCCGCGTGCGGGGAGCTGTCTCTGCGCGCGGCGATACGGCTCACGCGGCAGGGAGTCCCGTTCGCGCGGCTAGTCAACCTTCACGCCATTGCGAAGGCAAATCTGGCGGACCATGTTCCCCCTGCTGGTGCTAAGCGGCTTGAGGTATTTGCCCGCCCGGGCAGCGTCTTTCAGGTTGCACGCCGCGATGCCACAAACCGTGCTCGCGTCTTGGTGGCCTGGCCTGATCTGGATGGCCTTGTCGCACGACGCTACTGACTTCGCGAAGTCGCCTTCTTTGGCCGCCCGCTTTGCCTCGTCGACGAGTTCGGCCACCGCGTCCGCCTCGGCTGCTTTGGCCGTCGAAGCGGACGCTTCGCCGACGCACGCTGCCCCGTTCCAAGTCTGCCCGCTGGCGCAGTCCGGGATCGGATCGACGGCCAGGCACTTGGCGCCGTCCCAGTGCGAGTTTGTCTGGGCATTGAACGTCGACGACCATCTTGACGCAGTCGCTTCCGTCCCAGGTCGAGCCGTCGGGGCACGAGACCTCGGTGACTACGTCGGTCTGCACGCAGCGGTTGCCATCCCGCACCGAGCCGTCGGGGCACGCCGTTGGCACATCCGCCGAACAACAAAACCACCCTGGCAGAACAACAGTGTGCACGAACGGCAGCCAGCTGCTCCAGCGGGGGCGCACAGGAGGAGGGCGAGGAGGGGCACGAAGCGAATGGGGGCCATGGCAGTCTCGGGGAGTGCCGCAGCAACAGGCAAATCGGCCAACCGGAACGACTGGCGGGAGGGACGGGATGCGGGTGAGTCCATTGGTGGTTAGCACGTGCACGCCCCACCCGCGGCTGATGTTTGCCGACGCCGGCGTATCGGCGATCCGAATTGGGAATCTCGTCTGGGCAGTGGGGGCGGGTCGCGCAGCAACGGCGCCGGATGAGCGCCAAGTCCCGCACACGGCACCGTTGAAGTAGGAGCGGACGCTGCTCCTCCGCTGCGACCTCGTGCCAGTACTCGCGGCACCGCTTCGCAGGCTTAACTTGACCGGTAGCGACGGCAACACCGAACCACAGTCGTAGACGCCGTTGAGAACCGAGATCGGCGCCGCGGCCATCGCGGGACAGTGTACCCGGACCCCGCGGGCTTGCAGTCGGTCCAGCCATCGTCGGCTGCGTCCAATGGATTGCGGCGACGCGATCACGGCACCCGGGTATCCTTGGGCCGTGCTCCCTCGCTTCGCGCTGTTCCTGGTCGCCATCGCCCTCGGAGGGTGTCCCCCACCGTCGCGAAAAGGAGACAAACCAGCGGGCACTCCGACGGACCCGGTCACGGTCTGCGAGGAAATGGGCGACGTGTGCAAGATGGGTGGGTCGCAGCTCGGCGTCTGCAACAAGTCCACTGGACAATGCCCGGGGCCCGACCCGTGCTTTCGCTGTGTTCCCCAACACTGACGCCTCTCCGGGGGCTCGGCCGGGCTTGGCGGACCAGCCGGTTTTCTGGCGCCGTCGCGCCGATGCGACGGATGGCGCGGTTGTTGGTTGTTGCGGCTCTGTCACTCACGTAGAGGCGATCCGAATAGGGAACCTCGTGTGGGCAGCGGAGGCGGGTCGCGCAGCAACGGCGCCGGACGAGCGCCAAGTCCCGCGCACGGCACCGTTGAAGCAGGAGCGGGCGCTGCGCCTCCGCTGCGACCTCGTCGTCAGTACTCGCGGCACCGCCTCGGAGACTTGCTCGCGCGGGACAACCACGCCACTACCCGCCCCCATCGGTGAATATCGCCGCGAGCCACCGCGGCCAGACGTTCGTCGCCGGAGAGCGAGGAGAACGCGACCGCAGCCGGTGGAGCTTGAGCACCGCGACCCGTGGCCGGCGCTGGATCCCCGCTTCGCGCCGCCGCCACCGTAGTGGGTGCCGACTCAAACCCTGACTGAGCGCAGCAGCAGCTTCATCGGTCCCGGTGGCACAAGACGGTCGCGCTTGGTGGTAGATCTGCCGAAGAGTCCTGCCCGTGAACAAGCCCAATGGATCGGTTGGCGAGGTTGTCGCTGTCATGGGTCGGCTGGGGTGTGTTGCGTTCGGAGGCCCCGTCGCTCACCTCGCCCACTTTCAGCGTGAACTCGTCGAGCGGCGGCGCTGGATCGAGGAGCGCGAGTACGCGGACCTGATCGCCTTTTGCCAGTTCCTTCCTGGCCCGGCATCGAGCCAGGTCGGCATGGGCCTGGGCCTCATGCGGGCCGGGCTTCCCGGCATGTTCGCCGCTTGGATTGCGTTCAGCGCCCCCTCGGTCCTGGCTCTGCTGTTGCTCGCTGCCGGGCTCGGCAGCCTAACCGGAGGCACGGATGGTTGGTTGCCAGGGCTCCTGTGCGGCGTAGTCGCCGTTGTCGCTGAGGCGGTCTGGAAGATGGCCAAGAAGCTGTGCCCGGGACCGCGACACATGACGCTCGCCGTCGCCGGTGCCACGGTCATGCTGGTTTCTCCCTTGGCGACGACGCAGCTGGCGGTGATCGGAGCGGGCGCGCTCGGCGGGCTGTTGTGGCTGGAACGGCCGGCAGCGGACGCGAGCGACACCCCGCCGCAGCGGCTCTCGCGGAGCACGATGGCGTTCGGTTGGGCGGTGCTGGCGTTTGCAGTTGCGCTGCCCATCGCGTGGTCGCAACTTTCCGGAGGCGGGTCCGCTGGGCCCGCAACCGCCCCGCACGTGTACGCCGCCTTCGCCCAGACCGGCACCCTGGTCTTCGGCGGGGGACACGTCGTGCTGCCCATGCTTCAAGCCGAGGTGGTGAACCCGGGCTGGATGACCGATGCCCAGTTCCTTACCGGGTACGGGGTCACACAGGCCATGCCGGGCCCCATCTTCACGCTGAGCAGCTACCTCGGCGCGGTGGTCGGCCAAAACGCAGACCCGACTTGGCCAAGCTTCCTCACCATGGCCAGCGCGGCGCTGTTTGGGATCTTCGCGCCATCGTTTGGCTTCGTCGCCGCATTGCTCCCGCTGTGGCATCGCATGCGCGCGTCCACCCGCGCCCGGCAGGCCCTGCAGGGGATCAACGCGACAGTCGTCGGGCTGCTGCTCGCCGCGCTGTACAACCCGGTTTGGACCAAAGCGATCCACGGCGACCAAGCCCCCACCTACGTTGCCATCGCAGCGGTGAGTTGGCTGCTCTTGGTCGTCTGGCAGCGCCCGGCGTGGATCGTCTTGATGGTCGCTGCGCTGGCTGGGGCCGCCACGTCCGCGCTGGGCGTGTAGATGGGCCAGTCCGTGCGGCTAGCGCGGGCGGGGGGAGAGTCCAACCCGGGGAGAGTCCAACCCGGAAGGGGGGAGAGTCCAACCCGGAAGGCATGTTTCTGCAACGGTCCGCGTGCACGGTCGATGTGAGGAGGGAGAGTCCAACCCGGAAGGCATGTTTCTGCAACGGTCGGCGTGCACGGTCGATGTGAGGGGCGATGGCCACTCCGCCGCGCAAGATCGACAAGGGCATGTTCTTCTATGTGACCGTTCGGGCCGTGCACCGACGGTACAGGTTCGTTCCCAAGCCGCG
>Ga0316189_10006466_pt1 | contig 11147 bp, 9 predicted proteins | sample LowCovwburrow_MG_FD_204930 | JGI IMG/M metagenome (GOLD analysis project Ga0316189, IMG submission 204930) | Coastal sediment microbial communities from Maine, United States - Lowes Cove worm burrow | ecosystem: Environmental > Aquatic > Marine > Coastal > Sediment | place: USA: Maine... | reverse complement strand
GCCCTTAAAACCTTCGAGTGTATTTCTTCTTGATCCATTGATTCTTTGTCGCTCATTCTGTTAGTGTCTAGTTAATATAAATGGGGAATATCATTCAAAAGTGTAAAAAAAAAGCTTATTTAGCAACAATATTTCTAGTTTTCTTTCTCAGAAAGCTGATGTAAATAAAGTTCCTTATAGTATCCGTCTACGTTGTTCAATTTTTCATGTGTTCCTTCTTGCAATAATTCACCCTCATCCAACACCAAAATTTTATCGGCATTTTTTGCCGAAGATACCCGATGACTTACAATGATCGTCGTTTTGGCACTTGACGCTAGTTCAAGATTATTTAGAATGGTCTCTTCGGTCTCCGTATCAACTGCTGACAAGCAATCATCGAAGAGATAAATCTGCGGTTTTTTTAACAATGCCCTTGCAATGGAAACGCGTTGTTTTTGACCCCCACTGAGGGTTATTCCACGCTCTCCCAAGACAGTTTCATATTGGTTTTTGAATTCCATGATATTTTCATGTACAACGGCATTTTTTGCTACCGAAACCACCTCTTCATCCGATGAGTTTTGGTTTCCGAACTTGATGTTGTTCTTTATGGAATCTGAAAATAAAAATGCATCTTGGGGTACGGCACCAATATATTTACGTAGCGTGTTTAGATTTAGTTTATTAAGAGGCACATTATCAATCAATATTTTTCCGGAATCAACATCATACAATCTGGCAATCAAATCAAGTATGGTAGACTTACCAGAACCTGTTTTGCCTAAAATCGCAACGGTTTGGCCCTCCTCAATGGTAAATGAAATATCCTTTAAGGCTGTAATATTTGTATCATCGTAGGTGAAGCTAACATTTCTAAATTCTATTTTACCTTTAATTGGCGTTTCTTTTGTTACTTCATTCTTGATTTCGGGTAATTCCTTTAAGAATTCATTTATCCTTTTTTGTGATGCCTCTGCGCGCTGAATTATAGAAGTCAGCCAACCAACTATAGCTACGGGCCAGGTGAGCATATTCACATAAAGAACGAATTCGGCGATGACTCCAACTGAAGCAATTTCACCGCTAATATATTGTTGGCCTCCAATGTATATAACAAAAATATTACTGATCCCGATCAGTAAGATCATTAAAGGAAAAAACCATGCGTTTACCTTGGCAAGGTCCATACTTTTCTTTTTTCCTTCCAATGCTAAAGCATTCAATTCCGTATTGATCTGTGGTTCAATAGCATAGGCCTTAATTACCGAAACTCCTGAAAAGACCTCCTGGGTAAAGGTTGAAAGGGAGGAAAGGTACTCTTGAACCACGGTGCTGCGTTTATGTATAATTTTGCTTATTTGATATATAAGAACGGATAGTATGGGCAACGGAATTAAGGTATAAGCAGCTAAAGTAGGGGCTGTAATGAACATTATAGGGATGATACATGCAAATAAGGTGACAGTATTCATCCCATACATAAGAGCGGGACCAGTATACATTCTAACTTGACTAACATCTTCGCTAATGCGGTTCATTAGATCGCCTGTACGATTTTTTTTGTAGAAATTTAGACTTAATTTTTGATAGTGGTCAAAAATCTCATTCTTGAGATCAAACTCAATGTAACGGGAAACATAAATAATGGTCTGTCGCATTAAGAAAGTGAAAAAACCAGAAAGAAGTGCTGCCCCAACAATGATGAGAATAAACTCCAAAAGCATGTCTTTGGCTATTTCTTTAGTGATTTCACCACCAATAAAATTTTCCACAACTTGGATAGATTTCTTGACATAAGAAGGCATTATCAATTGAAAGATCTTGGCAATAACCGTAATGACCATGCCTACAAGTAATTTTAACCAATATTTTTTGAAGTATTTGTTTAGATGCTTAAGTTCCTTCATAAAGCTATTCAGTAAAAAGGATTTGAGTTTTGCCCATTTGCCAAAGATATAGGTTTGTCTTAAAACCAAATGTTATAAGTTTTATAAATAAGATATAAGTTGCTGTCAGGTACATAGATTAAAAATAGATTGCTATTTTTGCGGCCAGAAAGTATTCTAAATTCACTAAAGTTCTTTAACATGCTTACAAGAAGGCACATACGGGTAAAAGTTATGCAGTGTATTTATGCATTGACCCAATCTAAAGATGATTCCCTTGAAAAACAGGTAAAATTCCTGAAAGTAAGTATTGAGAATATGTATATCCTTTACTTGTTAATGCTCAGTTTATTGATTGAAATTCAACAATTAGCTGCCAGTCAAGTGAAACTTTCCTCCAAAAAATACCTTGCCACAAGTGCCGACGCTTTTCCTGACAAAGAAAAATTTGCTAATAATAGATTATTGGTGCAATTGACCAATAATGGTAAATTAAGAGCGGAATTGGAAAATAGAAAATTGAAAAATTGGTATTTGAATGAAGAATATGTGAAAATTATTTATAAGGAAATAATCGAAAGTAAGAGGTATAGCCAATACATGAATACACCTTCGAGTACATATCTGGATGATAAGGAGTTGGTTTCAGTCTTGTTCAAGGAAATTATTGCCCCAAACGAAAAAATATATGATTATTTTGAAGATGATAAATTAACATGGGTAGATGATATACCAATTGTGAATACTTTTATCTTAAAACAATTGAAAAAAGTAAAAGAAGACCAGAAAGAATCTTATTACTTGCCTAGATTACTTAAGGACGATGAGGATATGGATTTTGCCCAAAAACTGTTGACGAAGACGCTGTTGAATAATAATGTATGGGAAAAGGAAATCGAAGGCAAAACACCCAATTGGGATAAAGACCGTATAGCCGGTATAGATTCCATTCTATTGAAAATGGCAATCTGTGAGTTGCTTAATTTTTCTTCAATACCAGAAAAGGTGACCATAAATGAGTTTTTGGAAATTGCCAAGGAATATTCCACGCCAAAAAGCAGTATTTTCATAAATGGTATATTGGATAAACTAGTAAAGGAGTATAAATCCCAAGGTAAACTAAAAAAGGTAGGCCGAGGTTTATTATAAATTATTTATTTAATTTTGCAACGAATTAAAAAATTACGACAGATGAAAAGAGCAATTTTAGGTTTAAGCTTATTATCAATGATGGCATTTATGTCATGTAAGGAAAATGCTTCCAGTAAAGTGAAAACGGATAATGTGGCCGTAGCCGCTGAACGCGATGAATCAGCAAAGCAAGTTCCTGTAATGGTATTTGAAAAATCCGAACATGATTTTGGAATTATTGAACAAGGTACTCCTCAAGAGACCATATTTACATTTACCAATACTGGTAACGCACCATTGGTAATAACCAATGCAACCAGCAGTTGTGGTTGTACAGTTCCGGAATATCCAAAAAACAAACCTATCGCTCCAGGTGAATCTGGGGACATGTTGGTTAAATTCAATGGTTCAGGTCAGAACCAAGTGACAAAAACCATTACGGTAGTTGCCAATACTGCAAAAGGTTCAGAACTTTTAAGAATTAAAGCTTTTGTAAACCCTAAGGGGGCAGCACCATTAGGTCCTGTAAAATAAATAAAAAAAACAATTTTAAATTTATAATATGGGAAGTGGTAGTATAATGGATTTTCTTCCGATGATCCTCATTTTTGTGGTTGCCTATTTTTTTATGATACGACCTCAAATGAAACGACAGAAAGATGAGAAAAGATTCTCGTCAGAACTAAAGAAAGGTGATCGTATTATTACCAAAAGTGGACTTCATGGTAAGGTTATTGACTTAAATGACAAAGATGCATCATGCATCATTGAAACAATGGCTGGCAAGTTAAAGTTTGACCGTTCTGCCATCTCAATGGAGATGAGTAAAAAACTGAATACTCCAGTTACAAAATAAGCCATTCCTTTAAAATGAATAATATAAAAGCCGATGAATTCATCGGCTTTTTTGTGCCTGATTTTAAGTGAAATTAGCTATATTCATACCTCAAAATCGAAGGATATGCATCACACAAGAAGAAATTTTATTAAAAACAGTTCACTAGCATTAGCAGGGTCAAGCGCTCTATTTTTATTTCCAATGGAACTCTTGGCGACGTTACGAAAAAGAGTAGGGCCAAATGACAGAATTAATGTAGGGCTTATTGGTTGCAAAGGAATGGGTTTTACAGACCTTATTTCAATGCTAAAAATTAGTGAGACCAATGTAATTGCTCTGTGTGATGTTGATGAAAGTGTTTTGAGGGCTAGGACCGCTGATTTGGAAAAGGCCGGAATCAAAAAACCAAGATGGTATACCGATTATAGAAAATTATTGGAAAATAAAGATATCGATGTTGTTATCATTGGTACGCCGGACCATTGGCATTGTCTACAGCTGACTGATGCCTTGCAAGCAGTAAAAGATGTTTATTGCGAAAAACCTATTGCAAATTCCATTCAGGAGGCAAATATTATGAAGCACTTTGTAGGAACAAGTGATCGTATGGTTCAAATAGGTCAATGGCAAAGAAGTCAGCCACATTTTGTTGATGCCATTGATTTTGTGCACTCAGGTAAATTGGGTGAAATACGTTTGGCAAAGGCTTGGGCTTACCAAGGTTGGATGCAACCTGTCCCCATTATTCCAGATGCTCCGGTACCTCCTGGTGTAGATTATGATATGTGGTTGGGTCCAGCCCCTAAAAGAGACTTTAATAAAAATAGATTCCATTTTAGTTTTAGATGGTTTTGGGATTATGCTGGTGGATTGATGACCGATTGGGGAGTTCATTTGATTGATTATGCCTTGTACGGTATGAAAGCAGGCACTCCAAAATCAGTTATGGCCTTAGGTGGGAAATTCGCTTATCCCGATGATGCTTCAGAGACCCCTGATACCTTGCAGACTGTATTTGAATACGATGGATTTTCAATTCTTTGGGAACATGCCACAGGTATTGATGGCGGTAATTATGGCCGTAATCATGGTATTGCCTTTATCGGTAACAATGGCACCTTGGTATTGGATAGAGGTGGTTGGGAAGTTATTCCCGAAAACGAATTCAAAGGTTGGGGCAAGGAGCCTGGAAAAAGAATGGAGGCCCTACCTATACAGCCAAATAAGGATAACGGATTGGATCTTCACACCCTAAACTTTATAGAGGCAGTCAAAAGTAGGGATGCTTCTGGCTTAAATGCTCCGATAGGGGTTGGTTATGATGCGGCTTTGGTTTCGCACATGGGTAATGTTGCCTATAAATCTGGAGATCGGATTTATTGGGATGAAACCAAGGGGGAGTTTAAACAAGAAGCGGCCAATGAATTTTTAAAGGCAATCTACCATAACGGTTGGGAACTGCCTACACTATAAAAAGAGGGTGCTCCAATAATTGTTTTACCTAGTGGATCAACAATTTCGGTATTTGTCATTTAATCCTATACCTTGATTGATCATTGGTATAATCTTTTCCAAACGGGCAAGTTTTGTTTTTTCTTGTTTTGCACTTGAAATATATTCTGCGTAATCGCGCTGTTTGTAGGGAGACAAGGTAATAAATGCCTTTTTCGTTTTTGGATTACAATCTAAGGTTTCCTTGAACATCTTGGGAATAATCAATGCTGTCTTTTTCTTCTTCCCAGGAATTAAGCGCATACCTTTCTTTTGATTCTCAACGGCCTCATTAATGTACGCGATAATTGTTGGCGCATCAATCTCTCCTATGGATTTAAACCTCCAATGCCGCATTGCCTGGGTCTTGCCTTTTTGGACATTTACCAGGACTTTTTTAGGGTCTTTCAAGAACATTCCATTAAAAAACCCTAGGCCAAAGTGATTTTTAAATCTTGCAATCCAAAAAACATTTTTGCCTTCAGTAGTGTAAACTGGTGAGCCCCATTTGAGCGTCTCATCTACTTTGGTCTTCAAAGCCAAATCCCTCAATATCGAAATTCCTTCCTTAAAGGAATGTTTTTGCTCAAAATAGGTTTCCAATTTTTCTGAATTTTCCATGATCGCTACATTTTCTTAGCAGTAAGTTCGCAAATTTTAATGATAACTTCAACTGCTTTCTGCATACTCTCAACAGGGACATATTCATATTTTCCATGAAAATTATGACCCCCAGCAAAAATATTGGGACAAGGTAGCCCCATATAGCTTAATTGGGAGCCATCAGTTCCTCCTCGTATAGGTTTTATGATTGGTGTAATTCCCAACTTCTCCATCGCTTCTTTGGCAATTTCAACAACATGGTAAACAGGCGCTACCTTTTCCCGCATATTAAAATATTGGTCTTTAAGTTCAAGTTGTATGCAGTTTCCATGATCCTCGTTTAATTTTTCGGTAATCTTCCTGATGAGGTCTTTTCTTTTTTCAAAATGCACTTTGTCATGGTCACGAATGATCAATTCAAATTCAGCGTGCTCTATTTCACCTTTCATGTGATGAATATGGAAAAATCCTTCCTTGCCTGAAGTATTTTGGGGAGTTTCCTCAGGAGGTAAAATTCCCATAAATTCATTGGCAATACTAATTGCGTTGATCATCTTCCCTTTGGCATAACCGGGATGCACACTTTTCCCCTCGATAATCACTTTGGCACTGGCTGCATTGAAATTTTCATATTCCAATTCCCCGATTTGGCTGCCATCCACGGTATAAGCCCATTCCGCACCAAATTTTTCCACATCGAACTTATGGGCACCTCGACCAATTTCCTCATCGGGTGTGAACGCCACTTTAATTACACCATGCTTGATTTCCGGGTGTTGCACCAAATACGCCATGGCCGTCATGATTTCCGCTATACCTGCCTTGTCATCCGCACCAAGTAATGTAGTTCCATCAGTGGTAATCAATGTTTGTCCTTTATATTGTAGAAGGTCTTCAAAATATGCTGGTGATAGAATTATATTTTTATCGGCATTTAGAACAATATCCCCACCGTCATAGTTTTCAATGATTTGTGGTTTCACGTCGGTTCCGGAGAAATCGGGCGTAGTATCAAAATGGGAAATAAAGCCAATTACGGGAACTTCTTTTTCAATATTACTTGGCAAAGTTGCCATGATATAGGCATTGTCATCAATGCTTACATCAATTAATCCAATGCGTTCAAGTTCATATGACAATTCGGTGGCCAGGTTCCATTGTTTTTCGGTGCTCGGGGTGGTATCCGAATTCGGGTCACTCTGGGTATCGATTTTGACATATGATAAAAATCGGTCAATAAGTTGTTGCATCAATAAAGAGTTTTCTCAAAAATACAATTTTATGGAATTGACAATACTATTAAAAACGGTCATTTAGTCCTCAGCTTTTTGATTCCAATTACGCTTTATAATAAAAGTCTTACCTTGATTAGCAGAAATTAACTCAAATAACACTTTTATGAAAAAAAACTACTTTATTTTTATGGTCCTATTATTGGGTGCCTTTAGTTTTGCCAGCGCGCAAATTTCTGGTACGGTAGTAGATGAAAACGGAGTGCCTCTTGGTGGTGCTTCTTTAGTTAAAAAAGGTACCACTACGGGTACTACAACCGATTTTGATGGTAACTTCAGCATTGATGCCATTTTGGGAGAGACCCTGGTGGTCTCATATATTGGATATCAGCCAAAGGAGGTAGTTGTCAATGCTACCGTTATGAACATTGCTTTGGTAGCAGGTATTCAGTTGGCCGAGGCAATTGTTATTGGCTCACGTAACCCAAATAGGACGGCGCTGGAAAGTGCAGTACCTGTTGATGTAATTGATGTAAAAGAGCTGAATAATGTGGCGCCACAGGTAAATCTTAACCAAATTCTTAATTATGTTGCGCCATCGTTTACCTCGAATACACAGACCATATCTGATGGTACTGACCATATTGATCCGGCATCCCTTAGAGGTTTGGGTCCAGATCAAGTTTTGGTTTTAATAAATGGGAAAAGACGCCATAATTCATCTTTGGTCAATGTTAATGGAACATTTGGTAGAGGAAGTGTAGGTACTGATTTGAACGCTATACCTGCGGCTTCGATAAAACGATTAGAAGTATTGCGCGATGGTGCCGCTGCACAGTATGGGTCAGATGCAATAGCTGGTGTCATTAATATTGTATTAAATGATAATGTAAACGAATTAAGTTTTAATGTCACAACAGGAGCTAATTTTTCAAAGAATGCTAACGAGCAAACAGGGGGAGTTGATGGTGAAACTGTGAATGTAAGTGCTAATTATGGTCTGGCTTTAGGGGACAAAGGTGGTTTTATAAATTTTACCGGGGATTTTGACTATAGGGAACATTACAGTCGTATGAAGGAATGGGAAGGAGATGTGTTTAATCTATATAATACAGTTGAGAGATTTGCTTCAAATGATGGCTATAATTTAGCCAGCCTATTAGATGATGACGTTGATGACGTAATTACTTATGGTAATCAAGCAGGATTGGGTTTAAGTCCAACGGCGACCAAAGCAGATTTACAGGGCATCCTATCGGCAGATAACACGGAAGGTGAATTATCTGCAAGGGGTCTTGAAAGAAGTGACTTTAATATGCGAGTTGGCCAATCTGCCTTACGTGGAGGGCGCTTCTTTGCCAATTTTGCATTGCCTTTGGATGATAATGGTACCCAACTATATTCTTTTGCTGGAATTAGTTCAAGAACGGGAAATTCAGCTGGTTTTTACAGGCTACCCAATCAAAGTAGAACGTATACCCCAGCTTATAACAACGGATTTTTACCTGAAATAAATTCCCAAATTACTGATAAGTCTATTTCAATGGGAATAAAGGGAATGATTTCTGATTGGAATGTGGATTTTAGTAACACTTACGGAAAGAATGCGTTTTTATATGTAATTGGAAATACCTTTAATGCATCCCTTCAAAATGCATCACCAACAACTTTTGATGCTGGTGGTTTTAACTTTATGCAAAATACTATCAATCTGGATATTTCTAAATTCCATGACGATATTATGTCAGGCTTGAATATTGCTTTTGGAGCAGAGTATCGTTTGGAGAATTATGAAATTGAAGCTGGTGAACAAGCATCTTATTCTAGATATACCGCAGAAGGGCAAGCAATTACTTTAGCTTCACAAAGTGCTTCCGAAGACTTTTTTGGAAATTCTAGACCTGGTGGGTCTCAAGTATTTCCTGGTTTTAGCCCAAGTAATGAATTATCCAGAGGAAGATCAAGTATAGCTGGTTATTTTGATATGGAAGCGGATATTACGGATACTTTCTTAGCAAGTTTTGCAACTCGTTTTGAAAATTATTCAGATTTTGGATCGACCATTAATTTTAAATTAGCTACGTTAATTAAGGCTACAGAAAATTTAAATTTAAGAGCGGCCTTAAATACGGGATTTAGAGCACCTTCCTTACACCAGTTAAACTTTAATTCTACATCTACAATTTTTGACCAAGCAGGTAACCCTGTTGAAGTAGGTACTTTTGCAAACGATAGTAGAGCAGCACAGTTGCTTGGTATTCCTCAATTAAAAGAAGAAACTTCAAGAAGTATTAGTGTTGGTTTAACTACAAAATTCCCAGAAGCTAATGTTACAATTTCCTTAGATGGTTATTTTGTGGGTATAGATGATAGGGTTGTTTATACAGGGCAGTTTTCTGGGCCAGGTACAGGAACAGAGTTGGACAATTTATTGGTACAAGCAAACGCTTCTGCAGCATCCTTTTTTGCCAATGCAATTGATACCGAATCAAAAGGAATTGATGCGGTTGTAACTTGGGATCTTGCTATAGCTAATAGTTCAAAATTAAAAAACACCTTTTCAGCTACCTTGTCTAAAACTAAACAAGTTGGAGACATTAATGCCTCACAAGTATTGGAAGATGCTGGATTGGTAGGCACCTATTTCCCTGAGGATAGTAGGGTTTATCTTGAAGAAGCTGTTCCAAGAACTAAGTTTAATTTATCCCATATGCTGAATATGGACAAATTAAATTTCTTTTTAAGAAATGTTTATTTTGGTAAAGTTACTGAGGCTACTACTACTGTTGCCAACCAACAAGTTTTTGGAACCAAGGTGGTAACAGATTTATCAATGGGATATAAGGCCACCGAAGCACTGACCATTACCGTGGGTGCAAACAATTTACTTGATATTTATCCAGATAGGGCAGAAGAGGCTTTTGGTAACAGAAGCTCTGGACGCTTTGATTGGTCTCGTAGAGCGCAGCAATTTGGAGTAGCAGGAAGATTCCTATTTGCTAGACTAAGTTTTACTTTGAAATAACTGAAATAATCATTTAGGTTTTATAAAGGCTGCCAATTTGGTAGCCTTTATTTTTTATCTTTAGGTCGAAAAACACCCTCAATTTGTAGATGGTTGACGAGTATAATGCATACTGCCATTGCAAAAAAAATAAGCTTATTTTCTTAAAAAAGGTACGATGTTAAAAAGGAGATTTGGAATATTATTGATTATTTCCGCAGTATCAATTTCTGTAGCGGCCCAGGAAGACTGTATCCTTGGAGTTGGCATAACAAAGGATGAAACAATCATAGATGTTTTCCAACTCAATGAAGAGCAGTCGGAACAAATGATAAACTTTAGTGCCGAATTAAAATATAGAAATGAACTGTTGAATAACCAAGCTGAAAATATATTGAAGCGACACCCACAAAGTTCCACTGGGGAATTAATGGTTTTAGCTGAAAAATATAATGTAATTCGGGACAGTATGGCGCGAGTTCAACGCATGATAGATATAAAGACATTAAAGCTATTCAACAAAAACCAATATCTACGTTATTTGGAACTCTGTAGCGAAGCCTTTCGACAGCCTTTTCGGGTTGTACCAACCAATTACCAGGACAGTATTCCTCCTAAATGATTCTAACCCAAACGATTTGACAAAATTGGGTGAAATAAGGTAAATACTAAGATTGAGTTTGTACTTTTGCGTAAAATATTTCTGCAATTCATGTACAAAATATTAGTTCGCCCAATTCTCTTTTTATTAGACCCGGAAAAGGTACATCACTTGACATTTTCTTTAATTCGGTTTTTTGGTAAACTTGGTTTATCAGGACTTTTTAGATCATTTTGTTTCATCGAGAACAAAGCATTGGAACGAGAAGTATTTGGACTCAAATTCAAGAATCCTGTGGGTCTGGCAGCAGGTTTTGACAAAGATGCCAAATTGTACAATGAACTTTCAGATTTTGGATTCGGATTCATTGAGATTGGTA
>Ga0316189_10006465_pt1 | contig 11148 bp, 7 predicted proteins | sample LowCovwburrow_MG_FD_204930 | JGI IMG/M metagenome (GOLD analysis project Ga0316189, IMG submission 204930) | Coastal sediment microbial communities from Maine, United States - Lowes Cove worm burrow | ecosystem: Environmental > Aquatic > Marine > Coastal > Sediment | place: USA: Maine... | reverse complement strand
TCTGCTCCTTTTTTTATTAGGAGCTTGCCGGCAAGCAACATACTTACTAATTTAGAGCGTCTGATTTTCCATAAATCACCAATAGAGTGCACTACTGAGTAACTATAGAGTTACCTTTCGGTTACTGGGCAATACACTTCGAAGATAATGTCGTTGTTATTACCCGCGCTGAGCGCACGATAAATGGGGCGAAGCAATTCGAACGTTGTTTTCGCCTTCTCGTAGAGGAGATGACCAGGAATGGGTGAGATGAGGACGTTGGGGTACTCCAGCAGATGCTTCATGGCAAAAGCGCCGGAAACATCATCGTCACAAGGGTTGAAACGCCTCTTCTTGTGAAGGGTCAAAGGAAGGACTGACCGCAAATGTTCGGTCAATTGGCTCCAAAAGCGTTCCTGTGCTGGCTCGGTCAACTCGGCATCTGTTCCCGCTTCGGCGGGTGCATGCAGGGGCCTGAAACAAACCACTGCTCTTCATAGAACAAGGTGCCAAAGGCACGACAATGAAGTCACTACCTTTTTTGGGGAGCTCGATACAAGCACGAAGCTCCTCATAACATTCATCATTGGACAAGTAGTGAGCACTGGCCAACAACACCACTGTCTCGGCATGTTCCATAACCGCTGAAAAGGCATCGTGCCAATTGCCGCCACGAGCTTTGGAGGGGATGGAAGTGGGCCGTAGCAAAACGCTGAGCTTTCCTGCACGGACGAGAGGCATCAAGGCACGATCAAAGACGTTGCCGGTCAGGCCCATCGGGCCGTATAATGGTATGCGACCTCATCGCACCGCGTTAAAGTTTCTCTCCCGACTGGCCCGATGAGAAGACAGAACATTCCTTGGGGGTTCCATGCTAAACGGACAAGTGATATTGGTTTCATGAATTGGACATACGATAGCCGGGAGCTCGTATGATCGACACGACTTTTTACCGCAACAATGGTTTTCAGTTTCTTCGCGATGTGATCTCTGCGGAGACCATCAAGTCCATGCGTGAAATGCTTGAGATTGAAAAAAATGTGGCCCTCGACCTGATAAGACAGCGTATCAAGTTTCAAGACGAAAGCGATCTCATCGGCAAGATAAAACCGCTTCTCTGCAGCCCAAACACCGGTGGCGACTTGGCCAGCGTATTGCGTGGCCAGTACCATTTATCCGCCCGCTTGAATCCCGTCCTTCAAGGTATCTGCAGCGAACCAAAACTATTGACCATTCTCAACGATCTATTTGAGAACAGGGCATTGCGCCTGCATATGCCACCTATGGCGCGCTTTATCTTGCCAGAAAATTACCAGGCCGCGCGCCCCCCCCACCATGATCTGCTCTTTAACACGCATCTCGAGGATTTTGTGATTGCCTGGGTACCGCTGGTTGCCACCGACGCGTCCTGTGGCGGCATGGGCATCTACGAGGGCGTATTCAAAGACCCGGGCATCAAACTCTACGATCCCCAATCCATCTGGAATGAGGCCCTCCCCATCCAGGGCATACGGCCCACCCAAGAGCCCATGAACCCCGGCGATATTCTGCTGATGAGTTCGAGGATCGTCCATTGCTCCATGCCCAACCATTCCAAACGGATTCGCTACAGCGTGGACTACCGCTTCTTTGCGGAACCCGTTCGCTCATCCAAACATTACCTGGATCTGACAAGCGGCGAGGTGCTTGCGCCTTCCAGTCCTCCTCCTCCCAAATAAAAACGCAACGGTCATTGGCGCAGCTTCAGTCCAATGCGCTATTCCCCTCATCGCTGGGTTGATAGGCCGTGTATTTAAAAGATTTGCCGCAGACTTTCTCAGCTGGATACTTGCTCCGATTGATGACAAGTTTCTTCTTGGCCGCAGAAATGGGATCGATCTCCAACCTGTCAGCCAGGTTCGTGAGCAGGATCATCACATCCCCGATTTCTTCCTCCAGGTGAGCTCGCGTGTGCGCATCAGGGGTGGCCGAAGCCTGCTCGGTTTGCCACTGGAAAATCTCCAAGATCTCAGCCACCTCCACGGAGAGCGCCATGGCCAGGTTTTTCGGGGAATGGTACTGCTCCCAATCCCGTTCCCGTACGAATTCTCGGATCTGTTGTTGGAGTTCTTGCACAAAGGCCTCCTGGTTGAGATTCAGGGGCTTCCATCCCCCAAGTTCCATTATATCCTCTTCTTTTCCCATTTTTCCTCCCTGTAACTCCGCTCAGGGGGAGGCCGCTGTCTACACCGTGAATATGCCGCTGTATGCATCCGGAAAAAGGGGTGCAGATCTTCGCCGCATTTCCGATAGGTATCACAGGACCGAAGCCTTTTGGAGATCGGGAGACAGGCTGATAAATGAATGACACGGTTAGCGTAATGCTCGTCGACGACGACCGGGAAGATATTCTAATCATCAAAGAATTACTTGCGGCCGGGAGATTCATCAAGACGCGCTTGGACTGGGCGACAACCTACAAAAAAGGAGAAGCGGCGCTCAATTCACGGGCGTACGATGTCTATATAATAGATTATCGATTGGGCGCATGTTCAGGCCTGAAGTTGCTTGAGCACGCCCGAGACTGCGGCCTGGAACAACCCGTTATCATGGTGACAGGCCAGGGTGACTCGTGTCTGGACCTGGATGCCATCCGGCTGGGCGCTGCCGATTACCTACCCAAGAACGAACTCTCGACGGCCAACCTGGAGCGGGCCATCTGGCACGCCCTTGAACGCAAACGGGTCAGTCAGGAACTGGAAGCGGCCCGCGAGAAAGCGGAGGCGGCGACACGTGCCAAATCCCGCTTTCTGGCCACTATGAGCCACGAGATCCGCACTCCTTTGAATGGCATTATTGGAATGGCCGGCCTCTTGCTCAAAACGGAACTCGACAGGGAGCAACGCGATTACACCGAGATTGTACACAATTCTTCCGAATCGTTGCTCGCCATTATTAACGAGTTGCTCGACTACTCCAAATACGAAGCAGGAAAGCTGGAGCTGGAATCGGTTCCCTTTGATTTACGCGAATGTGTCGAAAATGTATTTGACCTGTTTGGCCCCAAAGCTTATGAAAAGAAATTGGAACTGGTCAGCCTGTTCCACCACGAAACACCGGTGCACGTAACGGGGGACTCGGCCCGCTTGCGCCAAATTCTAGTGAACCTGGTGGGAAATGCCATCAAGTTCACCCAGGTCGGCGAAATCGTGGTTGAACTTCGAGAAATTGAAAGGAAGGATGATCGGCTGGAGATCATGTTTATCGTGCGTGATACGGGGATCGGAATGGAGGAAGAGCTGTTGGAACAGATCTTCGAGTTTTTTGGCCAGGCCGATGTATCTATAACCCGGAAATATGGTGGCACAGGTCTAGGTCTGGCGATTTCACGCCAACTGGTGCATGCCATGAGAGGCGCTCTCACGGTAGAGAGCGAACCTGGAAAGGGATCCTCTTTTGTGTTCTCGATCGTCTTCGACAAACCCATGCCGGAGACAGTCCCAGATACGGTCTCCGATGAATTAAAGGGAATTCGCGTGCTACTGCTAGACCAGAACGCCACCAGCCGGCTTGCCTTCCGGCAGCACATGTCTACCTGGAACTGCAGCCTAGCCGAGGCAACCAGCGGCGCCGAAGCGCTGGCGATCTTAAAAGGCCAGGCCGATGCGGGCAAACCCATTCAGGTGGTTGTATTTGATCCTATTCTGGAGGACATGACCGCCAGAGAACTGGTTGACCAGATCCGAAGTTGTGACCCTTGTCCCGTGGGCCTGGTGATGACAACTTGGATGGCCTACCGTGATGAAGCTGTTAAAACCATTGGCCTGACAATGAACACTTGCCTAGCCAAACCACTCAAACACCAACAGCTACACCAAATGCTGGTATCGTTCATCAACCCAAAACAAACCACGCCAGACATGGCCCCTCCCCAAATCAGGAGAGAACATTTCAAGATTCTGGTGGTGGAAGATAACCTGGTGAACCAGAAGGTGGCGAGCAGGCTCCTGGAACAATCTGGTTTCACATGTGATCTGGTCAAAAGCGGGCAAGAAGCGATTGATGCGGTTCGCTCCTCAGATTATCAATTGCTGTTCATGGACTGTATGCTGCCTGGCATGGACGGCTACACGGCAACCAGGAAGATCCGCCAATATGGCCTCCAGATTCCCATCGTTGCCTTGACAGCCAAAACGTTGGTCCCCGCTGAGCGGAAAAAGTGCCTGGAAGCGGGCATGGACGACTGTCTCGGAAAACCGCTGCGCAGCCCGGAGCTGATGGCCGTCCTGGAGAAGTATGCAGCAAGCGCCTAAAGCAGATGTGCTGAGTATCTTCCAACCGCGCTAGAAAGTTGCGCGGTTGGAAGATGGATGTGTTTGCGCCTGCGAGGCGCGTTTCAAGGGCTTGTTAGTTGCGTCGCTCTTCTGGTAGACCACAGAGCCTGTTCACATCTTCGACGTAGTGGATGATGTTCAACTGGGGCCAACCGCCCGCCTCTTCCAGGATCAATTGATTGATCTGTTCTTGAGTAAGGCAGAACTCAGGACATTCCGAAGAGACACGGGTTACCGTGACCGGCAATACCCGTTCCGTGCCCAGATAGAGTATGCGAACATAGAAGTTGTAGGGATTCATTATCAGCGGTGTGTCGAAGGGCACCGTCGGATCATTGCCAGTGGCCGTGAAATCATCGTTGAAGAGATCACTGAGACTCTCATACCAGCGAAAATCCAGATTGCCTATTGGCACTGGCCGGTCTAGGAGAAGCTCCATAACCGGATTGCAGGCATCCATGTCCAGTGTATCCAAATCCACTCGGAAAATGTTGTCCAAGAGCAGCTTTTCGGTTTCGAACTCAAACCAGTTGATATCCCACCGGGTTGGCAAGGTACTGCGAAGCTCATCTACCAGTGACGGGTCCAAGAAGATGAAACGGAATTGAATGAAGCCATGATCGTAGGTGTTCACAAGGCTGGAAGGTACGTTGAGGGTAACGGTTCTCGCCGAGGTCTCGTCGCTCATCCAGACACCCTTGCCACCCAGGTAGGACGAGGGTGTGGTGGGGAATGGCTGCGTGTTGTAGATGCCGCTTGGTCCGTTTTCGTCGATGTAGTTCGTCCAGGCACCAAAAGAACCGGTGGGGGTTCTGGCCCGGTACTCAAGCATACCGCCTGACTGGTTAAAGTGGAAATAGGGAAGGTGGTTAAATCGAAATTCGGTGCTGTCGCCCAAGTCGAAGACAGGGGAAAGCAGCGAGTATTTGTCTGTTGCATTTTGCCGAGCGGTGCCACCATTTCCGGCCCAAGGTCCCGAAGGGGTGTTCCATGCCCAGCCGCCGCGGGTCGGGGAGGTCGGGTTTTCGTTTTCAAAATCCCAACCCTCGTCAACCTGACTACCAGCGGCGAAATCGAATGAATAACTCAGGGAAGTGTTCTCAGCATTGAGGTCACGCGCAGAGTTGTAGATCTCTTTCAGACGGAAGTACTGAAGGTAGCTGGTGGTTGATCCGCTCTGTGGCTCCGTGTACTCGGCTTTGATAAAGAACCAGACGGCCGGCGGGATGGGGCCTGGTGCGGTAAAGAGTTCGAAGGAAGCAACCACGTCTTGGGAACTTCCGCCGCCGCCAGGCACGAACACATCGTCAATGTAGAAATTGACACCGCCCTGGCTTTGCTGGGTATTGCTGGTCAGCACCAGGTCAGACGTGTCAATGTGACCACTGAAGTTGCTGTCTACATGAACCCCTGAGGTATAGATGATGTTGCTTGGCAAGGAGCCGGATTCTGCTGTTACGCGATAGGGCATGTTGACAATCTCACCCGGATCAAGAACGTGGTCATTGTTGGACATGACTGAAGAACTCTCTTCGCCCTCGAAATTGATACTACCTGACACCAGGCTGTAAGACAGCCCATGACGGTAGGTGCTACTGGTGGTGCTCACCGTGTTGGTTTCGGTGGTTGTTCGTCTGACCCGCGCTTCCAGGAAGTAGTCTTCCGGGTTGGTGATGTTCCCGGGGATTTTGGTCGCCAGGTTCAGAGAGTTACCAGAGGCACCCAGGGCCAGGTAGGACCCATCCGTGCGCAGGTAGAACTGAACCGTGTAACCCGATGCAAGCACATCCGCACTGCTTCGCCAGGCCGGCGGTACAACCAGGCTCGCGCTGACATCGCCTTCTGAGGACATGGTGAAATTCTCGAAATGGAACTGGCTGAAGCTGGGCGGATCGCCAAAGCCCAGTCCGGAGGCGGTGCATCCCGCTTCGGAACCCGCATAAATGCGGAAGTTACGCAGATAAATACCCAGGTTCCCGGATAAGAAATAGGTGAGTTCCAACGGGCCGCCGGGAGAGAGGTAATGGATGTTGTCTTTGACCGAACCCGAGCAACTGCCCAGGCTGAGGTCGGTAATATCGAAAACGTTGACGCCAACGGTTGGAAACTCGCCGATACCGCCACCCCCAAAGGGTTCCAGTTCAATCGTCACAGGCGTACCACTGGTGACATCTATCACCTCACCCGAAATGTTACTAGTAGGATGGGTTATAATGTCGGTGCCCACATTCAGGTAACAGGTGCCGCTCAGGCTCCAAAAGAAGAACTGAAAAGCCGTGCTAAAGGAAAAAAGTCCGCTGGTTTCATGATAGCCGTTGAGGTTCCAATCGGCATACCAGTAGATACGACTGTTGTCAATATCTGACTGAGTGTGGGGGGAGGAAACCACAGGAAAACTCTTGATGCCCCCACTGGTGGTGGGCAACGGCTCGGACAAACCGGCCAGGCGTTTCTCCAAGACAACCACACCGCTAGCGCTGGTATCAAAACTCAGATCATTGGGGTTGATCGGATTTGCAGTCACTGTTGGATTTGTATCGGAGCGAAACTGCAAATTAAAATTAAAGGAATCGCCGCACAGGGTGGGCTCATCATAAAGATGTATCAGAAAAGTAACCGCGCTGGGGTTGCTGACAGCCGAGGAACCGGTCCAAGTGGTGCTGACAACCGCCGCTTGCGCAGCGTTGGTGGCAACCAAAACTGGAACCACCGAATTCAACCCGCTGGAGCTTAGATTGAAGGTTACTTCAAAGCTCTGGTCCAGACGAAGATGAAAGTCGAGATTAGGCGTTGAACGACCGGTTATCTGGGCCGACTGCCCAAGGGCCAAGGTCGCTGCAAAACATAAAACAATTAGCCAAAATTTGGCAATATGGGAATGGGTGAACATTTTTCCTCCTAACTCGTACCGCACACGTCGAAAAGGCTAGCAATATGCTTGCCAAGCTGACCCCGGCCTCGTTTGATGCCTGGACATGGTCGTTGTTTCAAGCTGATGACCCGGACATAGTTCTTCCCCGCAAGAGAACCGCGTCGGAAGAGCACATTCATTGAATTGGTTTGGAGCAGTCCCTTAGGGGCGGTAAAAACCATATTTCCCAATAAGTTAAGAATTCTGCTAACCCAAATTTTCCCAGTACACAGTTGAAATCCTTATCACAATGCCGAATTTTCCGACAGGCAACGCAACACTATACAGTATTGTCCGGCCTTCGGCCAGAACTTATCGTGGAGAACCCAGAGAACAGGGTGGCTCAGCAAGATTTGCCGAGTGAGTTCCCTACCACCAAACACAAAAATGCCCGCCGCACACCAAAAGGCGAGGGCGGGTATCCTGTGGTTTGTACTTGTCTACTTATTTTTGAAGCGGCAGGGAACCTTGAACGATGCAGCCATCGGTAATTTGAAGCCGCCCTGGTTGTAAGGGTTCTGGTAGACATGCCAGTTCTCGCCTTCCTTGAAAATAAAGATCGCCATGGGGACACGCATCATGCCGATTGGGGCGCCCACGTTGCCCCACATGGTGCCACGCACCCGGGCGCATTTGTCGTCAACAACATCCAGGGTCTCGATCGTAACCTCATTGATGCCGATTCGCTTCATTTTTGCATATGTTGAGAAGCTGATTGCCTTGCGGTAGCCATCGGACATCATGGCATAGGACTCGTCAAGTTTATCGGCACCAAGAGCATTCCAGTAACGAACTACCTGACCGATGATCATTTTTTGGGTATCCGATTCGGCCGTGTATTTATGCACAAACTTAATTTCTTTCGGTGCCCGGCTTTCAACCCGTTTCATGAGCGCTTCAAGGTCCTTGTCTCTCTTCGGTGTGACAGGTGGCTGTGCCACCAAACTTGTCCAACCGGTCAATAGAATAAATCCAGTTAATATCATGCGCATGCTCACTCTCCTTTAGCTATCATCAGTGTGTTGGGACGTTTCAGCTGTTCTTCTGGATTAATAAATCTGCTGTTTGCCGCACTTTTTCCACATCGACCTTCTCGGCAAAACCCTCTTTAAGGCGTTCGATATACACATCGCTCGGCACCTGGCCCAAACTGAGAAAGATCAGATGACCATACCGTTCCAGTGCCTGATCGAGGTCCTTGTCGGCCACGGCTTGTACAAATTCACGACTCAGCTGACGTTCCGTGTTCATTTGAACCGTCTCGCCCATTTTGAAAGTACGGAGCAGGCCAGCCATCTCGCCATTCGGCCCAAATTCCCTGGCAAGTTCACGGAGCATGTCTTGCGCTTCTTGACGACGCCCCAAATAGAAGAGGATCGCCGAACTGCGACAGCCGTATTTAAAATCTTTTTCCTTGGTTTTCTTCTCAAGGTATTCGTTGATCCGAGCAAACAGTTCGTCGGTACGGGCCGTGCTCTTCTTTAGACCGGCTTTCGCAGCATCGAGTTCCGGCTTCAGTTTCAGCGCCGCCCGGAAGCAGATCTGCGCCTGCTCCGGTTTGCTGTATTTTAAAAATTCATCACCCAATTTGCTCAACGCTTCGGCACTGATGCCATTCTTGAACATTTCGATGTAGAGCGGCACCGAGTCTTTGGTTTCATCACGAAGGTCGTGGACTTGCTGACCCATTTGTTCTTGAGGGCTGCCTGCCCCACCGGGGAACTGGAAGGCGAGTATGGCAATTACGGGCAAAAACATGAAAACATCTCCTGGCTGGCAACATGGCGAGCATTTACTTGGCGTCACTGCGCCCACTTAGGGTTTTTCGGGTCTGTCGGGAGGGTTCATTCCCTTGAATTCAACGGCGTTGTCCACATGCTCGAAAAATTTTACCGATGCCGGGTCGTCGCCACGGAAGGTGTAGGTATAGACATTCTTATGGTTTATCAGCAGATAGGCTACCGGGCCATTCACCAGGAAGATATCGCGTAGTCCGTCGTCCGCATCAATGAGAACATTTTTCGGCATGGTGTATTTCTCAAGGAATTTGGCCACGGCCTCTCTTTGGTTCTTGCCCGAAAGCCCAAAATCATAATTGATGGATAGCAGTTGGAACTTCTCGTCATTGGCGTATTTTCTTTCGAGTTCTCGCGCTCGGCCCCAAAACAGGTTGTCTGGTGCGGAGTTGATCGACCAGTATTCAATCACGGTGACCTTATCAGACTCTGGGACGAATTTCTTGCCATTCAAGTCAACCAGATTCATTTTGTGATAGGGCGCCATGGACTCGGGAACATCGTTGACATGAACAATATCCCGATCACCTTCGATGGTTTTGGTATCGGTGATCTTAAACTGATCCTCGATTGCTTGTTTCTTGTTGGCGTCTTGCGCCGGGAGGTAGAGGGCAAGGAACAAGAATAAAGTGGCAACTTTGTAAAACAACGGTCAAACCTCGATGTTAGATTGGGATACGGGTCCAGAGCCGGTTTGGCCCGGAATCTCTCCGATTACCCTCGCTTTGTGGGGGGGAGCAACATCGGTGCCAAAAATGGCGGGCCCGAGCAGTTTGCGCCAGCATTGCCGATTTGTTGCGAATAATCGGGCATTCCAGACGCAGAACCGGGCTATTTTAGCCTACCAAGTCCAAAATCCAAAGCAAATCCTGCGAACCGGGAGGTGAATCGACCCCAAAAAATGTTCAAAAAGTAGGGTTCCCCGCGAGGGATTCTCCGAGAAAACGGGCAAAAACACGCCATCCTGCCATGGCACCAAGCCACATACTGCAAATGAGAAATGCCATGGCGGGCCGAGAGGTGGAATAGACTCGAATGTCGTATCCACCTCGCCGGATCGGTTCTTGAGCTAGGGATATTGATGGATCGGCAGAACCGGAACATGGGTTTTGTTAGGGTTGCCGGCTTTGCCCACCAGTTCGTGGAGCATCATGGGTCGTGCGGTGGTTACCCTGAGTGTACGGATTGCGCGATCACTGTTGTCGATACCGCCAAGTGCGAGCAGTTCTTCCAGGCTAAAGTACAGAACATCCCAAGGACGAAAACGCTTGTTGAAGGTGGCCAACAATTCCCCGTCTGCGGAATAACCTTCGATGACGGTGGGATTCACCTGAATATTCATGTTGGAGAACACATAACCATGGGAAGCTCCGCTGTAATCCGGGAGCGAGAGCACGGTCTCTTGGATGGTATCAAGCACCTGGCCGTCAAGGCGATGGGCATAATCGAGGCCCTGATCAGGGTGGTGTCGCAGGACGAGCGACTCCAGGTCGTACTGACTGAAGAACTTGAAGAAGTAGTTTTTCTCAATCGCGGTTTCCACCAGCATAGAGGGTAATCCAACCCAACGTTGGCCAGGCTCCAGCTCAAGCAAGTCGGACTCCAACTCGACCCCGCGCTCATTGTAAAGACGGTACATCACTTCGTTGAATACACCGGAGGTGTTGAGCAGACTGAGACCAACCCAGCCCTCGTTGCCTGGAAGGCCGGCCAAGACCATTTCGGTGTTGCGTGGCCGACTGGCCAGGTCGAAATCGGCTCGGTAGCCGTTGTCGTTCACAAAACTCACATAACCGGAGAGCAGGTTTCCAGGCGAAGCATTGATCTGGAACCAGGCGGCTACCTGCTCGACTTGCGCTGTGAGTTTACCGGCCAGGTCGATCGTGCTGTCCAGGTCATCGGCCACCAATACCAAGCGGCTCAATATTTGACCGTCCTTGTCGAAGACCTCTACTTCCAGGTCCTCGGAGCGTGTTGCCGTGAGGTTCACAAGAGTGTGCCAGCCATTTCGGCAGGTGATCTGGGGAACAACATAGGTCGTTTGCTTTTGGTTATTCTTGTAATACCGTTTCCAAACACCATTTTCGAGCCCTTTCTCCACCACCCAGAAGGTGTCTGTATCACTGCGATGCAGGGTGTCCTCTGAGAG
>Ga0316189_10006464_pt1 | contig 11152 bp, 11 predicted proteins | sample LowCovwburrow_MG_FD_204930 | JGI IMG/M metagenome (GOLD analysis project Ga0316189, IMG submission 204930) | Coastal sediment microbial communities from Maine, United States - Lowes Cove worm burrow | ecosystem: Environmental > Aquatic > Marine > Coastal > Sediment | place: USA: Maine... | reverse complement strand
AAAGTATAGACCAGGATAACCAGATTGCTAATCCTCTGTGGCATGAGTCCGAGTAGTTGTACCTCTCCGATTCACCTGTATGGGCAGAGTGACGTTTCAGGAGTTCCGTCTTGCGGATCTACACACCACGTCAACAACCGCCCGGCATGGTTCAGAAAAATTAGGGTCCAAAGTTCGCCGGACTCATGCCACAGAGGACTGAAGCTGATTGCCTTCGTCCTGCTGACACAGTAGTCATCGTTATTAACGCTTGTAACGATGATTGCTGCGTGCATAGAAAATAAAGCAAGGCTGATGCCAGAATTGATAAAATAATCACAATTAATTCTGTATCAATAAGTTATCGAATTTATAGCAATCTGTGAGGCCGTTATCACGTCGTGGTACAGAGCAAAGCCCTCATAATTTACGTCATATTTTTGTCAAGCGACGGTGACCTGACGGCAGATAGATCATCAATTCGAATAATGGCAATGATGTGGATAGCAACGTTCCCGTATTCCTGTATCGCTTACTTGTTGTCAATCAGGATTTCAACACGGCGGTTAGCCGCTCGACCTTCCGGGGTTTCATTGCTTGCAACCGGTTTATCCTCGCCATAGCCGGTGGCCATGATACGGCTTGCCGAAATGCCCCCCACATCGACGAGGAACTTGGCGACATTGTCTGCGCGTGCCCGGGACAGGTTCATGTTTGTTGTCTCGCTGCCCGTCGAATCGGTATGTCCCGATATCTTGATAGGGCTTTCCGGGAAGGTCTTTACCGCCTGGATAATCTTGCTCATGAGCGCGAAGTTATCTGTCCCTATCTCGCTACCGCCGGTTGGAAAACGGAAGCCGTGTGCAGAGATCAGGACATTCTGGCGCTGCTGATACACATTGGCTTCGGTAGCGGTAAACAGCGACTGCACCTTGTCCACAGCCGCGCGCTGTTCAGTGCTCAGAGTCAGTTCCTGTTCATACCGCGAGCGCTGTGTGGCGGTATCATCGCGCTGTTGCATCAGCCCCTTGATCGACTGCTGCATAGCGAGGATCACGTCACGGTTCGGTTGGTTAAATGGCAATTGACCACCGAGGGGTTCATTGATTTCGCTCAGTTGTTTCTGATACCAGAGCACCGTATCCTCAGAATCGTATTCGCGTCGTTTGAAATCCTTGATCAACTCCGTGATCGCGCTACTTTGCTCGGCCAGCCATTTGGCGCGCTTTGCATGAGCGTTGGCCTTGTCCGTCCTGGTCCGGTCTGCTTCAAGTACCGATGCCGCCAGCTTCATTTCCTCTTCGGCCAGCTTGAAGGTCTTGGGCGCATACTTCGGTGCATCTTTTTCCTTCGCATCGGCGATAGCGGCTTCGGCTGACTCGACGGTACCCTCTTTCAGCGCTGCGAGTTCCAGTTGTTCATAGCCGGCAATAAGTTTCTGGCGTTGCTCCTTTGCATCCTCCAGCCTGCCACGCTCCACAAGGCTAGTTGTCTTGCGCAAGGACGAATCCATATCGTCGGTGTGTTCGGGGAAGGCGCTGGCTGCACCTGCCTGGTAGGCTTTATCGCGTGCTACCAGAACGTCACGTAACAGGTCACGACTGGTGTCGGCGTGTTCGTTGGCTTTGGCAAGACTTTGCAAGCCTTTGCTGGCTGCAGCCGCAGTAGTACCCGGGCGGTCTGCCTTGGCTTCGCTGATAGCTTCGTTAAATTGTCCCAGCGCAGCCCGGTAGTTCTCAGGTGCCAGGTTGTCTACATTTCGCGCCTTGGCATCCTTGAGACCTTTATCGAGATTCGCAACCTGCTCATATTGCCCCATAATCTGCTCGTCAGTGAGCTTGGGTGCGGCCGCGCACCCTGCCAGGAATATGACAGCAAGGATAATCGGGAAACTTGAATAATTACGAATCATCATGCCTTTCTCTCTCTCAAAGTCCGTTTTGTGAAAATACCGGGGACCGAAATATAGTCCATATTGGTAACGATACAAGAGTTTTCGGCGAATTAAAAACAGAGCCGCTGTGCTGCTGTTTCAAGTGCACTTCCTGCTTTGTGCAGGGTCTGTTAACTTATGTTAAAAAGTCACTATAAGAATCGATAAACAGGGTGTTCTACAGCTCAGCTCGCATATCTTCGAAGTTCGCCAAGGCATTTTTTACAATTGTCAGTCAGGCGACCTCCAATACGGCAGGCGAACATTGTGCGGTCGTCTTCTACCCGGTCCTCTTCTATTAGAACCTGCAATTGCGACATCAGCGCTGCCGCATGGAGGACTGATCCCAATGGGGTCATATTTGCATAATTGGCTGGTGTGATTTGTTCGTCGATTGCCTGAATCACATTGTCGGGAAATTCCCATTCACGAGCTATCAGCGTCGATAGCTGGAGTGACTGTTTCGAGAAAACCCTTTGGAACTCATAGGACCTGGGGGCGTCGTTGACGTTCTTGATATGATCCATTGTCATGAGAGCAACGATAGTGCCTATATTGCGAACCAGGCCAGCCAAATAGGCTTCAAATGGGTCAATCGACTGTTTCTTTGACAGGCATTGAGCGCTAAAGGCGCAATACTCCGACTGGCGCCATATCCACCCGGACGACAGGTTCGTGAAGTATCCCTGCCGAGTGCTGAGCAGGGGCTTGAATGCAGTGCTTGCGAGGAAATGGCGAATTCCAGTGCGACCGAGTATTAAAACGGCCTGTTCGAGACTTCGAATCCTGTTAACTGTACGGTAGTAGGGGCTGTTTGCAATGCGTATAACTTCTGCCACCAGGGTCGCATCCTTACCGATAAGACGGGCCAGATCAGCTCCGGATGCGTCGTCATCTCGTAAGCTGCTCATCAGCTTCGGGATAATAGCCGGAAGTCGCGGCACCAGATTTTTGCGCGACTCCTTGGAGCGGATTAGTTTGCCCACACGTAGCTGGGCGTCGGACTCAAAGCTGTTCAGTTCCGTCTCAGCCAGGGAATGGACGCCTAGTATCAGGCTGTAATAGTTTGAGCTGATTTCTTCGCTGCTACGGTGGCTGGTAGATAGCTGCGCAGGCCTCGATTTTGCAGCACCGGTCGGCCCGCTGGAAGCGTCGGGTTGTGCCGGTTTCCTGTCTACGGAACACAAGAAGAAATTGCGAAAGCTTGTCCACATTATTGTTGTTTTCCTGATCTCTTGCCGCGGAACTCTCGCGTAACTGAATTGGTCATCGCCACACCAGCTTACACTATAACCTGTATGGACCAAGTGGCGCTTTTAGCGGTTTAGTTAGATGCGTCTTCAATACGGTTCAATTTCACCAGATTTCCTGTGCTATCCAGGTAACAGGAATAATTAATCGAAATTTCGTTGCCGGACCGACCCATTTCACCGATAACCAGTCTTTCAATATACAGGCCATCAGTTGTTTTATTTACTTTTCCCGGTTTCAGTATGCGCGTAAATTCCTGGCGTTCTGCGCTCCCAAGGGCCGCCTTTTGGCAAGTCAGTTTCGCCTGCCACTCATCAGGAGCGATCATTCGCTCCCAGGCATTACTAACAGCAGGAATCTCTTCCCTGGCAATCATAAAGGCAATGAAAGCAAATATCAGAACCGGAATAATTTTTCTAAATGGCCGATTTCGTTGCCGTGAAGTACGGTCAAAACGATCGGTTTTCAATTCATTAACCTGCTCTTCGTCCAGAACCGATCTGCGTCCACGAATATAATCTTTATCTCGTTTGTTCATAGGTGGAAGAATAAAAGCCATGCCCCGAGAATACAACGCGATATTCAGGTGTGAGTAAAAATACACTCTAGTCGTGAACCAGATAGAATTCTGGCTATTGATACCTCAGGGAAGTCTTTTGACCTCTATAGAATAGAGAGGCGGAAATTAAGGCTGGAAGGAATATTATTTAATCCTTCTGTCCGCCTTGTTGATCCAAAGGTTCTTCGTTACCAGCTTCATTGATGTCGTCAAATTCTTCATCCGTCTCATAATCCCAGCTATATTTTTTCTCTTCCGGAATCGGATCGTGTTTTTTGAGCACGAACGCGAGCAACGTGCCCATTACCGCGCCAAAAAAGTGTGACTCATACGAGACGCCGGGTTCTGACGGGAATATCCCCCAGATCATACTGCCGTAGAGGAAGAATATGATCATGGAAAGTGCAATAGCGCGTTTGTCCCAACGCAGGATGCCGATCACAAACAGGAAAAACATAATGCCAAAGGTCAGGCCGCTTGCGCCAATATGGTAGGCCTCTCGGGCGAACAGCCAGACACCCAAACCGGAACCAAGCCAGATAGCAGTGAGTGCAGGCTTTGCGGATCTGGGGTAGCCGTAAAAAAGCGCGGTACCCAGGATAACAACCGGAAACGTATTGGTGAATAAATGAGACCAGGAGCCATGCACAAGAGGCCCCGTAATGATGCCCGTCAGTGCGCCGGATTGAAGCGGATAAACACCATACTGCACCAGATCCAGATGAAAAATGACCCCGACCATCTTTATGATCCATAGCAGAGCCGCAAAGGTCACCGCCAGTCGTAAAGAATAGCGTAGACGGATTCGGTCATCCTGCAGAGGGCTCGGCATGGGTGTCATGGTGGGCTGTTATTTGGCGGATTGAGATAAATTACATGGGGCTTGTTGCTGGAGAATTCAACCTGGTCGCAAAAACAAAAAATATCTATAAAAGGTTGCTCCCCCATTTAGTTCTGAAATATGATTTCAGTATTCAAAACCCCTTCGAAGTAACTATCAATAAGAATCAGGTCCTCTGATTCGGTAACATCGAACCCGAGCTGTGCCGCCGGTCTGGTCTGAATCAGCGTCACAAGATGAGAAGGGTAATGTATTTTCAGGGTGACATGGTAGGGGTAGTAACCGTCAAGAAACTTCCGGTGAAATGGGCCATTGAGCAGGCTGAAGGTGCCATTTGGGTTCTTGTAGAATATGCGTACCCTGGCTCGAACACACAGCTCGGCATTTTGCCTGATATTTCTAAGCTGGACCGATTGCCCTTTAACCAACACGTTCTCGATATTGCGTTTGGAAGTGATTTTCAGGTCGCGTATTGCTTTGTACTGGTAGACGACCTCGGCATCGGGAACAGGAACGAGGTGTTTGTAGCACTGTTCAAGCAATACCCAGCCGCTCTGGATACTCTCCTGACTTACGGTTAATGTGTTAAACGAATGCAGGACCGGTTTTTGGGGTGGTTCAGGCAGAAATTCCAGTTCGCCTTCGTTGACATGCTCAGTAGAGAAATACCTATCGTCATTAAACCACTTTTCCAGCTCTTCCGGTGTCATCCCATCATCTGCATAGAGATCGAAGGAAAACAGTACCAGTACCAGATTAATCCAACGCTTCATGACATAAAATCTAATCCTTCCACGACATTTATTCAATCAGCTAATGTCGTGCCGCATTGCATCGTATTTGCGTAATATATAGTCTTGACGGATCGAGACTAAGATCTTGGCCAAACAGATCGCTGACCATGTGCAGGCTACACATAGTGAAGGGCGTTGTAACCGGTTGCTGCTGGTCACAGGCCCGCGTCTGCTGGGTTTGCTGAGAAGGAACCTGAAAACTTCATCCGGCATGGAAATCAGCGAGGTTAAGAAGAACCTCGGGCAGTATGATGCACCGGAGATTCGCAAGCACTTGCCAGAGCGGCCGTAAAACAGATGGCGCGCCGGGGCCAGATTGATTCCGGGTGTTTACACTAGCGTTCAACGCGGCAGCGGGTTGTATGCGTATTCCACGTGTAAGTGCCAGTTTCAGTGGCTCTGAGTGGCTTTTGCCCCTTGTTAGCATCTCCCTCGCATTGTAAAGACGCCTGTGCGTGTGACTGGAGGTCTGTCGATAGTGCATCAAGCACCGGTGAAATTGCATCGCCGATGAAAACTTGCGGGTTCGATGCGGTCAGCTTTTCTCTGGATTCGCGAGCTGCGATTTCCTCGATAGCCTGAGAGAAGGCGACGGGCAGCGAGTATTCATCCTGCAGCTGGTTTTTCAGCAATGCCTCGCCAAAATAAGTGAAATCGTTTTCATTACTGCATCCGAAGGACTGGCGGTCTGAGGCGGCTGCTGTTGCAATGGCGGAATAGTCATTCATCAGAGGTTTAACAAATCCGCCGGAGTAGCATGATGAAATCATGACGACCCGCCACTTAATACCCGAATCATCGAGATGTTTGCGCAGCATGGCGGGTGTGACATCGTTCAGTGGAAGTGGCCAGAAGCTCACCGAAAATTCGTGATTACGCGAACCATGGCTGGTCATATAAAGAACAAGAATATCTTCATCCTTGTTCATAATAGATCCAATATACCGAAAAGTTTCTTCGAGATTGGTTGATGTTGCCAGAGGTGAGTCGGCATATGTAGAGAGATGATTAATCAGCGTCATTGAACGATTCTGGGCATCAAAACGCTGGTCGAACAGGTTTTTGGCGAAAAGTGTCTCTTTAAGGAATACGTCCTGCCTGGCATAGGCACCGACACCGACAAAATAAATATCAACAATGCCTGGGCGGCCTGGCTCAAGCTCTTCTAGTGCGCGGTTCAGCAAGCCTGATTGAGAAAACAGCATACGTTCGGCATTTAGGTCCCTATAGGCTGCATAGGCGTCTTCCTTAGGTTCTGTTTCACTCGGATACCAGTACGAGGAACCTGCGGCAAAGTACCAGACGGGTAATATCCATGTAAAAAGCATCGCGAAGAAAGATAATGGTACTTTCAATGCTAACGAGCCGTTAACCGTTCGAATACACCAGAAGTAAACTACCAACAGCCACGCCATATATGCGCCCCAAATCCACTGGTAGGCCGAGGTGTTACTGATGTGATCGATTATGGAGAATTCTACTAACCGCCAAATCACAGTAAAGATGATACTCACGCTCAGTAGTAAAACGCTGAGAGCGATAGCAACTGGGCGATTGAAAATAAAACGCGCAATAATGTGTGTGGATAACAACAGCGCAGCGACACTGAAGCCTTCAGTGGTGAAAGCGTATACGTTGAAATTGGGTTCGGGTTGATTGGTCAGGTAGCCACTGGCGATGGCAAAGGCGATGCTCGTTAAAACAAGCAGGACAAGCTGGTCTGTGGAAACGTGGAAGTTATCGGGCCCCAGCTTTTTTAATCGGCAAAGCCCTATGCCACCACGAAGGTTCGCGATCAGACCCCTCAAAAGCTCATTCATCGGACCAACCCCAGGACAGTTTTTCGTTATTAAAGTGAAATGGTCACTGCATCCTGACCTATCTATGTGATTTCGGCCGACGGTATACCGGACTTGAGCCCAGGATGAACTGTATTTTCGGCCCGATAAAGAGGCGGTATCCTTTAATTTCCGCAGGCGCGAGAGCGCGTTGCCAGGTACTCAATTTTACAAGATTTATCGTCACCTAGTTCCTGAGCCAATCGAATAGCGTCCAGCGCCAGTTCCAACTGGTGCTTTTGTTCAGACGTTAGATTCTGGTAGCGCTTCCAGACTTGTTGGCCGTCCAGAAGAAATGGGTAGTGATCCCATGGGTGGGGCCATACCACGCCACTTTGTTCCTGCTCGATACTCAAATCCAATATGGTTCGCACTGCGATGCGCATGACAGCTGCCTCGTCCGCTCTGGTCCAGATTTCAGGTTTGGTTTTAGTGATCCAACCGTATGTTGTTCTTGGCGACGAGGATTGCAGGTGTTATGCCAATGGTGCGCGATAAGCGCGAGCGGATATATAACTACCTGGTTTTATGGAGAATTAGGAGAGTTGTTACAAAAGAACTGCGACGACGAGCGGTCAATATGTTTGTTTGGTCCCGGCTTTTTTCAGGCTATTGTTCCTGATAAACAAACACCGGTTTGCGCAACTGTTGCCACCATAAGGGGCAGTAAAGGGTACTGACCCCTTTTAATTGAATCAGAGTTACCTGAAGAATATTTCTATCGTTGGATTCTCAAAATGCCGTTCCAGCCTGCGGTTGTGGCGTGCAATGGATACCGCCATAACACCAGCCAGGATCAGAAATGCCGCGACTATTATTGAAAGGAGCGGCGGGTAGATCACCAGCAGCAGCCCGGCAAGAATAAGTACGATGCCTGCAATCACGTTAATGCCCTCCTGTATCAGTCCGCTTATGCAGGTAGATATGGGGGCGGTGACAGCATTTTTCAATCCCCTTCCTCAGGTTGCCAAAACCCCAGCGCGCGATGGCAGGATCAAACCGTGAACCAGTTCTCAATTAAGAGATGCGCGGAAGCCTAAGATGGTCGTAAAACCGATTTCATTTATTCAGGCTGGTCCAGAACCTATGTACCTAGAAGAAATTAGTCTTTCGACGACAGAGGCAGATCCAGAGGAGGATCAGCCGCTTGAAGCCGCAGATAAAGTGGCCGCGCTCGAGCAGGCTAGCTGGATGAGGCGGTGCCGGTCACAATTCACATTATTCAACAACAACCGCCTGTCGGTGGCAACACAGCGCTTCATGCAGGAAGCTCGCGATTACACAGTCGATACCGGCATACTCGATCCTCAATTCAAACGTATATTTAAAATCGACTGGAGCTGTGTGCTGATATTCTTTGCCCTGTGTGGCATCGCGTCGATGTTAGCAATTAGTGGCCATTGGCCGAACGCTATGATGCTGTCCATCAGCCTGCTTGCATTCGCCGCGGCGAGCCTGCTTCTGGCGGTTTATCGAAGTCATGATCGTATCGTGTTCTACAGTCAGCATGGGCGTACGCCGCTGGTCGTATTGTTTAACCGATCGCCGGACCGGGCGACGCTTGATTCTTTTATCGACGTCCTGGTGGAAGACATAAAGGATGCCAGAGACCATAACAAGGGTGCCAACGAAGTATTAAACGAAGAACTCAAAGCACATCGGCGTCTCATGGAAGAAGGGGCCATTTCCAGCAAGAGGTACGATATCGTCAAGCAACGTATCCTGAGCCAGCATAGTTAGCGAGGCTGGCGACAAACACCACTGAATCCGTGAACAACGCATTGTTCGGGTGACCTGTTTTTAAATATTCCAGAATGTTAGCCGGTACTGATTCCTTTTTTCTCCTTTTGCATTTAATTAATTAATCGGGGAATAAAAAACTTATGGTGTAACGTCACACTTTATAAGGAGGTTCAGTCGAGCACACATATGTGCCTAAACGCACATAACCAGCTATTTCCGCATTTATAAGCGCCAGGTCCGGTCGTGGCCTGACACTGGTGTCACATGCATGGAAAGGAGGAGATGGTAATGAGAAGACGTGTATTCCTGGGTCTAACGAGTGCAGGGATAGCCAGTACACTAACAGGCGTGTCAGGGCTTATTCTCTGGAGCCCGAGAGCCCATTCAGCAACAGTTTCGAAGACGTTCTATATTACCGATGGCTTTATCAGGCAGCCCGATGGTGTGAATGTCTATTTCCGTGGTTTTTCCAATTCAACATCGTCCCCGGATGTTCCGGGTGAGTCTATTATCGTTCAGGAAGGTGATACGTTACGTATAACCGTTGTCAACACACTTGCCACCAGCCACAGGTTCGTGATCGACGGACTGGCGGACAGCGGTACTATCGGAGGAGGGCAGACCCGCACGTTCGAGTTTTCAGCCGATACCGCAGGTTCGTTTCTTTACTATGACAGTATAAATGCTCCCTACAACCGTGTGACCGGTTTGCATGGAGCCCTGGCCGTCATGCCGGCGGACAGCTCTGAAGAACTCTATGCAGGCAGTCCAACCTTTGTTCAACAATACTTCTGGGTGTTTAACGATGTGGATCCCGCCTGGAACAATGCTGTTCGCAGTGGCCAGATACCGAACGGCAACTTTGTACCTCGTTACTTTACGATAAACGGACTCAGCGGCCGACCGCCCGGAGCCTCCGGCGCGATGGATCCGGCGATTGACAGTATGGCTGATCCCAGAACCAGGATCGATGGCCATCTGGGTGACCGCACCCTGATACGCTGTCTCAATCCCGGCATGGCACAACACTCGATCCATACCCATGGTAATCATATGGAGTGGCTTAGCAAAAACGGCAGTGTCCGCGCCGAAATCTGGGAGAAGGATGTCGTGCCCCTGGACGGAAACGGAGGCATCGTCGATGTCGTTTTCCCCTATGAGCCGCCCCCCGATGCCTGGCCACCTGTCACTAATAACACCCTGCAGCAGGCAGAGAGTGATGGCCGTCATTTTGCCTATCCGATGCACCTGCACGATGAAATGACGCAGACCGCGGGTGGTGGTCTGTACATGTTCGGCGCATTAACCGACTTTTACTATCATTCCAGCTGAGGAGGCACAATCATGGGGATGCGAAACAGAAACCGTGATGGCGGCGGTGGCGGCGGTGGCGGCGGTGGTGGAATGGACAATGCTTGTTATGTTTATCCGATCAGGCCCGCCGAAGTACCCGCCCTTGATTCCGATCCGGACGTAGTCTTTGAGCGCGGTATCTATATGAACGGCTCAATGAACATGGATGATGGTAATACAGTCACCATCTGGGGCTTTACTGACTCGGCTGCCGGCGGTATGGGCGGTGGCGGTATGGACGGTGGTCCGTTTCCATCGCCCGCCATGCGTGTGACCCAGGGCCAGGTCGCGCAAACCCGCCTGAACGTCGGCATGATGATGTTTCACACCATTCATCACCATGGCATTGAGCCGGAGTACCGCTCTGATGGTGTCGGGCACATTTCCTGGGACGTCAATGGCACTTATACTTACCAGTGGCGGCCGATGCACGCCGGGACCTATTTTTACCATTGCCACACCAATACGGTTCTGCACGCAGAAATGGGTATGTATGGGGCACTGATTGTGGATCCACCGCAAGGTCCGGGAACTGCCTTCGAGGGTGGCCCTGGCTACGATGTGGAGGCAATCTGGGCCGTGGATGAGATAGATTCATCGTGGCACACACTGCCCTGGCCGGCGGGCACTTGTGGTGGCGACGTCGGATTGAATGAACTGAATCCCGACTACTTCATCATCACCGGTGTCGACGGTGCTCAATCGGCGTTGACTCATCCGGATGTCGCTGTGATTATGTATCGAGGTCAACGGCTGCTGGTGCGTTACATCTGTGCCGGCTATCTACCTCAGACAATACGGTTTGGTGGCTTGACCGCGGAGGTGGTTGCATCGGACGGACGCCCACTGCCGCGCTCATTC
>Ga0316189_10006463_pt1 | contig 11152 bp, 10 predicted proteins | sample LowCovwburrow_MG_FD_204930 | JGI IMG/M metagenome (GOLD analysis project Ga0316189, IMG submission 204930) | Coastal sediment microbial communities from Maine, United States - Lowes Cove worm burrow | ecosystem: Environmental > Aquatic > Marine > Coastal > Sediment | place: USA: Maine... | reverse complement strand
GCTGGCAAAAACGTTTGTGTCCGTCTGTTTGACCCGCCCTTGCACGAATTCTTGCCGTCCGACAAAGCGGGTCTGCGTGATCTCGCCGAGCAGGTGGCGCTTCCTATCTCGGAGGTCACAGAACGGGTCGAGGCGATGGCCGAGTACAACCCTATGCTGGGCATGCGTGGCGTCCGTTTGGGCATCGCCATCCCTGAAATCTACGACATGCAGGCGCGCGCGATTTTTGAAGCGATGGTGGCTGTCGGTAAGAAGGGTATCTCGATTAATGTCGAGATCATGATCCCGCTGGTCAGTGCCGTGCGCGAAGTTGAATTAATGAAAGCGCGTATTGATGGCGTGGCGAATGCGGTGCGCGCCAAGAGCAATGCGCAGTTTGAATATCACCTGGGCGTGATGGTCGAAACACCGCGCGCGGCCTTGCGCGCTCAAGATATTGCGGCACATGCCGAGTTTATCTCTTTTGGCACGAACGATTTGACCCAGATGACGTATGGTTTGTCACGCGACGACGCGGGCCGCTTTATGTCATCTTATGTCCAGCAAGGCGTGTACGCCGAAGACCCGTTTCATACCCTTGATATCGAAGGAGTGGGCGAGCTGATCTCGATTGGTGCCGAACGTGGACGCGTTGGTCGCCCCAGTCTTGTTCTATCGCTTTGCGGTGAACATGGTGGTGATCGCTCTGCCATCGCATTTTGTCGCGCACAGCACTTTGATTACATCTCTTGTTCGCCATTTCGTGTCCCCGTTGCGCGACTCACCGCCGCTCAACTGGCGCTGGCGGAACGGGTGTCACTTTAACGCAAAACCAGATATTGTGGTATAAAGGCCGCACATTTCCGTATTTCGGGAAATAGTGCCCCGTTGAAGCCCCCCTCTGTTGAGGCTTTCGGAACAGTCCAGAGCCGGGGGTAGACCTTTGGGCCGCTTTGCACTAGAGACGGCCCCGCTAGCGCGGGACATGCCGCGTGAAATTTCCTGGGTGGGAAAAATGACTGTGAAAAAGACGATTTTCGTCGCGATTTCTGCGGCAATTTTTTGTGTTGCGTCAACCTCAGCATCGGCTGATGCATTGATGGCAAGCCGTTTGGGCGCAATTTTGGGCCAAGAGCGCGAAGCGCTCTCTGTTGTTCCTGACAGCCGGATGAGCATGCTCACAAGCCTGCCGCCTGCACAAGAGCGCGGCGTGGAGACACAGGCTGGCATCATTTATGACCGTGATTTCCTGGCAGCAAAGCCTGTCGTTCGCGGTGGCGAAAACTGGCAGTGCCTGTCTGAGGCGCTATACTTTGAAGCGCGCGGCGAAAGTGTGCGCGGGATGTTCGCGGTTGGCGAGGTTATTTTGAACCGCGTTGACAGTGACGCATATCCTGACACGCTTTGTGGTGTAATCAACCAAGGCACAGGCCGCCGTTATGCCTGCCAGTTCACCTACACTTGTGATGGGAAGCCAGAGACGATCGGCGAACCACGTTCGTGGGAACGGGTTGGCAAAGTGGCGCGTATCCTGATTGATGGTGCACCACGTGCTCTGACGGGTGGTGCAACGCATTATCATACCAAGGCTGTGAACCCGTCTTGGGCGCGCCGTTTTCCGCGCACTGCCGAGATTGGCTTTCACTATTTCTATCGCCAGCCGGTTCGCACCGCGTCAAACTAACGTCGCATGATCGTGTGCAGGTGTCGTGCCGACGCTTGCTGCCCGCGAGAGCGCCTTGTATCCAGCAGGAGTTAATACTCTGCGATGGACGCCTCAATGACCGATGATATTCGCCTAGCTTTCTCTCATCCAAGCGAGCGGGCAGAAGCAAGCAGCCAAACGCCCTGCGACCGAATTTCCTTGCGCGATTACATTGTGGAGGTCGAGATTGGTGCATTCCAACAAGAGCGCGGCACTTTGCAACGGGTGCGCTTTAATGTTGTGGTCGAGGTTTCACCGCTCACTGGCCCCATTGATGACGATGTTGATCGAATTTTGTCTTACGACAAGGTGACAGAGGCGATCAGTATCGAACTGGAGGCGGATCGGATCAACCTTCTTGAAACGCTTGCGGCCCGTGTTGCCGAGCGCATCTTGATGGAGCCGCAGGCAGAACGCGTATTTGTGCGTATCGAAAAACTGGACCGTGGGCCATTTTCGCTTGGCGTGGAAATTGTGCGCTCTCGTGACGGCATTGATCTTGCGGGGCAAGATCACGTCGAAGCTCCGCATCCGCGCATGGTTTATCTTTCGAATGCCGCGATCTCTTCTCCTCATTTGACGCGGTGGATTGATCAACTGGCCGTTAAGAACGCGCCGCTGATCATTTGTGTTGGTGCGCCTGACGTTGCTGCGCCCAAAGCAAGCAATGCATTGGCGCAGCGCCGGATTGATTTGCTTGCAATTGAACAGAACGCCTGGAGCCTTGCCGCGCGCGACCGCCGCTGCATGGTCGTCAGTACACGAACAGAGTTGGATTGGGCGATGAAGAACGACCAAATCTGTATTTGGGCTCCCTCCAAGATTGTTCTTGATGCTGTTGATGGCCCCTCTGCTAGCCCGCGCGATGCAGCGGCGCTTGCCGCATGGTTTGCCCTCGATATGGCAGCCAAAGAGCTTTTGATGATCGGTGAACCGGCCCCCTCCACAAAAACGCCTGTGCGCGCAATGCGCGCTGACGAGGCTGATTTGGCATGACGCTATACTATTATCGCCCCGTCGCGCGCTTTGGTGAGGTTCCGACATTGCAGAGCTTTCCTTTGGCGGGTGGGTTGTGCTGGTTTGATACAGTGGCGGTGCATCAACGTGGTGGTGGTGTCCAGATGATGGCTGCGGGTGATATACCCAGTGATGTGCTGGATCTTTTGGTACGCCCTCGCGCGCCGATTTCAGGGATGGCAATGACGGCCCCGCAGATTATGGGCATCTTGAATGTGACACCCGACAGTTTCTCTGACGGCGGGCAGTTCAATGCGCCTGAAGCTGCGTTGGATCGCGCCCTAGCGATGCAAACCGATGGTGCCGCAATCATCGACATTGGTGGTGAAAGCACGCGGCCCGGCGCGGCCACCGTAAGCGTCAGTGATGAAATTACACGGACCGCGCCGGTCATTGCGGCGATACGGGCGCAAAGTGCGGTGCCGATCTCGATTGACACACGCAAAAGCACTGTCGGGACTGCTGCATTGGATGCGGGGGCAACGATGGTGAATGATGTCGCCGCCTTCACCTTTGATCCTGCATTGGCACAGGTTGCTGCCGACGCGAATGTGCCGATCTGCATCATGCACGCACAAGGGTCGCCTGAAACCATGCAGAATGATCCGCAATATGATGATGTTTTACTGGACGTCTATGACTTTCTGGCGGAACGCATCGCGGCGGCTGTTGCTGCTGGAATCCCCAAGGACCAAATCGTCGTTGATCCGGGGATCGGCTTTGGAAAAACCCTCGAACACAATCTGATCCTGTTGCGCGGCATTGCGATTTTCCATGCTCTTGGATGCCCGATCCTGTTGGGCGCATCGCGCAAACGGTTTATTGGAACCATCGGTGGCGGCCAAGATGCAAGCGACCGTCTGGGCGGCTCTGTGGCGATCGCGCTCTTTGGTGCAAGGCGGGGAGTGCAAATCCTGCGGGTTCACGATATCTTTGCCACCAAACAAGCATTAGACTTGGAATGGGCAATTGGCGGGGCAGCAATGACATGACACGTAAACTCTTTGGCACAGACGGTGTGCGCGGCAAGGCAAACACCTATCCGATGACAGCCGACATGGCGCTTCAGATCGGCGCAGCTGCAGGACGGTATTTTCGCAATGATGGCTCGAACGGACACAGGGTGGTCATCGGCAAGGATACGCGCCTGTCAGGTTACATGTTTGAAAACGCTCTGACGGCGGGTTTGACCAGTACAGGGATGAATGTGCTGTTGCTTGGTCCGGTACCGACGCCAGCGGTGGGGCTGCTGACCACGTCGATGCGCGCGGATCTAGGCATCATGATTTCAGCCAGCCACAACCCGCACCACGATAACGGGATTAAATTTTTTGGGCCCGACGGATTCAAGCTCTCTGATGAAGCCGAGGCAGAGATCGAAGCACTGATCGATAGCAAGATCGAACCTGCCCAAGCGCACAATATCGGGCGTGCAAAGCGGATTGATGACGGCCGTTTTCGCTATGCCGAACGGATCAAATCGACCTTCCCCGCAGGTATGCGCCTTGATGGGCTGAAGGTCGTCGTCGATTGTGCAAATGGCGCCGCTTACAAGGTCGCGCCAGAGGTCTTATGGGAACTGGGTGCAACTGTCATTCCAGTTGGCGTGACCCCCGACGGTTACAACATTAATGATGGATGCGGGTCGACAAATACCGCGACCGCGGCTGCTGCAGTTGTTGCGCATGGTGCGCATCTGGGCATTTGTCTGGATGGCGATGCGGATCGTGTGATGATCATTGACGAAAGCGGACAGGTTGCTGACGGCGATCAATTGATGGCGCTGATGGCTGGGCGTTGGGCCGATCAAGAGCGCCTGAACGGTGGCACTCTGGTCGCCACCGTGATGTCAAACCTTGGGTTGGAACGGTATCTGGACGGACGCGGACTGCGACTGGAACGCACAGCCGTCGGTGACCGTTATGTGGTGGAGGCAATGCGCGCCAATGGCTGGAATTTAGGTGGTGAACAGTCAGGCCATATTGTGATGACCGACTACGCCACGACTGGCGATGGCCTTTTGGCAGGCTTGCAGTTTCTTGCGGCGATGATTGAAACGGGCCAACCGGCCAGCGCGTTGACCAAAAGCTTTGAAACCGTCCCGCAGATGCTCAAGAACGTGCGCTATGCAGCAGGGCAGGACCCGTTGAGTGCGGAACTGGTGCAGAAATCCATTGCCGATGCAGAGACTAAGCTTTCGGGCAAGGGGCGTCTGCTGATCCGCAAATCAGGGACCGAGCCACTGATCCGCGTCATGGCTGAATGCGAAGATGACGCGCTGTTGATGCAGGTTGTTGATGGGATCGTGGCTGAGGTTGAAGCGGCCGTCTAATGCGCGAGCAGTTTTCGAAGATTGCTCCACTGGCTGATTGCGAGGCCGATGAGGATCAACCCAAGCGCAACAAAGAAGCGCAGGGGCAGCACTTCGCTTAGTACAATAACACCAAAGATCATCGACCAAAGTGGCACCTGGTAGTTCACCAAAGTCATGAAAATCGCACCAGCAGAGCGGATCGTGGCCACGCGAATAAGGGCCGCGAGCGCTGTGGGTATGAATCCCAAAACGATAATCGCAATGGTCGGGCGTGCATCGCCAATCATTGGGATACCTTCAAAAACGAGCATCGCCGGGATCAATGCGGCGCTGCCAACTGTCAGCAACAAAGCCGCCATTGTGATCGGGTCAATTGGTGGACAGCGGCGTGTCATGATGCTGGAGACGGCATAAGAGATAGAGGCCGCAATACAGGCAAGCTGACCCAGCGGCTCCCATCCTGTGCCAAGGCGCAGGACACCGGGACCGATCAAGACGATCGCACCCGAAAATCCCATCATCACGCCTAAGGTGTTGCGCAAGCTCATTTTCTCGTCCGTAAAAAAATGGGCCAGCGGCAGCACAAACAAAGGGAGCGCCGCCATTGAAATACCGGCAAAGGCGGAAGGCACATATTGCTGCCCCCAGCTGAGAAGGGCAAAGGGCAGGGCTGTGTTCAGCAATCCAATTGCGATCAGGTAACCGCGCATTTGTGGTGTGAATTCCGGCAACGGGCGTTTTAGAAGAACCATCAACGCCAATAGGGCAACCGCACCTAAAGTCGTACGCGCGCAAGCGACGGTCAGAGGGCCATAGCCCTCAAGCGCGATTGCAACGACCATAAAAGTCGCCCCCCAGATCAAACCAAGGGCTGCGATAGAAATCCAGTTCGCTGTTGTAGGTTGCGACGTCATCAAAGGTCCTTTGAAGGCAGAAGGCCCGGGACACTTCCCGGGCCTTCCATGGCATTTAGTGGATCATGATCCACTATACATGTCGATTAGTTCTTCGCTTTGTCGACCATTTTGCCTGCGGAAATCCAAGGCATCATGTCGCGCAGCTTGCCGCCAACGATTTCGATCTGGTGCTCGTCATTGGCACGACGTGACGCTTTCAGCGTTGGTTGTGCCACCGCATTTTCCAGCATGAAGTCACGTACGAATTTGCCAGACTGAATGTCAGACAGTACGTCTTTCATGCGCTGCTTTGTCTCGTCATATGGCAGGATGCGTGGGCCGGAAACATATTCACCATACTCGGCTGTGTTCGAGATGGAGTAGTTCATGTTTGCGATGCCGCCTTCATAGATCAGGTCAACGATCAGCTTTGTCTCGTGGAGGCATTCAAAATAGGCCATCTCTGGCTCGTAACCGGCTTCAACCAGTGTCTCGAAGCCCATGCGGATCAACTCGACGATACCACCGCAAAGAACGGCCTGCTCACCAAAGAGGTCGGTTTCGCATTCCTGACGGAAGTTCGTTTCAATGATGCCGGAGCGACCGCCACCGATGGCAGAGCAATAAGACAGGCCGATTTCCATCGCCTTGCCCGATGCGTCACGGTCAACAGCCACAAGGCAGGGCACGCCGCCGCCTTTGGTGTATTCGCCGCGCACGGTGTGGCCAGGGCCCTTAGGTGCCATCATGATGACGTCGACGCCTTCTTTTGGCTCGATCAAGCCAAAGTGGACGTTCAGACCGTGGGCGAAAGCCATTGCCGAACCAGGCTTGAGGTTGTCGTGGACGTATTTCTTATATGTCTCTGCCTGCAATTCGTCGGGCATTGTGAACATGATAAGGTCACACCATGCGGCCGCTTCGGCGATACCCATCACTTCAAGGCCTTCGCCTTGGGCTTTGGCTGCAGAAGGAGAGCCCTCGCGCAGCGCCACGACAAGGTTCTTTGCACCGCTGTCGCGCAGGTTCAGCGCGTGGGCGTGGCCTTGGCTGCCGTAGCCTAGAATGGCGACTTTTTTGTCTTTGATGAGGTTCACATCGCAATCGCGATCGTAATAAACGCGCATAGTGGCATTCCTTTTGTTGGTTTCTGGCGTGGTTTATAGCGATGTTGCGTCAAGATGTGAGTGTTGATCTTTGAGTAATTTTGGCAAAATGATGATTGTTATGTGACATTAACCAAATTAAGAGAGTTATTATGCTTGATGATGTTGATCGCCGTTTATTGCGCCTGTTACAGGCTGACGCTGCCCGTGGGGTGCCGGATTTGGCAGACGCGACAGGGCTGACACCCGCACGCGTGACCCGCCGCATGGATCGCCTGCGTGAAGAGGGTGTCTTGAATGGAAGCCGCGCCATAATCAATTGGACCGCACTGGGTTATGCTGTCTCGGTCAGCTTGCGGATCACTTTGGATAAGACAGTGTCGCGCTCTTTTGATGATTTTATTGCTGCAGCGCGCAAAGTGCCGGAGGTGATTGAGATCCAAACATTTCTGGGCCGTGTTGATGTGCGCCTGTCGCTAATCGCGAAAGACCTGCCCGACTATCAGCGCATTTACCGCGAACAAGTTCTTCCTTTGCCGCACATTGCAGACATTGAGGCGTTGATGACTGTGGCCTCGGTGAAGTCGGACGAAAGCCTGCCGCTATGACGCTGGATGATCTAGATTTTGCGATCCTGCGATCCTTGGCCGCAAATGCGGATCAGTCGACCACACAGCTGGGGCAAAAGCTGGGTCTTAGCCAATCGGCGACTTGGCGACGGATCAAACGTCTTCAGGACGCAGGCGTCATTGCTGGACGTAGGCTGGTGCTGGATGCCGAGAAAGTGGGTTTTGGTGTTACGGTGTTTTTGGGGGTCAAGCTGGCGACCAAGGGCCGCGTGAGCCTTGAGGATTTTGAACGCGCGATTGGCGCTATTCCGGAGGTGCAAACCGTCGATCATGTTTTGGGTCTTTATGATTACCGTCTGCGCGTCGTGGCGCGTGATCTGGCGGATTTTGAACGCGTTTTGCGCCGCCGTATCATCACAATGCCGGGCGTTGGCGATGTTGAGGCCAATGTGCTTTTGTCCGAGGAACGCCGCCCCGGTCCAATTTAGGCGTAGGTTTTGTGCAGTATACTGAAATAGACTTTGCGTTGATTGGCGCCAGAGACTAGCCATGGCGTCAACTGATAGGAGATGGTTATGGACGGCACGCATACTGATATTGATCCCGATGGACTGATGGAATTTTCGGTCGTATTCACGGACCGCTCCCTCAATCACATGTCCAAGGCGTTTCAGGGCGTTATGACGGACATCTCTAAGATGCTTTGCGAGGTCTATAACGCTGATGACGTCGCACTCATTCCGGGTGGCGGCACCTATGGTATGGAAGCTGTCGCGCGCCAGTTTGGGGCGGATGCCCATGCATTCATCGTGCGCAACGGCTGGTTTTCCTACCGTTGGAGCCAGATTTTTGATGCCGGCAACTTTACCGCTAAGACGACGGTGATGAAGGCGCGGCAATCAGGTAATGATACGCGTGCACCTTTTGCTCCTGCGCCGATCGAAGATGTCACAGCGGCGATCAGAGAATCCAAACCTGATGTCGTGTTCGCGCCGCATGTTGAAACCTCTGCCGGGATTATTCTGCCGGATGATTACGTCAAGGCGCTGTCTGACGCGGCCCATGAGGTTGGGGCGCTGATGGTTCTGGATTGCATTGCCTCGGGGTGTGCTTGGGTAGATATGAAGGCCACGGGTGTCGATGTTCTGATCTCGGCCCCACAAAAGGGTTGGTCGTCCACGCCTTGTGCAGGCTTGGTAATGATGTCCGAGCGGGCCGTTGCGCGGATGGCTGAAACGTCCTCGAACTCTTTTACGGTCGATCTGAAGAAATGGCACAGCATCATGCAGGCCTATCTGAACGGCGGTCATGCATACCACGCGACGATGCCAACAGACGGGCTGCGCGCGTTTCGCGACACGATGCTGGAAACCCGCGCATTCGGTTTTGAAAAGCTTAAGGATGCGCAATGGGCCTTGGGCAACACGGTCCGGAAGGTACTTGCGGATAAGGGAATTCGTTCTGTCGCGGCAGAGGGCTTTGGTGCGCCGGGCGTTGTGGTTAGCTATACAGATGATCCCGACGTACAGAACGGATCAAAGTTTGCAGCCCAAGGCATGCAGATTGCAGCGGGCGTTCCATTGCAATGCGACGAGCCGGATGATTTCCGCACGTTCCGACTGGGGCTCTTTGGCTTGGACAAGCTCTATGATGTGGACGCGACGCTGAACCGGCTGGTGCCGGTATTGGATAAGGTGCTTTAACCTGCACCTAATCCCATCTGCATCAATGTGCGCCGGACCGGTTTGATACCGTAAAGCGCTTCTATTCCTTTGGTGCGCAGGCTTTGCATCATCGGGCTTCCTGCGATGGAGGCCCGGTTGAGTGCATCAATGCCCGTCACACGCAGCTTGATGTCCGGATGCCGTTTGCGGGCGTAAGCGGCAAGCATGTCCGGGCTGCCAAGTGTGCCGGGTTGTGCGACCGCAAGGTCCAAGAGGCAGGACAGGTCACGCAAGGACATGTTTAGCCCCTGTGCGCCAATGGGCGGCATTACATGCGCTGCCTCTGCAACAAGTGCTGTGCGTGGTGCCGTCAGGTGATGGGCGATTTGGCTAATGATTGGCCAGATGCTGCGGCGACTGGCCAGTTTCAGGGGGCCATAAAGGAAGGCTGAACGATCATTGGCGGCGGCTTCGAATGCCGCGTCGTCCAAGGCCGCCAGTCTTTTTGCTTCGGCCCCATGTTCCATCCAGACAACCGCCGAACAAGGTTTGCCGTCGTGATCGGGCAGGGGCACCAAAGTGAATGGCCCGCCGGAGCGGTGAATCTCGGTCGAAACATTGTCGTGCGGTGCGTCATGGGTGACCGCGAATGTCAGCGCCTTTTGTCCATAGCGCATTGTTTTTACATCAATGCCCGCACCATTGCGCACTGCAGACCCGCGACCGTCTGCTCCAATCAACATCTGCGTTGCCAACTGATTGCCATCGGACAGCGTGACAATCGCCTCATCACTGCGGGCCAACATGCGTGCGAATCCGATGCTGGGACGAAAGTCGACATTTGGCAGCTCTTCCAGTCGCGCGACCATCTCGCGGCGTAAGAGCCAGTTTGGGAGGTTCCACCCAAAAGGGCGTTCCGAAATATCTGCCGCATTAAAATCGCGCGTAATATGCTCTTGGGTTCCGACATCGACAATGCGCATAATCTGCAGCGGCGTGGCATGCGGGGCAAGGCGGGTCCAAAGGCCTGCGGCCTCTAGAAATTGTTGGGCAGGCTGGAGGAAAGCCGTGGTACGCAAATCGGACCCTTCGGCATCACGCGTGGTGACCGGTGGCGTCGGATCAATGATCGTGACGTTGAACCCTGCGGTACCAAATGCCGCCGCAGCGGTAAGCCCCGCGACGCCGCCGCCTGCGATTACGATATCTGTCGAAGTGCGCTTCATGCTGATGACATAGGCCTCTAAATGCCAAGCGGAAAGGGTTAGCGCACAAGCTGCGACAAGAAATCCGCCAAATGGGTGGTGTGGTGGTGAATATGGTCTTCGTCAGTGAGGTGTTCGTGAACATGAACCGTGCGCATGCCCAAGGCATGTGGCACAGCGAGATTGCGGGCCTCATCCTCAAACATGGCGGCCTTTGTCGGGGTGACACCATCTTTCAAAAAGACTTTTGTAAAGGCATCATGCGTCGGTTTCGGTTTGAAATCAGCATGTTCGACGCCGTAAACAGCATCAAACCGTTGGGTTAAACCACGCGCTGCCAACACGCGTTTGGCGTGGTTTTCAGAGCCATTGGTATAGACGATTTTTCGCCCTGGTAGTCGATTGATGGCTTTTGACAGTGCCTCATCTTCTTTCAGATGGGACAGGTCAATGTCATGGACATCCGCCAAAAAGTGATGGGGGTCAATGTCATGGTGTTCCATTAAGCCCGTCAGGGTGGACCCGTAGTCGCGCCAGTAGTCGATGCAAAGCCTGCGCGCGTCTGCGTTTTCCAACCCAGTTAAGCGTGCGACATAGGCCGAAAAACGCGCGTCCATTTGGCCGAAAAGATCGGCCTCTGGCGGGTACAGCGTGTTGTCGAGATCAAAGACCCATGTGTCTACATGGGCAAAATATT